>Ga0247822_10001769_pt1 | contig 13428 bp, 9 predicted proteins | sample 13C_Cellulose_Da_FD_192423 | JGI IMG/M metagenome (GOLD analysis project Ga0247822, IMG submission 192423) | Soil microbial communities from agricultural site in Penn Yan, New York, United States - 13C_Cellulose_Day30 | ecosystem: Environmental > Terrestrial > Soil > Agricultural land | place...
CCGAGCCCGCACCTGCGAGCGAGCCCGCGCTGGAGGCTGCATCCGCGGTGGAGCCCACGCCAGCCCCCACACCTCGCGCGCACGCCGTGGCTGCTGCGGCGCCGCCCGCGGAGCCGTTGCTCACCGCGGTGGCGACCAACCCGGTGAGCGGCGACGGTCTCGTGGTGCCGACCCCCGCCGTCGATCCCGAGGCGAATGTCGCGGCGCCGATCGCGAGCGAGGGCGTGATCCTGTTGCCGCGATCGGCGTCGAGCCATCGCGTGTACGTCGACGGCAAGGTCATCGAGGTGAAGAACCTGCGCGCGACCGTCGCGTGCGGTGAGCGGGAGGTCCGCATCGGTAGCCGCGGAACGAACCAGACGCTCGACGTCGCGTGCGGCGGCGAGACGGCGCTGCCCGCCGTCTCGATAAGTGACTCGATCGGTGGTGTCACATCACTCAGCGCAGCAGCGACCGGCCGGCGGCGTCGAGGATCCCAACGTAGATCTCCGCGACCTCGATCGGAGCCGACAGCCCGGGAAGCTCGAATCGATCACCGTCGCGGTACGCGTCAGCGAGTGCGCGCCATCCCCGACTCGGGCCCTCTCGGCGATAGACCCTCACGAAGCGAGCATCTTGAGCGACGACGACGTACGCCTCGAGCGTCTCGAGTGACTGGAAGTCGAGACGTTTCTCGCCTTCGTCATCCCCCTCGCTGCTCGGCGAGAGGACCTCGAACACCACGCGAGGATTCGTGGTCGCCTGGTGATCGTGGGCCGGGTGCTCGGGTTGTCCACAGATGATCGACCCGTCGCTGTATCGGCCCCGCGCTGTCGAGGCGATCCAGAAGCGCTGATCGGGCGAATAGGACCGGCACTCTCCAGTCACGCGCAGCACGCACATCGCCGCGAGCTTGTTGGTGATCGCGTTGTGCTCGTCCGAGCCTCCAGCCATCGCGACGATCACACCGTCGATGAATTCGTGGCGCGTCGGACTCGCCGTCTCGACCGCGAGATAGTCCGCGTAGGTCGCGCGCCGATCGAGCATCAGGATGGCCTTCACCTGCCAACGATAGCGCGCCGGGGAGCCACTGTCGCTTTGCACACCTCGAGCGCCGCTCGATTGCCTGCAGGTTGACACGTACCCAGGCTGCCCATGAGTAGCGTGGGGCTTCCTTCGCCTCCATCTATGTCCGAATGTCCGGCCGACATTCGGACCAACGTCCGCCGTTCGGACGGCGCGAGTCGCGAAGGCCGCGCAAAGGCTCGTGGGGGATCATGGCGGGACGCTTGCTACGTGCGTGCTCGATGTCCTTGCCGCGTCCCATCCTGCCGAACAAGTATTGGCTCCTCACGCGTCGCTGCGTGCAGCGCATGTTCCTGATGCGCCCCGACGAGGCGATGAACAACGCTTTCCTCTACTGCCTCATCGAGGCCGCGCTGAGATTCGACATCCGACTCCTCCTCGCGCAGATGATGTCGAACCACCACCACGTGGTTCTCTACGACCCAGGCGATCACGTCGTCGAGTTCTATCATCGCTTCCACACGAACCTCGCGAAGTGCATCAATGCGCTGCGCGGTCGCTGGGAGAACGCCTTCTCCGCCGAGCCCCCGTGTCTGGTCGAGCTCGTCGACGCGGAGGCCGTGCTCGACAAGCTCGTGTACACCGCCACCAATCCGGTGAAGGACGGCCTCGTCGAGCAGGTGCACCACTGGCCAGGCCCCAAGACCGTCCGCGCACTCCTCGATGGCCGCACGCTCCGCGCTCGCCGCCCTCACTACTTTTTCCGCGACGAGGGTCCGATGCCCGAACAAGTGGAGATGACGTTCGCCCTGCCGGCCGAGCTCGGCGATGCGCCCGCCCATCCTGGCCGAGCTGCGCGATCGATCGCGAGCGTCGAGGCCGCCTGCGCGCAAGACCGCCGCACGCATGGCCGCACCATTCTCGGGCGACGCCGTGTCCTGCAGCAGTCGTGGCGCGCCGCACCGAACGCTGCTCCGGCGATCGCCCCCGGCCCGGGTCCGTCCGGGTCCGTCCGGGTCCGGCTGCGCCACCACCGTCCGCGATCACCCCCGGTCCGGGTCTTCGCCTTCGCGCGGGTCTCTGGCTGTGAGGCGTACACGTGCTGCAGCTACCGATGAAGCGTAGTCTGCCTGTAACGGCTCAATCAATGACCGCTCAAGTTGAGCTTCGATCTCCCATAGCACGCTCTGCTCCGCGGGGTGTTCAGACGGCAAGCCCTTGCTGTCCTCCCGCGTTAACCACTCAAAAAGGACCAACGCTTGATCATGTGAAAGTGAGAGCGTCACCTTAGGAGAGGTCTCCATCAGAAAAGCCTTCCGGTTGTCGTTACACTCTTCAATTGATTAGCACCAAGCTTCCACCCGCTCACGTAATTCCCAGCCATGTCCGATATTACGTTTAGTCCAGAGGTTGGATTTAGGTAGTGAATAACTGCGTCACCCCTATATGTGCCTGTGATCGCTCGAACGCCAGGGCTATTGATGTGCTGGTTTACCGCGCGACTGAACTCTACCGCCCGGCCTGTATTCCAGTTTCCGGTGATGCCAAAATCAGCACCATGTTTGGTGAATCCCTTCTGTAGGTCTCGCGCTGTAAAACCAAGTACTCGACTCGAGGGTGCGCTGGCTGAACTGCACGCTCGCACGCATCCTCCCCCCGCCAAGGCCGCCCCAGCCTCCCCTTCAGTACGCGCCTGGGTTACGCCGACTACGGTGGCAACTTCAGGCCAAAGCCAAGCAGATACAGCTCCAAGACCGATCAGAGCTCCGTAAAAGAGCGCTTCGGCCTTTTCAGGAGGATCGCGCCCGGGCAAGTACGTTCGAGTGGACGGCAGATCGTCCAGAATGAGGACTCCTTCCATGGCTTTCCTCACGCGCTCGTGGGCCGCGGCGCGGGCTTCCTCCGCCTCCTTCTCTGCAGCGGCTGCGGCCTTGTTTACCAGCACCCTCATCTGCTCGTGACTTATCCCCTTCGAGGGACTCGACGATGTAGCCCCACCCTCAGACGTCAGACAACTACCATTCGGCCCTCCAGTGCATACGTTCCCGTTGTGCTGTGGTTTGGAGTCGAGTCCATCGGGGTCGAGATAGCGCAGCGGGTTGTTGAGGCTGAAGACGCCGATGTTCGCGCGTCGCGGCGTCGCTCGCTTTGCGAGGTCGGGAGCGCGTAGGTACAGCGGATCAGCCTGGGTCCAGCCGATGAGCGTCTTGTCGTAGTAGCGCGCGCCGTAGTACGCGAGACCAGTGAGGTCGTCCTCGAACTTGTCGTTGAGGCGGCGCTTGTGATCTGCCGTCGAGCCGGTGGCCTCGAGCACCTCACCGAATGGCGCGTAGCTGAAGCTCGCCTTGATCGCGCCGGTCTCCGAGACAGCGGCGATCGTGTTGCTGGCCAGGCCGTGGAACTGGTACTCGACGTTCATCGTCGAGCTATTCGGTCGCTCGATGCGTGCGATGGGCGTGCCCATCTCGACGTGCGAGTAGACCTTCGTGACGGCTCCCGTTCCGTCGTAGTGCGCTTCGACCGGACCGACGAACCAGATGTACTCGGTCTTGTTGCCCGCGCCGTCGCGCTTGAGCACGATGTTTCTCTGCCCGCGGAAGTCGTACCAGTACTCCTCGATGCCGACGCTGGTGCCGCCGACCTTCTTGGTCACGCGGCGCAGCTGGTCCTTGCCGTCGTAGAGGTACTCCCACGTGGTGTTCGTTGACGGCTCGCTCTTCGTGAGCTGGTTGCCGCGCGCGTCGTAGGTGTACGTGGCGTAGGGCTGGCCGTCGCTGACGTTCGTCAGCGCGGTGACCTGTTCCGGATCGACGCCATCGTAGACGTAGTTAACGTCGCGGGGGCGAACCTCGCTGCCGGTGGGCGACAGCGTTTGCGCAGCGGATGCATGCGTGAGTCGGCCGGCATCGCCGTAGTCATAGCTGCCCGAGAAGTAGCCCACGGTGTGCGACGTCGCGGACTTGAGCTGGTGGCGTGCGTCGTACGTGAATCCGAAACGCTGCCCGCCGCTTGCGAGTGTATGCGACAGCATCTTCAGATTGTCATTGCCGTAATAGCTCAAGAACTGACTAACGACGGTGTCGAACGAGGGTAGTTTCCGAACCCACTGCGATGTTACGCGGCCAAGCTTGTCATAGGTCCAATCGGAGTCGATCGTCGAGGTCCCACCCATCGTCGATGAACGCTTCGTGACCAGCCCCGCGACGTTGCGCGTGTACGTCGCGAGATCACGTGCTTGCGCGGTAGGCCAGATCAGCCGCGTCTTCGCCGGTAGCCCACGCGCATCGTAGTAGCTCTGCGTCGCGATCTCGTTCGAGGACTCGAAGTCGCGATAGCGGCCCGCCTTCGGGAGCCCGGATGCATAGAAGGACTGGATGTATCCGCGAGCGACGTCGGTCCCGAGCTCGAAGATGCCAGCCGCGTACTGGACCTCGGTTCGCCTGCGTCCCGCGGCATCGAAGGCAGCATCGACGCGCCCGATCGAGGTCGCCCCCGGTCCGTACATGTACCAGAGGCGCATCTGGCCTTTGAATCCGTTATCCCAGAGCCGCACCTCCTTGGACGCACCGAACCACTGGAGGTCGGCCTGCGACAGGTCTCGTGGCGCGATGTATGTCGTCTGAACGCGATCGAGATTGTCGTACACGAACACGGTCTTGTAGAGCGCGTCGTGCGCCGGGTCGTGCGTTCCGTCGTAGGGCACGAGCTCGGACTCGAGATTGCCGTTGAGATCGTACGTGTAGCTCCACGTGCGGTTCCCGGGCCGCGTGATCGCGGTCCGGCGCCCGAGGTAGTCGTAGTCGATCGTGACGGTCACGTCCTCCGAGTCCTCCACGCTCGCCACGAGGTCGTGCGGCTCGTACGTGTACTCGGTCATCGCGAAGGAGGTGCTGTCCTTGCGCTCCTGGATCTCAATGACACGGCCGAACGCGTCCGTCCTCGATGTCGTCTCGGCGACCTCTCCGCCGGCCGCACCAACGATCTCGGCCGCACTCTGCGTCACGCCGTTATAAGAGAGATCGACACCGGTGGCGTCTGGACGCCGCAAGGTCTTGGGACGACCCAGGCTATCGTAGGTATACGTGTACTCGACCAGCGAGGCGTTGTTCGCCTGCGGATCCGGCAGCTTCACGCTGACGACCTTGCCCGCGTTGTTGTACGTGAACGTCGAGATCGCATCGTTCGGGGCCGAGCCCTGCGCGAAGCTCGTGACACGCATCGGACGTCCGAAGCCGTCGAGGTCGGTGCGCTCCTGTTTCCACGTCGTCCCGTCGTCGACCAGCGACGACGTAGAAACAGACGCGGGCGTACCATCCGGCGGCGGACGATCGACGTAGGTGGTCGTCGAGAGCTTGGTCAGCGTGAATACGCTCGTGGTCGAGCCGACTGTCTCCCAGACCTCGAGTGGACGCCCGAGTCCGTCGATGACGATCTTGTGCTGCTCCTTCTCCGGGTGCATGGCATCGACCGGACACCCGGACTGACCGGGAACGCAGGTGCGGGTGTTCGGGCCCTCTTGGAGGAGCGTGGCGCCGGTGCCGTAGTCGTGAACGGTATCGACCTGGTGTCCGACCTCGTTAATCGCACGGTTTACGAACAGCTTGCGATCGTCGTAGGCGACCTCGGTCTTCGGAGCATTGAGCCCCGCGGCGGCCCACTGCTCGGGCTTCCACGTCCGCAAGACATTCCCGGTCTGCGGATCGTATTCGGCGTGCGAAGTGGCGACAGTGCCGCTATCGGACCAGACAATCGTCTTGTCGGGCACGCGATCGTCGAGGGTCCAGGTCTGCTCGGACTTCGCGAACGTCTCCCACGTGCCGCCCGTTCGATGCTGCTTGGTTGTCACGAGCGGCCGCAGCCGATAGCTCGTCGCGTCGAGCCGAAGGCTGTACGTCGTGTTGGTCGTGCGGTCGCCGTCGGCCTCGGTCACGCCCGCGCGGAGGGTCGCGACGTCCGGGACCCAGAGTCTGCTCGTGCCGTCGATTAGCTTCGGGACGTAACTCGTTAGCTGCAGTGTCCGCGCTGCGGGTTCGTCCATGCACGCCGACTCGGTGTCGCCGTCGTTGCACGTCCAGCTCGCCGATTCGGTCGAATGGAATGACGTGACCGTTCCTCCGAACAACGTGAACGGTGCCCATGTCGTCGTCGCGATCGTCCGAACCTCGTCGGTGACCGACCTCTCATTCGGCGCAGGCATCGTGAGCGACGCTGTCTTCCGCCCGGTCGGATCGACGTCGTAGCCGAAGCGCTCCAGGGTCTGCGCGCCGGTCGGTCCGGTCGTGGTGACCTCAGCGAAGCCGCGGAATGCATAGCGCCCGCGATCGTCGGGACCGAAACGCGGATGCTTGTAGTGGTAACTCGTAGTCGACGTGGTCGCCGACCACGTGTCCGAGGTCGTGAGGCTCTTCACGACCCATTGCGTCCGCGGGCTCGCCTTCGGGTGACAGGGGAAGTCGGCCTGTGCGCCGCCGTCACACAACGTGCGCGCGTCGGTCCACATCGCGTCGGCGTCCTGGGTGACGGTCGACGTGTCGTGCATCTGCGCGTACGCGATCTCGCTCGTCGCGCCACGCCCGTTGCGGACGCGCCACAGTAGGCGTTGCGGCTGGGTCGCGGTCTCGGTGATACGCGAATAGCCGGAGACAAACGACACCGCCTCGGCGAAACCGTTGCCGTCGAGATCGACGAGATCCGACAGGAGCTCCCAGCGATATGGGTCGACCGCGCTACCTACTTGATACGCGATCGTGCGCCGCTCCAGGCCCGCGTTGGGCGTACTCGCGGGACCAGTCGGGTACGGGATGCCCCCGCCCCAGAAGAACTGGCCACCCGAGTTCCACCACGTTACCGGCGTCGACTGCAACGCGACATAGTCGGGGCGGCCGTCGTTGTCCAAGTCGACGACACGGCCGCGAGATGTCGACGAGCCGGCGAGAATCGGATCGTTCGACGGCGGGCCGCCGATGTCGTACACGAAGCTCGCGTCTGCACCTGGTTTGAAAGCCAGCCCGAGATCACCCGTGGCCGTGCCGAGCGCGCTGCCGAATACCTGCTGCTGCGCACCGTCAGAGAACGCCACGTTTGCAGTGGGCGTCGTGCCGAAGATCCCGAGCCAGTGATCGGGCAGCCCGTCGGCATTGACGTCGATCAACCCCAGTCTGCTCTCGAGGTCGCCTCCAGACGTCAACGTTCCGGTTCCGCTGAGCGCGTTGTCTCCGCCGCTGCTGGTGCCTACTGCTCGGGTGAGATAGACGTACCGTCGCGGGCTGAAACCGCCGGTCCCGTCACCGAGCCAGACGTAATAGCCGGCAGCGCCTCCGCCTCCGGGTTTGCCGTGGGCGACCGCGTCGAGGATCCCGTCGCCATCGAAGTCCATCACGGCTTCGTGCTGCGCGACCATGCTCGCGCCGGTCATCGCCGAGTCGCCTGCCTCCGACTCGAGCGGCAGCGGTTGGTACTTGATGGTGGGCTTGTCCGCGAACTGCCCCGCACCGAGGTTCTTGTAGATCAGCCACGGATAGAGCCCTTCGCACCGCGTGTACGGGCGGCGGATCTCCATCGCTTGCGCTGATCCATCGTTCGGGCCCGCCTTCGCGGTCGTCTCGAAGCAGGCCTCTTCAGGCACGGAGGCCAGACACGCAGCGAACGCGCCCCAGGAGAACGTGCACTGACCGCCTCCGCACTGACGATTGCGGTTGATGCACGTGTCGAGCCCAGCCGTGGGCTTGCAGCGATCTGCCTCCGTTGGACATGCCGGCCACTCACCCGCATGCGGGATGCCCGAGATACTCGGCTCGCCGGAATGATAGACGCCACCCTCGGTGTGGCTCCGATAGTCATCCGGGCCGTCGACGAGGTTGCCATACTCGACATCGTAGACGTGCGTGTTGCCGTGGATCGCGGCCACGAGATCCACGAGTCCGTCGGCATCCATGTCCAACCACCGATACGCGAGGTAGGTCTGGAATGGGCCAGGCGCGCTCGCGCTGAGTGGGCACTCCGTCCCGCCGGGGCAGAAGGAGCCGGGCATAGTGAGCCCAGGTGCGCACGCGACGTTGTTGTGACAGCCGGCCAAAGACGGGTTCACGTTGCGATACGTCGTGTACATGCCGTTGAGCGCGCAGCCCTCGGCATACGCGAATGGTTCGCCGGCATTCGGATCCCCACGGAACGCGGTCGAACTCCCCTCGGGCGTGTTTGCCGTCCCGCGCCACTTCAACCGCGGTAGCGGGATCGTGTTCGGCATGAGGGTGAAAGTCGGGTTGCCGCTCGCATCGGGGCCGTCATTGCGCTCCCACCTCGCCCCGCACTCGCTGAGCGGGCTGTCGGGATTCGCGGCGAGGTTGGTCACGCGGTCCAGCAGACCGTCGCCGTCGATGTCGAGCATCATCGCTTCGACCGTGGGCCACCGATCGTCCAGCCGCCGGTAGCCCCATGCCAGGTTGTTCCTCACCGGCGCGACGCCGGCGCCCGTCCATGGCGCCCCTGCCGACGCCTGCTCGGTCCCGAGAGTGGTCGCCGGGCGATAGTCGAACGACACCGCTGGCAACTCGACCAGCGCGGCGTTTGGTCCCCAGGCACTCTCCTGGATGCTGCTCAACTGCCGGAGCGGCGATCGAGCTTCCGTGCAAGATTCGGAGTTCACGCGTCCACCGCCGAGGCCGTCGTCGTAGAAGAGCGTAATGACGCGCGTGTGATCGGGCGTGCCTGGCTGACCTGGAGGAAATGCGGTGGCGGTGATCGTCGTCAGGCGGCTCGCGCCGGTCACGCGCCGCGGCCCTTCTCGATAATCGTAATGTGCGCCGATCGCGGTCGTGGGCTGTAACGTGCACGACGGCGCGTTGACGTACGCGAAGCTGACCTTGGCGAACGGCTCCGTAATCCCGGCGTTCTCGTTCTGGCCCCAGCTGATCTCCTTGAGCCGGCACTCGTCGCCGACAGATCCCCACGCCACACGCTCCCATTCGTAGACGATGACGTTGCCGAACGAGTCCGAGACCTTTGTGAGCGGCGCGTACTGATCGGTGAAAGTGCAGCCGTGGGCGACTCGGGTGTCGCCGAACTCCATCACGTTGCCGTCGGTCGTCCAGGCGCGCCATCGGAATGACATACCGTCATCCATGCGCTCGTACCGCGCGTAGCTGCTATCGCCGTACGCTCGATAGGTCTGGTACACGCCCATGGGCATCGTCAAGAACTCGTTGACGGCGACGAGGCGTTGTCCGCCAGCCATCGTGCTCACGAACCGATCATCAAACTTGTAGTCGACACCGACCTGCTGGGCCTCGACCTCAGGCGCGCGCGTCGCCAGCCGGCCGACCGACGTGTCCTCCAGGATCATCGGGATCGACAGGCTCCAACCCGATGCGATGCCGCCGTAGATCGCGCCCTGCGACGAATAGGAGAGCGCTAACGTCGGCGCCATTCCGTTGCGTCCTGGCGGCACGGTTATCGGATACGAGTACTGAAGCGCGCCAGTCTGCGATGAAACCGAGGCGTCCCCGGTGCGCAGGTCGGATGCCTTTGGTGGATCAGCGCCGATCGCCGGTGCGGGACTCGAAAAGATGTCCGCAGGCGCGCTCGCGGCGGGACGCCACGAGAGCACCGCGATCGTGGCCAGCATCGCCGAAAGACCGCGCGCCAACGCGCGGCGCGTCGAAACAGATCGCATCCCCATCGAGATCCTCCAACGTCGAGTTCGTCAGTTCGCAGCGGACTGCCGCGTGCAAGCGGCAGCAGCAGAGACATCGGTAGCCGAGAGTGCGCAGGTGATTGCGTCCTCCGTAATCGTCGACGTGCAGCTCGCGACAAAGGACTCGCCCAGCGCGCGTCGCATCACCCGGCGATGCTTTTCGAGATCGGCCTTGTCGATCGATCCGAGCCTCAAATCGACGAGGTGATCGCGCAGCTGCTCGCAGCGGCGCTCGTGCGACGAGGAGTCGTTGTCGTCGCCGCCCCCGCACGCCGTGAGGAACAGGATCATTGCGAGGACCCTCACCGCCATCTCCCACGAAACAGCCGGTAACCGGCACTCAAGGAAGAGGCGCCATGCACGTTGCACTACCAACAACCAACATCCGTGGGAGCGAATCGCACGACGTTGGATTGTTCGTCAACGCCCCACTCAGCGCTTTCGACTGCGCACCAGTGAAGATACCGTGAGCTACGTATCGTGGCGCAATGGAGTCGCGTGTTCGTCGGCGATAGAGCGTTGGCTCGCCGGACCGTTACGATAGAACGTTTACTCCTCGTCGCAGAGGTCCGCCAGGCCCGGCGCCACACCACGTCGTCGACACCGTCACCGTTGAGGTCGCCGATCGTGCGGTCGACGGTCGACACGGCGTCGTTGAACTTCCCCGACGTGCTGCTGTCGGGGGCGTCGCCCTCACCCCCGGTCCGGGTCGTCGCGTCACCCGGTCGCCGCCACCGGCAGCGTCAGCTCCTCGTCCTCGGGGGTTCCGTGCCAGTCGAGCGTCACGAGCACGATGCTGTCATCGTACGCGACCAGGTCGTGCGCGACGTTCGCGGGCATGAACAGCATCGCCGGCGCGACGAGCTCGGTCGCTCCGCTCGTCGGCGTCGCGAGCTGAACGCGCCCGGCGATCACCTGCACGAGCACCGCGTGATTCGTCGCGTGCTCCGGGATGACCGTGTTGGCGCGCAACGCGAGCAGCAGCACGCGCACATCGGGCGTGCGCAGCAGCGTCTTCGCCGCGCGTCCGTGTTGCGCCCAGCCCGGACTCGCGCGCAGCGCGGCCGCTTCGCTCGCGAGATCAAAGGCTGCCGGCGCGGGGGCGAACCGCGGGCGCAGGACGTGGTTCTCGAGGTGAACGTGCGCGAGCGTGTCGCGCTCGACCTCCTCGAGCTCGCGGAACAGCGTGCGGTAGCTGCCGCACGCCCACTCGGGGATCGCGTAGTCGTCGGTGGTCTCGTGCACGCGTTCGAGCAGGGCGGCGACCGCGAGGTGGTCATCGACCATCGTCGCCAGTTGCGCGCGCGTCGCCGGATCGGGGGCGCCCGTGGTCGCGCGGAGGGCGGGGAACAGGATCTTCTCCTCCTCGTCGATGTGGGGCAGCAGCGCTTCGGTGAGGTCGTCGACGACCTCGGCCAGCTCGCGCAGCTTGGGGTTGTGATCGCCGTGCACCCGCGCGACCTTCGTGGCGAGCGGACGCAGGAACGGCAGCGTCTTGCGCAGGTAGGCGTGATGCTTGTCGACGATGTGATCGATGAGCGCGGGCGTCGAGAGATCCTTGGGGCTCGGTTGCGCGCCGTCGCGGCGGATCTCGATCGCCTCGCCGAGCGACTTCATCAGCGCTGCCAGCTCGACGCCGCGCTCGCGTGCGGCCTGCTCGATGCTCAGATGTCCGCGGCAGCAGAAGTCGATGCGATGACGCTGGAAGATCGCCGCGGTCTCGGAGTAGTCGAGCACGGTGGTCGCGACGGTCTGCGATGCGGTGAGGTTGCTGGTCTGCATGATTCGTTCGTAGAGCACCCGCCGTGCCACCCAATATGAAAAGTATATTCAGCTACTTGTGAATACTTTCGGTTGCCAGTCCAACGCGTTCGTTCCATTATGGAACGTATGGAACGTCGCGCCGACCACGGACCCCACGGCCCCCACGAGGCGTGCGAGACCTGCGGGCTCATCCCGATCATCGAGCGGCTGACCGGCGCCACCGAGATCGTCGCCGAGAGTGCGGAGATGCAGCAAGTCCTGCGTCGTGTCGCGCGGTTCGCGGCAAGTGACGCGCCGGTCGCGGTGCTCGGCGAGACCGGCACCGGCAAGGAAGTCATCGCGCGTGTGCTGCACGCGAGCTCGCCGCGCGCGAACGGGCCGTTCGTGCCCGTCAATGTCGCCGCGTTGCCGGCCGAGCTGCTCGAGTCCGAGCTGTTCGGCCACGGCAAGGGCGCGTTCACCGGCGCGACCTCGGTGCGCCATGGCCTGTTCGAGGCCGCGAGCACGGGCACGCTATTTCTGGACGAGGTCGCCGAGCTGCCGATGTCGATGCAGGCCAAGCTGCTGCGCGCGCTGCAGGATGGCGAGATCCGCCGCGTCGGCGAGAACCAGGCGTTCGCGACCGACGTGCGCATCGTGTGCGCGACGCACCGCGATCTCGCCGAGCGCGTCCGCGATGGCTGGTTCCGGCAGGACCTCTTCTATCGCCTGAAGGTGCTGTCGGTACACGTGCCGCCGCTGCGCGAGCGACGCGCAGACATCTTGCCGATCGCCGAGCGCCTGCTCGCGGCCGAGCACACCCGCGCGCGCGGCTTCACGGCCGCCGCGCAGCACGCGCTCTTGCACTACGACTGGCCGGGCAACGTCCGCGAGCTGCAAAACGCGGTCAAGCACGGCGTCGCCCTCGCCGCGGGGCCGCTCGTCGATGCCGCGGATCTGCCCGAGGAGATGCTCCTTCCGCCGTCGCCCGCGAGCTCGCCGGCGCCCGCCGCGCCCGCTGCGACCTCGCTGCGTTCGCTCGTCGACGTCGAGCGCGATCACATCATCGCGGTGCTCGGCGCGTGCGGTGGCTCGCAGGCCGACGCGGCGCGCATCCTCGGCATCGCGCGCAACACGCTCTGGCGCAAGCTGCGCAAGTACGGCGAGACCTGACCTCCGAGGTGGCATGCGTGATGCTGCATCTCCGCTGTGGAAGGAGGTCGTTCCAAGATGCATCACGAACCATCCGATCTCGACGTCCGCTGCCCGGACTGTGCCGAGCGCTTCGTCGTGTCGATCGACATCATCGAGAGCTCCCAGCACATGCTCGACGAGCTCGGCTACTGCGCGGGGCTCGCGAGCTTCGAGTGCCCGGCGCCGTACTTCGCCTCGCTCGCGACCCCCGAGGCGATCGCGCAGCTCCGCGTGACCGCGCCGCCTCCACAGCGGCCGTCGAGCGCCTCGCCTCGGGACATCGCGCGCTGGGAAGACGACGGCGGGGCGTGCGCGACGCTCCGGTAACCGTAGCGCCCGAGCCTCCGGGGCGGCGCCGCGTCAGATGCCGAACCGCCGCTGCACCTCGTTGCCGAGCTGCAGCCGCATGTGTTCGTCGAAGTAGGCCTTTCGCTTGTGCGTCATGCCGGTGGTCCGGTTGGTGACCACGCCGTTTCTCCGCGCCGCGACCATTACAGAGCGGCTACTCCTCGTCGCAGAGGTCGACGACCACGGTGTCGCCCGCGACGAAGCCGAACCCACCCCACGTGTGACGGGTCTGGTTGCCGTCGCAGTGCTGGTGTCCGCCGACGATGATGTCCTTGACGCCGTTGGTGACCTGGCCGTCCTCGGCCGCGTAGACGCCGTCGCCGCCGAACGAGCCCGCGAACACCGACGGGCACCCGCCGGCGCTCAGGAACACGGCCCACTCGGAGTTCGCGCCCGCGTACGCCAGGCCCGGCGCCACGACCACGTCGTCGACGCCGTCGCCGTTG
>Ga0247822_10001770_pt1 | contig 13428 bp, 14 predicted proteins | sample 13C_Cellulose_Da_FD_192423 | JGI IMG/M metagenome (GOLD analysis project Ga0247822, IMG submission 192423) | Soil microbial communities from agricultural site in Penn Yan, New York, United States - 13C_Cellulose_Day30 | ecosystem: Environmental > Terrestrial > Soil > Agricultural land | place...
GGACGGCCTGTCCGGGCCAGCCAGGGAGTCGTGCCCGGCTCGTACGCCTACCTACGCAAAGGCTCGTCAGGCACCAACGCGCCCTCGAATACGGGAGCAGGCGGAAAATTCGGCTTCCAGCCGCTCAAATAGCAGCCGACTTCAGGCAGCTACTTCCACACGACCTGGCCATCTTCCACCCCACCCTGCCACGATGGCAGCGGTGTGTGCGCGGGACTGACATCCGGGACCCCGGCGACGCCTTCTTCCAGCGTCTGATAGATAGCGATCGGGAAATGATCGATCCGGGCGAGCAACTTGCCGGGATCGTACGCCTGCAATCCAGGAACGATCAACGAGACCGCGATGAGCAAAACCCCGCTCACGATCGTCGCCGTGAAAAGACCGAAAACCGCGCCAACGACATTCTCCGGGACGCTGGTGAAGACATTTTGAAAGCCGGGCACCTTGAGATTCACCACCGCTCCCGCCACGCCACTGCCGATGACAAAAAGCGCGAGGAAAATGCCCGCCGCCATGTATCCCTGAGGCACCGAAGGCAGAAAGCGCGTCACGAAGGCGAAGGCCAGGTGCCAGTACCGCAACGCCACCAGCGCGCCGAAGAGCGCGACCAGAGTGTACCGGAGCACCGCCGCGCCTCCATTTTTCCAGCCCAGCAGAGTGCCGCTGAAGAGCGCCACCAAGGCGACGATCGAGATGATGAGTTCCAATGCCATAATTAGTTAGCCTGTAAGACTTCCTCCACTGTCGTGATGCCGAGCATGATCTTCTCCGCGCCATCATAGCGATAGCTGCGGAAGCCCCGCTCCTCCGCCACGGAAGTCAGCGAGGTGGAGTCCATACCATCGCTGATCGCCTTGCGCAGGTCGTCATCCAGCACGAGCAACTCGAAAAGCCCCGTGCGGCCCTTAAATCCAGTCCCGAGGCACTGTGGGCAACCGGCGGATTTGTAAATAGTCGTGCCGGGTTCAAAACCGAGGCCGATGCTGTGAAGTTCATCCCCCTGCGCAGAGTAAGGCTCGCGGCAGTGTGGGCAGAGCACTCGGACGAGGCGCTGGCCGACGATCATCAGCAGCGCTGTCGCGACCTGGTACTTCTCGATGCCCATGTCCTGCAGACGCAGGACCGTGCCGATGGCGTCCTTCGTGTGGAGAGAGCTAAAAACGAGGTGCCCTGTGAGAGAGGCGCTGAGCGCGACCTGAGCCGCCTCGGCATCACGCATCTCGCCCACGAGGATCACGTCCGGATCCTGGCGGAGAATGGAGCGCAGGCCGCTTTCATAGGTGACGCCGGCCTTCACATTCACCGCGATCTGCGTGGCACCCGCGAGCTCGTACTCGGCGGGATCCTCGATCGTCATGATATTCAGTCGGGAACCGTCGAGTTGGCGCAGCGCAGCGTAGAGGGTCGATGTTTTGCCTGATCCCGTGGGACCAGTCGCGAGGATCATGCCGTTGCGCCCCTGGATCTCACGCTGAAAGGTAGCCAGCAAAGTGTCCGACATGCCCAGCGAGGTCAGGTCAAAGACGCTGCGGCTGTGATCCAGCACACGGATGACCATCTTCTCTCCGTGGATGGAATTCGCCGTCGCCACGCGGAAATCCACTTCACGATCCGAGACGCGAGCGCGGAAACGACCGTCCTGCGCCTTGCGCTTCTCGGCCACGTCGATCTCGGCGAGGGTCTTCAGGGAAGTCACCATGCGCTTACCGTCTTCCTCCGAGTAGGTCATGCGCTCATGCATAAGACCATCGAGGCGAAACCGCACCCGATAGTCGGCACCGGAAGGCTCGATATGCACATCGCTGGCATTCTCCAGGATCGCTTCCTCCAGCATCTCCCGCGCGAAATCGAGACCGGAAGAAAGCTCCCCCCGCTTCTTTTTCGGAATCGATTTCCGATCAGTATCGAGAAACTCAAAGCCAGGGCGCGTGTTGCCCTGCTTTTTCAGAAAATCAGCCGGATCCGGAGCGGACATCCAGGGAAACCCGCCTTTTTTCTTCTTGTTGTCATCGGGAGGCTGGATCTGAGCCTTGCGCGCCGCCGATTGCTGGCGCTTCGCCCGGATCGCCTCCGTGACGAGAGTCACCCAGTAGGCAAAAGCACCAACGCCCGGCAGCAGGAGAGCGATGAGCACCCACTTGCGAGGATCCTCACGCCGGTCGAAAAGACTGGTCTGCACCCACCTAAGGCTCCGCACCCATACGCCGCTCAACACGAGCAGCCCGAGCAGGATCCACTCAAAGCCCCAGCGATGCACATAGCCGGGTGATACGGAATTCGCCGCATCACTGCCGGGCAGAAGAGAACCCACTGGCGGGATGTTCCGAGCAGGGGCCTGGACGCTGCCATCATCGACGAGCGGCGCGCTGACGCTCGAAGGCGTTTTGGGTAACTCTGGCTCCGCCGCCTCGATCGCAGCAGGATCGACCGTTGGTTCCGGCGTGGCTTGGGGTTTCGGAGGCGGCACATACACCGTCGCCACACGCTCCGCCGGCGGCTTTCCATTGATCGTCTTAAAGGCGGAAAACGGCAGCCGCACCTTGCCCTCAGGCAGCCAGACCGTCACAAAGCCCTCGCCGTACTCGACGACGACATTGTTCACTTTCTTCCCGTCTGAGAATACGATATCCGCCGCCGGAAGGGATGCACACAAGGCCAGACCAGCCAGCCCGAAAACAAGCAACTCCCGACTGAACTTCCTCCGCCAAATCGCGATCACCGGGCCGTAGTAAAGACCGCCCTTCCCCGCGTCAATCGCTAATCGCATTCCCCCTGTAACTCCTCATTTTATAGAGAGTTGCAGCTAAATGAAAAATATCGGCGAAAGATGGGGTGAATACCTACCTCCCCACCCGCCGGCAGTAGCGACCCATTACTAGGCCGCTACTTTATGACGAAAAGCCTACGCCCCCAGCAGCCAAGTCAGCTTGCCATCGGTCGGCTTGACTGCGGCGCTCGGGTAGCTGGATTTTCCACTGAAGACCTCCTCGAGGATGGCGTCCTTGCCCTTGCTGTTCACTAGGAAGCACACGTGGCGGGACGCATCGAGCACCGGGTAGGTCATGGTGATGCGGTTCGTGTTGAACTTAGGCACGAAGTTGGAGACCACCCAGCGGTCCGTCACCTTGAGTGCTTCGGTCCCGGGAAAGAGAGAGGCCGTGTGCCCGTCATCGCCCATGCCGAGGAGCAGAAGATCGTGGCGGAAGATATCGCCCTTCTGCGCATAGCCGCGGAGGACCTGCTCATACTTCTCGGCGGCGAGAGCTGGCTCCAGCTCTGCGTGGACGCGCAGGATATTATCGGACGGGATCGGAGCGTGATCGAACAGCGAGAGCTTCGCCATGCGGTAGTTGCTTTGCTCGTCATCCGGCGGGACACAGCGTTCGTCACCAAAGGTGATGATCCACTTATCCCACTGCTGATCGCTCTTCGCGAGGGCCTCATACACGGGACGCGGAGTGTTGCCGCCGCTCAGGGCGAGGATGAACTGCCCGCGCGCGCTGATGGCGGAGGCGGCCTCACGCTGGATGAGAGAGACTGCGTCGTTAAGAAAGTCTTGGGAGTGGAGGATTTCTGGGTTCATAAAAAATTTACATCAACTTGCAAGGGATCGAAAACTCGAGACGGCCCGCACCAGCCTTGAGTTCTGGCAGATCGACCAAAGTCAGAGAGGCCTTGCGAATATGAAGCGCCTCGGAGTCCGGTGCGCCCAGGAGATGGCCGATCGTCGCGCTGAAATCCGGCTCGTGTCCGACGAGCATGATCGTGGGGTGATGCGCGTATGGCTCCAACTCGCGCAAGCACACCTCAGGGTCCATGCCACAGGCGAGCCAATCGAGCTTCACCATATCGGCCTCGATCGTGTCCGAGACGAGGTGGGCCGTTTGTTTCGCCCGCGTGACCGGGCTGGCGAGAATGACGGAAGGCTTCAGGTTCTGCTTGAGAATGAACTTCGCGACCTTTTCGGCCTGACCGCGACCGCGTTCCGTCAAGCGACGATCAAAGTCCGTCTCCGCAATGTCCTCGGCTTCAGCGTGGCGCAGGAAATAAAGCAACATGGGGCCGCAATTTTGACTACGTTGCGCAGGGAGTCAATAACGACAGGAGGCTTTCCTCGGTTCCGACAAGCCCTCCAGAAACACAAAATCTCACGCTGTAAGGCGTGAGATCTCGATCGGCGGCGGAATCGAACCGACGCGTGGGGTACCGAAACCGTCAAGGCCTTGGAAAGCCTGGCCGGGTCACGAAGAAACCGCTTAGAGCCGCTGCTTGGTCCGCGCCTCGCGGATGGCGTGAGCAAGGCTGAGCACAAGGCCCAGGCCTTCCTCGGCCTGATCTTTCGGATCTCGGGCACCGGGAAGAGCAACGATGATCTCGGCGGGCTGGCGCTCGGCTCCGGGGACCGGAGTGAAGGAGCGCGCGTAGAGTGGGCGCACGGGATTTGCCCGCCAACGGAAGTTGCCAGCCTCGGAATAGCGTTTGAGGGCTTCGCCGAGCACTTCTTTCTGCTCGTCTTCCACCAGCCAGGCTTCCACGTCGGCTTCCTGGGCGCGGACGTTCTCGCGCAGAAGAATGACGAGATCGTAGTCGTAGCGCTTCAACTCATTCTCCAGCGTATGGATGTAGCTGAGCGGCGAGTCGTCCCAGCACTTGGCCCCCTGCCAGGCCTGCTCGTTGGTAAGGTAGGTGCCCTCGCGGTGCGCATCGAGATTGGCCACGGGATAGGCGGTGATATCGATACCGGCCACGATTTGCAGGCGAGACTCCAGCGCCGCGAGAACGCGGGCGGCGACGTACGGGGTGATCGTCTCAGTGCCGACCCAGCCGCCCACGATGAGGACGCGCACGGGCGACTGATCTCCGGGGGTGCCAGAGACGTGAAAATACGGGATCATGTTCTCGCGGACCTGATCTTCGCTAGGTCCATAGCCGAGCACCAAAGAGGACGACTCCCGCGATAATTCGATCAAAGGGGCAATGAGACTGTCAACATCTTGCAGTCCGGATTCATACTGTTGAGCAATCTGACGATCGGTCGGGGTTTTGGTCATGGGGATATCCTCCGAGTTGATGGTTTCTGTCCGCAGTAAAGGGATGGTCACTGCGCCCCACAAGGATCTCTGTGTAGAGATTTCGTCACAAGCGGGTTGGGAAACATACCAGCCTGAGTCGATGATGCAAAAAAAAACCGGCACCTCTTTGCTGGTTCCGGTTTTTTGGAGAACTCGCTGATGGAGTGTTGGTTAGAAATTCACACCCATCTGGAAGCCCAGGATCGTGTCATTATGCACGAGTCCGGTGCCGTTCGGGCGGATGATGTACTGCACCAGCGGCTGGATGTAGGCGAATTGCGTGAGCTGCACGCGGTAGTCGAGTTCCAGCACGGCCTCGTAGGTCTGATGGACGCCAACGCCGCGATTCTCCTCAGACTGGATCTTGTCGAAGCTGTAGTTGCCATAACCAAAGGCGATACCGAGCTGATCCGCGTCGCGGGTCGGGATGAGGCCCTTATAGATCAAGCCAGTCTGGAAGTAGAAGGGCAGCGGGTTGTTAAAGGCCGGAGCGAAGTTCGTCAGGCTGAAGAAGTACAAACCCTGATCGCTGAGCTTCGGCTTGCTGCCTGTCGAGACGTTCTTGAACGACTTGCCATCGGAAGGTCCCTTGGCCAGCGGTGCGGCAGCGGGCGCGGTCGGCTCACGGAACAGCATCTGGTCAGCCTGCCAGTAGAAGAGCACACGCTGGTCGTGAGCCGTGCCGTAGTAGGAGTCGTTTTCCACGCCCCAATAGAGGAAGCCTGCGGCGTAGCGACCGGGGAGCTTTGAAGGGCCGATCTTTGGCGTGAGGCCGAGTTCCGTCAGCCAGTAGAGGCCGTTCAGGTCGGGATCCAAGCCGTAGCCTTGGAAATAAAGGCCGTGGTTCCGAGTGTTCGTACCATTCGGAGCCGCCAAATAAAGGCCGGACTGCACGTAGGACCAATCGGTTGGCTTCACTTTGAGGTAACCACCCCAAGCGGAGTAGCTGCCACCCCAGGGAATGCCGTTCGCACCGATACCGCGGGCCGAGGTGAAGGTGTTGTTCACGAAGAACTTCGACTCGGGCTGCTTGATAAAGATGTCGGCCGGATTTTGCCAGCCACCAGAGAGCGTGAGGAACTCCTTGATGCCGAACAGCTCAGGAGTCGTGTAGGTCAGATAGACGTTTTGGAAACGCCACTGCTTGCCACCCTGGAAGGTGCTCGGAGCGAATGTATTGCTGGCACCGGAGTACTTATTGATGCCGTCGCCATCGCGATATCGCACATCCGAGAACAAGGTGAGCCCTTCGACCGCTTCGAAGCCGGTCAGCTTGGCCACATCGACCGTCGCCTTGAATTTCCACTCCTGATCGAAGCCTCCTCGCTGCTCCAATCCGCCATCGACGATGGCGAGGAAGTTGGCCTTCCATTCGATGCCGAAAACGATGCCGTGGTCTGCCAGCGTGTCACGCACGCCGAACCAGTTGCCCGTGGCATATTTCCCGTTCCACCACTCCCTCAAAAAATTAGAGGAGGTCTCGGTTTCAGTAATGGACGTCTGTCCGGCTTGTGCCGTTAGAAGTCCGCTCGCTAAGGCTGCGGTCGCCCATGCCATCAGTCGCAGATTTTTCATAATTTTAATAACGATCGACGCGGTCGTCTTTAACGAAGAAGTCTTCAAAAAAGGGTTTGAAGTCAACGAAAAATCAGGAGTTTTTTCCAGAGTCGGGCCAGCGCTCCAGCGACTCTTCGTGCAGATGCCGCTTACGCCACCGGGAGGCGATGATGCCGTACTTCGGGCTGAAGAGGTAAGCCAGCAGGAAGATAAACCCGAGCACCATGATGATGGCGGGTCCGGAGGGAATATTCGTCCAGTACGACACCAGCAAACCCGATACCGCCCCAAACATGCCCAAAGCCCCGCTCCGCACGGCGAGCGACGAATAAGAGTCCGTCAGCAGGTAAATCGTCGCCGCCGGCAGGATCATCAGACCCAGCGAAAGGAGCACTCCGACTGCCTGCAACGACGACACCATCGTCAGCACGATGAGAACGATCAGCCACCCGAGAAGAGCATCCACGCGCACCCCCTGTGACCGCGCCACAGAAGCCTCGAATAAAGCCAACAACAAAGGCCGATGAAGAATGACGAGCGATAGCAACACCACTGCTCCCACCAAGTAACTAATCCAGAGATCAGCATCGCCCACCGCCAGGATGTTTCCAAACAGGAAGTGATCGAGGCTCACGCGTACCTTGGCGTACTTGATCAAAGCGATGCCCGCCGCGAAGGCGATGATGTAGAGCGCCGCGATGGCGGTCTCGTCCTTCAGACGGGAACTCCGCGCCATGAGATGTCCGCCGAGGGCCACGAAAAGCGCGGCCAGCAACCCACCGAACAAAAGACCGCCAGGATTCAGCCCGATGAAAATCGCCGAAACGGCCAGGCCGGGCAGAAGCGAGTGCGACAGCGCATCGGCCATCAGAGCCAGACGACGCAGGACGACAAAGGACCCGAGAAAGCCATTTGTGAAACCGATGAGCGCACAGGCCACCAAGGCCCGCTGCATGAATTCGTACTGGAAAGGCTCCAGCAGGTTCATGATTGCGCTCCTTCCTCGTGATGGTGCTGATGGGCGCGGTGCTCGTGGCCGCTGAAGATTTTGGTCGAGAAAGTCTTCTCGATCGTCTCGGGGGTAAATGTCGTCGCCGTATCACCAGCCGCGACGAGTTCCCCATTAATCAAGAGCACCTGATCGAAAATCGACGGCACTGATTTCAAATCATGGTGTGAAGCGATCACGAGCTTCCCCGTATCGCGCAGGCGCCGGAGAGCGGCGACGAAACTGGCGCTCGCATTAGCATCCAGTCCGGTGAAAGGCTCGTCGAGCAGATAGACACTCGCCTGCTGTGTCCAGGCGCGGGCCAGGAAGGCGCGTTGCTGCTGGCCGCCGGATAGCGCCTTTATCTGACGGTCGGCGAAGGCTTCCAACTCGGTCACCCGCAAAGCCTCGTCCACGAGAGCTTGGTCAGCGGGGCCGAATTTCTTCCACAGCCCCAGCGCAGGATAGCGTCCCATCGCCGCCAGCGCGCGCACTGTGATGGGAAAATCCCAGTCCACACTCTCCCGCTGCGGGACATAGGCCACCGCCTGCGTCCTGGCTGTGCCGCAGCCTTGAAATTCGATACGCCCGGTCTCCGAAGGCAGCAGGCCGGCGAGAGCCTTGAGCAACGTCGTCTTACCCGCTCCGTTCGGCCCGAGCAAGGCCACGGACGACGGCCCCTGTAGCGTGACATTCAAATGATGCACGGCGGGGATTCGATTATACGAGATCGTGAGATCCTCGATGCGAATACGGGGCGTCATGGTTGCGCGGGCTCCTGCACTTTCACCACGTCCACCACTTCCGTCTCCCCCCAAAAAGTCTGGTCCGCCCAGACCTCACCGTCGTGCGACACAGTCACCCGACCGGCATGGGACACGCGGCCATCGGGCCATTGAAACTTTACGGTCAGATCGGCCGTCGAACCAGGAACAGTCAACACCCTCTCCAAAGACGCGGTCGGCGCTTCCGAAGCCAGCACGACTTGATCAGCCAGCCGGATATCCACCATCCCGGGATGGGATAGAGTCACCGAGACATCGACCGACTGCACGGCGGCTTGAGCCGCCGGCGTGGTCACCACAGCCTCGACGGCAGGTTTCTCTCGCGTCAGCGCGACGACAGGCACGCCCAGCAGGACCAGAAAGATCAGGACGACGACGAGCCGCGCGAGAGGAGAACCATCCATAGGCGATTTACTGGAGTCCCTCGACGATGGTCGTCACATTGTGACGGATCATCGCGTCATAGGTATTACCTTCCTTCTCCCCCAGCCCGTCGGCATAGAGCACGCCGCCATTCTTGGCACCGGTCTCCTGCAAAATTTCGGTAAGGACTTTGGGGTTCTCCATGTTCTCGAAGAATATCGACTTCACCTTCTCTTGCTTGATGGCCGAAATGATGTCGCGCACTTTTTTCGAGGAAGGCTGATCGTTCGTGCTGATGCCCTGCACTGGACGGATTTCGAAGCCGTAGTCGCGGGCGAAATAGCCGAGCGCATCATGTGATGTCACGAGGACGCGCTTGCTGGCAGGCAGCTTGGCGACCTCCACGCGGACCCACTTGGCAAGTTCGTCGAGCTTGGCGAGTTCCTCCTTGGCGTTTTGTTCGAAAACAGCCTTGTCCGCCGGAGCGGCGGCGATGAAAGCATCGCGGATCGCCCGTACGGCCAGCTTCGTATTCGCAATACTATGCCACCAATGAGGATCAAGACCGCCACCGTGATCGTGATGGCTGTGGTCGCCATGATCGTGGTCGTGGTCCTCATCTTCCGGAGCAGAAATCGTCTTCACCTTCTCGCCTACGACGAGAAAGGACGGACCGCTGCCAGCCGCCTGCCTCAGCTTGTCGAGATAGCTTTCCATGCCGAGACCACTGGCGAGCACGACCTTCGCCTGACTGACCGCCTTCACATCGCCGGGGGCGGGTTCGAAGTCATGCGGGTCCTGTCCCGGCTTCACGAGGCTCGTGATGGCCACCCGATCCCCACCCACATCCTGGGCGAGATCCGTCAACACAGTACCCAGCGAGACGACAGGGAGCTTGTCCTGCGCCTGAACGCTAACGATAGAGGCGAAAAGCCCCGCGATAATTGCAAGTCTCATGCAAGAAGAATGGGTAGGTTTTGTTATTTTGCAAATGAATTGCAAAGAAGTCGAAAAAGATTTTCGTCCTATTGAAATTTCCGCATTCAGGCTTGATTGCGGCAGCCGAAGAGAGAACTTTCCGGCCACATGAAGTGGCATTGGATTTGGGCGTTGGCTTTGGTGGGACTCAGTGGATGCGAAACGGCGCCGACGCCTGCGCCGACCGTGCGCGCTGCCCAGGCGGCTCCGGCCCGTCCTGCGGTCGCTGCCGATCCCGCAGGAGCTACCAGCGTCTGGCCGGCGGAGGCCCCTCATATTTACGCGCGCTCAGCCATCCTGATCGATGCCCGCACCGGCCGCACGCTGTACCAGAAATTTGCCGACACGAAGACCCAGGTCGCCAGCACACAGAAACTCGTGACCGCCCTCGTCGTCATCGACCGAGGCAATCTCAGCCAGCCCGTCACCATCCAACGCGCCGACACACTGGTGGAACCCACCAAGCTCGGGGTCCGCGCCGGTCAGACCTACACGCGCATGAACCTGCTTTCCGCCATGCTGATCAAGAGCGAAAACGACGCCGCCGCCGCTCTCGCCCGTGACAATGCAGGCTCGATCCCCAGCTTCGCCGTCCTCATGGACCGCAAAGCCCGCGAGGTCGGCGCTTACAACACGCACTTCGTCAACCCGCACGGCCTGCCTGGTTACCAGTACTCGACCGCCCGCGACATGGCGAAGGTCGCCTTCCGCGCTTACCGCGAGCCTTTGCTCCGCAACATCGTCTGTACGCCGACTTACTCCTTCACCTTTGCCGACGGTCGCAAGCGCACCTTGGAAAACACGAACAAGCTGTTGAAGCGCTCCACTGTTTACAACGGGATGAAGACCGGTTTCACCAACGCCGCCGGGCGATGCTTGATTTCCAGTGCCTCGGCGAATGGACGCGACGTGATTCTGGTGCAGTTCGGCAGCAAGACGACCTACATCTTTGATGATGCCGAACGCCTCATGCAGTGGGGACTCCGTCAAGGTTCCTCGCCGATCTCCGATCTCTACGCGACGAACTACTAATCCGCCCGATGCCCGTCGATCTCACTCCCTCCCTACAGCCCCTTCTGGATCGCCTCGTCGAGGAGGGCACTGAGCTTGGCATTCAAGTCGCTGTCTATCATCGCGGTCAGCTCCGTATCGACGCTGTCGCCGGACTGGCCGATCGCGCCAATCGTGTGCCGGTCACGCATGACACCCTCTTCCCGGTCTTCTCGGTAAGCAAAGGTATCGCCTCCACGGTCATTCATCGGCTCGTGGATCGCGGGGTGTTGGACTACGATCGTCCTATTGCGGAAGTTTGGCCGGAATTCGGAGCGCATGGGAAGGACACCATCACCCTCCGCGACGCTCTCGCCCACGCGACTGGCATTCCGCAGATGCCGGAGGAAACGACGCTGGAAGATCTGGCGGACTGGGATCTCATGTGTGCCCAGATCGCCGATCTCACGCCCCTCTGGACCCCAAGCACACGCATCGAGTACCACCCGATCACTTTCGGCTGGATGATCGGAGAAGTTGCCCGCCGCGCGACCGGAAAACCCTTCGAACAGTTGGTCGATGAAGAAGTCCGCCAACCTCTCGGGGTCGAGGACCTTTACATTGGATCAAACGATTTTGCAGGCAAACCGATTGCCGTACTGGAAGACGATCCGGAAGTCTTTGGGGAGCCCACCATTCCGCCACCCGGCACCCCGGAGACAGTTCCCGCCCGCTTTGGCTCACTGGCAGCCCTGATGAATCGTCCCGACGCCCAAGCAGCCTGCGTCCCGGCCACGAGCGGCCTGATGAGCGCACGAGCGACGGCCCGTCATTATCAGGCCCTCCTCGATCACACTCTGCTTTCTGCAGAGCGCTTACACATCGCCGCTGAACGTCAAACACCTCGCAACCCTGTCGGGGAATACCTCACTGATCGCGGAATTGGCTATCGGCTGGGTGAGAGCCCTACAGGTTCTCTGACGATTGGGCATGGCGGACACGGTGGCACAAACACTTTTGCCGATCCAGAAAACCAGATCGCCCTCGCCGTGCATAAGAACCGCTTAAATCGCGGAGACACGACGGGGCAGATCATCGAGGAGATTTACCGCCTGATCGGCTCCTAAGGAGCCGCCAGCATGGGAGCCTCACCCTTAGGAAAGCTCCTCCTCGTCGCAAAGAGCACAACGAGCGAGATCATACCGAGCACCGATCCCATCGGCACGGCCAGCAGCCAAAAGGCCGAAGCAATGACGAGGCAGCGCCAGAACCAGCGGGCGCGGAAGCCGTACAGTACGATCGCTATCAGCGAGGCCGCAGTACCGCCAACCGTCGCCAGGAAGATCAGCAGGAGAGCCGCCGGCAAAGGCGTGGTCGTGAGGAGCGACTCGATCGATCTCGCCATCTCCAGGTTAAAGTAAGCGGCTACGCTGCAGGTGACAGCCATCGCAGCAGCCGAAGACAGAAGCATCACACTGCCTAGGGTGGCTAGCGTGTGTCCGGCGTGAGTTCGTTCGTCAATCATAAGCCTGTGGGGTTCATTAGATGATCTCAGGAGCAGCCTGTATTGGCCGTTCAGCGATCAAGTGGGTTGGACGAAACCGGACGGAGAAGCGGAGCACAGGGAACGGACTTTTCCCGTTCCGGAGATTTCAGTGATACTCCTGCTTTCCGAAAGGTTTCAAAGTGCATGGTTGGGGACGCTCTGAGCGTATTTTAGGGTTTTTCCGTTACCGCGCCTTGACCGGTGGCCGCCGCGCGATCTTGGACCTCCTTGGGAGCTTCGATGAGATTTCCGTCAAAAGTCAGGATCTGGCCTTCGGTCAGCGTCACCTTTTGGCCGTTTTTGGTAACCGTGGTCTGATCGATCACCAGTCCATCCGCCACCTCGGTCTTCTCGGTGACCACACTCATGCGGCCGTCTTTGATGAGCACGACCTTCTCCTTGTAGACCGTCACGCCGTCTTTCATGGGAGCGTCAGGCTTGAGGGCAGGTTCCTTGCGATTTTCGATCGCTTCGGAAGCTGATCCAGTACGCCCGGAAGTATTATCTCCTCCCTGGCCGGACTGCGCGAAAATCGCGGGCGCGCTCATCAACACAGCGCCAACCGACAAGACAGAAGCAAAATGTTTGATCTTCATAACCGAGAGTATCGGCATCATGAAGGCCCTCACGCCTCAGGTAGGGGAACGAGCGATCGCTCGGGGATCTGCCTCTCAACATATCAGGTCATCTCGGGAGTGAGAAACAGGCTGGTAAAAAAAGTATTCTACCCGTTCACAACAAAGTCTGCACAACTCGTTGATTATAAAAACCCCGCCGTGGGTTGGGTGGGACTCGAACCCACAACCAACGCCTTAAAAGGGCGCTGCTCTACCATTGAGCTACCAACCCGCGGGCTTCCTTTTATAGACATCGGAGCCGAAAGCTCAAGCCGTCTCTTTCAAGGAAAGGAGCGGAAATAATCCACAAATTTGCGAGCGGATCAAGAGAAGTTGTTCATTCTCATCAATTTTCTTTGCGGAACACCTGTTCAACCGCCGATCAACCGGCCATGGATCTCGCAGTTCAGCCACCACGCGCTCTGATTTCTGAATAAAAATTAATATTCCATTCAGACGTCATTAACCTAAGTCGTTCAGCATCGCGTCACGCTAAAGGTCCACTCCCCCCACCCCCCACCATGTCTAC
>Ga0247822_10001771_pt1 | contig 13424 bp, 9 predicted proteins | sample 13C_Cellulose_Da_FD_192423 | JGI IMG/M metagenome (GOLD analysis project Ga0247822, IMG submission 192423) | Soil microbial communities from agricultural site in Penn Yan, New York, United States - 13C_Cellulose_Day30 | ecosystem: Environmental > Terrestrial > Soil > Agricultural land | place...
CGTGGGCGCGGGCTGGCCGCCGCCCACGCGGTCGGCCTGCTCCACCGCGACTTCAAGCCCGACAACGTCCTGGTCGGCTCCGACGGCCGGGTCCGGGTGACCGACTTCGGCCTGGCCCGGTCGCTGGTGACCGGCCCGTCGGAGGACTCGTTCGTCGGCCGCCCCGACCTGGCCGCGCTGCGGGTGACCCTGACCGCGACCGGCGCGGTCATGGGCACGCCGCGCTACATGGCCCCCGAGCAGCTGCGCGGCGGCGACGTCGGCGCGGCCGCCGATCAGTTCGGCTTCTGCGTCGCGCTGTACGAGGCGCTGTACGGCTGCCACCCGATCGTCGGCGACACCGCCGCCAAGATGCTCGAGGAGGGCGCCCGGGCCCGGCCGCCGCCCGACGAGGGCACCGTGCCGGCGTGGATCGCGCCGATCCTGCTGCGCGGGCTCGATCCCCACCCGGCCCGGCGGTTCCCGTCGATGGCGGCGTTGATCGCCGAGCTGGCACCGCCGGCCCCGTCGCGCAGCCGGCGCACCTACGTCGCCGTGCTCGGCGCGGCCGCGCTGGTGCTCGGCGGCGCGGCGGCGGCGACGGTGATCGGTCCGGGCGACGACAGCGCGGCCTCCGCCCGCATCGAGCAGCTCGCCGCGGAGGTCCAGGAGCTGATGGAGCAGCGCGAGCACCTGCTCGAGGCGCTCGACAGCATGCGCAGGCAGGGCGAGCTCGATCAGCGGCGGCTCAACGAGGTCATCGCCGAGCTCGCCACCAAGACCCAGCGCATCGAGCAGCTCGAGGCCGAGATCCGCCAGGTCGTCGGCGACGCCGCGGTCGTGGCCGTGGCCCCGACGCCGCGACGGGCGCCACGGCTGCGTCCCGAGGGCGGCGTGCCCATCCAGGGGCTACGCACCACGGTCAAGAAGATCGAGTCCGACATCGCCGGGTGCATGCGCGAGTGGGTCGAGCGCAAGCGGGTCGAGAACCCCGACGAGATCCCCAACGAGGCCGCGGTCAACGTCCAGCTGCGCCTCCGCCCCGACGGTCGGGTGCAGAACGGCGAGGCCAGCGGCCTGGACGATGTCGTGGTTCCCCAGTGCGTCGTTTTCGCACTGTCGCGGACACCATGGCCGACCTCGCCCGACGTCACCGTGGCCAACGTCGGCGTGCGCTGGTACCAGGGCCAAATCACCGTGACCGTTGAGCGGCTCGGCACTGAGCAACCGTCGCCTCGGAGTGATATCGGCGGAGAGTGACGGATCCCATTCACGGCCCGTGGGGATCTGTAGTATTCGGGCGCGTATGACCAAGCTGGCCGTCGTCCTAGCTGCTGCCCTGGTTGCCCCGGTCCTCATCACGCCGAGCATCGCGGGCGCCGATCAGCGCCAGGACGGACCCGGCGTCCCGCCGATGGCGGAGATCTCGGGCAAGACCCGCGGGTACATCAAGGCGCCGCCGTCGGCGTTCGTCGAGCACGGCGGCCCGGAGATCTCGAAGATCCTCTACGTCAACCGCTGCACCGGCGGCTGCACGTTCACCAAGTCGACCTACAGCGACGCGATCACCAACAACACCATCATCGGCGAGTTCCCGGTCGGCACCCAGTTCACCGTCGCCGAGTTCGCGCAGTCCGAGCAGGTGTGGAACGACACCCTGCAGTGCCTGCGCGACGCCTACGCGCCGTACGACGTCCAGATCGTCACCGAGGACCCGGGCGCGGTCCCGCACCACGAGGCGGTGCTCGCCGGCACCTGGCGTGACATCAACCGTCCCGGCGTGCTCGGCGTCGCCCCGCTCGACGCGTCGACCTGCGAGCCCAAGAACAACGTCATCTCGTTCTCGCTGGCCAACGACCACGTCGCCGATGGCCTGCAGCTGTGCTGGACGATCGCCCAGGAGAGCGCGCACTCGTACGGCCTCGACCACGCCTTCGAGTGCACCGACCCGATGACCTACATCGGTGACAATTGCGGCCAGAAGTTCTTCCGCAACAAGGCGTCGCCGTGCGGCGAGAACGGGCCGCGCGACTGTCTGTGTAGCGGCTCCACCCAGAACTCGCACGCCAAGCTGCTGTCGGTCCACGGCGCCAACGCGACCCCGGTGCCGGCGCCGACCATCGCGATCACCCAGCCCGCCAACGGCAGCACGGTCACGGCCCCGTTCAGCGTCGTCGTCGGCGCGACCGACAAGCGCGGCATCAACAAGCTCGAGCTGCTGGTCAACGGCTGGAAGTGGGCCGAGGTGCCGGGCAGCCGCAACCAGGCCTTCCTGGTGTCGGTCCCGCGCGAGGTGCCCGACGGCGTCCTCGATCTCACGATCCGCGCCTGCAACGACCTCGACATCTGCGGCGCGCAGACCATCACCGTGACCAAGGGCGCGCCGTGCGCCAGCGCCGACGCCTGCCTGACCGGTCAGAAGTGCGAGGCCGGCAAGTGCTTCTGGGATCCGCCGACCCAGGAGCTGGGCGACGCGTGCGAGTACGCGCAGCAGTGTCTGACCGGGACGTGCCAGGGCCTGTCGGACGGCACCCAGATCTGCACCCGGTCGTGCTTCGCCGGCCCCAACGACGACTGCGACGAGGGCTTCAAGTGCGGCGCCGCGATCGGCCAGGAGGGCGTGTGCGTGCCGGCGTCGGACGACGGCGGCGGCTGCTGCAGCGCCGGCGGTGACCGGGGCGGCATGGGCGGCGCGCTGGCGGTAAACCTCGGTCTGGGCGCGGCGGTCGGCCTGATGATCGTGCGGCGCCGCCGCCGGGCGTGACATGCTCGGCGGGATGCCGACTCCGACCCGCCTCGTTGCCACCGCCGTCCTCGCCGCCGCCGCGCTCGCCGCCCCGGCGCACGCCGAGACCAGCAACACCAGCTCGATCGCGCAGCTGATGGTCCTCGAGGCCGGCGACAAGAACTACAAGCTGTTCCACGGCGCCGTCTGGCTCGAGGTCGACAAGGCCAGCCAGAACTACCGCTGGGGCGGCGCCCAGTGCGGCAGCCGGACGCTGTCCGAGACCAGCGTCCAGATCCTCTTCGCCGCCTTCCGCTCCGAGTACGCCGTCACCCTCGAGTACGCGGTCAGCGAGCTCAAGGGCAAGCACTACCGCTGCATCACCGGCTTCACGATCTCGAAGAGCTAGCGGACCTTCTTGAGGAGGTCGGCGAAGGTGCCCAGGCGCGACGGGGCCTGGGGGACGACGGCGCGGGCCTCGTCGAGGTCGGCCTGCTCGGCGGCGCGGGCGGCGGCGGCCATCGACAGGGCGACGCGGCGCTTGTCGGGGTCGATGGCGAGGATGGTGACCTCGACCTCCTGGCCGGGCTTGACGACTTCCTTGGGGTGGTTGACCCGGCGGCCGGCGCCCAGCTCGGAGATGTGGACCAGGCCCTCGACGTTGGGCGCGATGGTGACGAAGGCGCCGAACGACTCGAGGCGGGTGACGGTGCCGCGCAGGCGGGCGCCGACCACCAGCGCGCGGGTCGCCTCGATCCACGGGTCGTCCTGCATCGACTTGAGCGACAGCGCGATGCGCGGGCGCTTGCCGGGCTCGGCGTCCTCGATCTTGAGGACCTGGACGTCGAGCTCCTGGCCGAGGGTGAGGACGTCCTCGGGCTTGGACACCCGCGAGAAGCCCAGCTCGCTGACGTGGAGCATGCCGTCGAGGCCGCCGAGGTCGACGAACGCGCCGAACGGCTTGAACCCGGTCACCTTGCCGCGGATGACCACGCCGACCTCGAGCTTGGCGCGGGTCTCGACCGCCCGCCGCGCGTTCTCCTCCTCGAGGAGGGCGCGCCGCGACAGCACCAGGTTGCCGCGCTCGTACTGGGTGACGCGGAACTGCAGGCGCTGGCCGACGAACACCGACTGGTCCTGCACGAAGCGGGCGTCGACCTGCGACGCCGGGACGAACCCGCGCACGCCGGCGACGTCGACCTCGAGCCCACCCTTGATCTGCCCGGTGACCTTGCCCTCGACCGGGATGCCCAGCTCGAGCGCCTGGACCAGCTCGGCCCGCGCCTCGGGGCCGCGGCCCAGCTTGACGCGCAGCACCAGCGCGCCGCCGCGCTCGCCGGCGACCCGCGCCTCGACGGTGTCGCCGACCTTGACCCGCAGGCTGCCGTCGTCGGCGACCACCTGCTCCCGGTCGAGCACGCCCTCGGCCTTGCCGCCGAGGTCGACGAACACGGCGTCCTTGCCGATCGTGGTGATGACGCCCTTCACGACGTCGCCGGGCCGGGGCCGCCGCGCGGCCGCCCCCTTGGGCTTCGCCGCCTCGGCCTCGGCGAACATCGCGGCAAAGTCGTCCTCGTCGGTGGGCATGGCGGCGCAGTCTTCCTCTGAACCGGCCGCGTGTCAACGCTCCCGCCGAGCGCCGCGGCGAGCCATCCCCCGGAGTTCCCCCGACCATTGACAGGTCGCGCCGGAGGCGGTGACGTAGCCCCATGGAGCTACCCGTGCTCGCGATCGGGGTGATCGCGGTCCTGGTCCTCGGCTACCGGTTCTACGGTCGCTGGGTCGCCCGCCAGTTCGCCCTCGATGACGCGGCCACGACGCCCGCCCACCGCCACCGCGACGACGTCGACTTCGTCCCGGCCAAACCGTTCTACCTGTTCGGCCAGCACTTCTCGGCCATCGCCGCCGCCGGGCCGATCGTCGGCCCGATCCTCGCCTGCCAGCAGTTCGGCTGGGTGCCGTGCCTCCTGTGGATCGGCTTCGGCGTGGTGTTCATCGGCGCCGTCCACGACGTGTCGACCCTGGTCGCCTCGGTCCGCCACGACGCCCGCTCGGTCGCCGAGGTGGTCAAGCTGCAGCTCGGCCCCCGCGCCTGGCTGGCGATCCTCGCCTTCATCTGGCTGGCGCTGGTCTACGTCATCGTCGCCTTCGTCGACATCACCGCCAGCACGTTCGTCACCAAGGACGCCGACCTGCGCGGCCTCGAGCTCCGCTTCAACCCCGGCGGCGCGGTCGCGCTCGCCGGCCTGCTCTACCTCGGCATCGCGCTGGTCATGGGCCTGGTCGATCGCTTCCTGCGCCCGCCGCTGTGGCTGCAGACCGCGATCTTCGTGCCGGCGACGCTGTTCGTGGTGTGGTTCGGCACCCAGCACTCGACGTGGATCATCGTCGACTGGCGGACGTGGACCGCGCTCCTGCTCGGCTACTGCGCGGTCGCGTCGATCACGCCGATGTGGCTGCTGATGCAGCCGCGCGGCTACCTGGGCGGGTTCGTCCTCTACGGCGCCCTGGCGATCGGCGTGATCGGCCTGTTCTTCGGCGACTTCTCGATCCAGCAGCCGGCGTTCACCGGCTTCACCAGCAAGGGCGAGACCGGGGTCCTGTTCCCGTTCCTGTTCGTGACCATCGCGTGCGGCGCCTGCTCGGGCTTCCACGGCCTGGTCTGCTCGGGCACGACGTCGAAGCAGATCGACAAGGAGAGCCACTGCCATCCGATCGGCTACGGCGCCATGCTGCTCGAGGCGTTCGTCGCGCTGATCGCGCTGTCGACGGTGATGATCTTGTCGAGCGCCGAGAGCAGCAAGCTCGGCCCCAACGCGATCTACGCCACCGGCATCGGCCGGTTCATCACCACGCTGATCGGCGACTCGCCCGAGCACCGGATGATCGCCACCACGTTCGGCGCGATGGCCCTGTCGACGTTCATCTTCGACACCCTCGACTCGGCGACCCGGCTCGGCCGCTACGTGCTGCAGGAGCTGCTCGGCACCACCAGCCGGGCGTCGGCGGTGCTGACCACGGTGATCACCTGCGCGGTGCCGCTCGCGCTGCTCCAGGTCAGCAAGGAGGGCTCGTTCCGGCTGTTCTGGACCCTGTTCGGCTCGTCGAACCAGCTGCTGGCGTCGCTGTCGCTGCTGGCGATCTCGGTGTGGCTGTTCCGCGCCGGCAAGAAGCCGTGGTTCACGGTGGTGCCGATGGTGCTGGTCATGGCGGTGACGGTGACCGCGCTGAGCCTGCAGGCGCGCGCGCTGTGGCGCGCCGACGCCGGGTCGGCGCCGTGGATCAACGGCCTGGTCGCGGTCGTGCTGCTGGCCCTGGCCACGACCCTGGTGGTGTACGGCGCGCGGGTGGTGCTCCGTCGCACGCCGGCGGTCGCCGCGTGAGCGACCGCGACGAGATCCTGCGCCGGATCCAGCGCCACCTCGCGGCCGCGCAGCATCTGGCCCGCATGGGCAGCTTCGACTTCGACCTGCGCACGCAGGAGGCGACCTGGTCGCCGATGATGTTCGAGCTGCACGGCGCCGACCCGAGCCGGCCGGCGCCGTCGACGTTCGAGGAGTACGCGACGATGCTCCACCCCGACGACGCCACCGGGCTCGCCGCGACGTGGGCACGTGCGGTCGATACCGGCCAGGTGTGCGAGACCGAGATCCGCGCCGGCCAGCAGGACAGCTGGCGCCGGCTGCGGGTCCGCGTCCACTGCGAGCGCGGCCCCGACGGCACCCCGACCCTGATGAGCGGGACCATGCAGGACATGCGCGAGGAGGTCGAGCGCCGCGCCGAGCTGGTCCGCGAGCGCGAGCACGCCGAGGGCGAGGCGCGGGCCAAGACCCGCTTCCTCGCCCGCGTCACCCACGAGCTGCGCGCGCCCCTGGCCGGGGTGATCGGCATGATCGACCTCGCCCTCGGCGACGTCAGCGCCGACGCCCGCGCCGATCACCTGGCCAGCGCGCGCGCCTCGGCCCGCCACCTGCTCGAGCTCATCGACGACCTGCTCGACGCCAGCCGCGAGGACACCTGGCGCATCAACGTCGTCGACATCGAGTTCGACCTCGGCGAGGTGCTGGCCCAGGCCCTGGCCATGGTCGTGCCCCGGGCGCGGCGCAAGCAGCTCGCCGTGTCCGGCCACGTCGACCGCCGGGTCACCTGCAAGCGGATCGGCGATCCGCTGCGGCTGCGTCAGATCCTCGTCAACCTGCTCTACAACGCGGTCAAGTTCACCCATCAGGGCCGGGTCGAGGCGCGCATCCTCGGCGGCGACGACGGCGACGAGGACGACGTCGCGATCGTCGTCGAGGACACCGGCATCGGCATCGCGCCCGAGCAGCAGGTGGCGGTGTTCGAGCCGTTCGTGCAGGCCCAGGATCGGCCGCGCGAGGGCATCGGCCTCGGCCTGGCCATCACCCGCGAGCTGGTGTCGGCGCTCGGCGGCTCCATCGAGCTGGAGTCGACGCCGGGGGTCGGCACCCGCTTCACCGTGCGGCTGCGGCTGCGCCGGGGCGGCGAGCTCGGCCGGCCCGGCGATCGCCTGCGCGCGATCGAGCAGCCGTCGTCCCCCGGCGTGCCGGTGCGCTCGCTGCGGGTGCTGATCGCCGAGGACAACCCGACCAACGCGGCGATCGCCCAGGCCATCCTCGAGCGCGCCGGCCACCGCCCGACCTGGGTCGCCGACGGCGCCGCCGCGGTCGAGGCGGTCGCCGCCGAGCGCTTCGACGTCATCCTGATGGACCTCGAGATGCCACGCCTCGACGGCGCCGCCGCCACCCGCGCCATCCGCGCCGCCGAGCATGCCGCCGGCCTGGCCCGGGTGCCGGTGATCGCCCTGTCGGCCCACCGCGACGCCGCCCTGACCGCGGCCTCGGCCGGCATGGACGCCTACATGGCCAAGCCGGTCAACGCCGAGGGCCTGGTCGAGCTGCTCGCCCGCGCCGTCCGCGGCGATCTCGCCGGGCCGATCGATCACACCGCGCGCGTCGCCCGGGTCGGCGGCCGCACCGACCTCGGCCGCATGATCGTCCAGACCTTCCTCGCCCACCGGCCGACCCTGCTCGACCAGCTCGACGCCGCGCTGGCCCGCCGCAGCCTCCCCGACATGCGCCGCGCCGCCCACGGCCTGCGCGGCGCCCTCGGCATGGTCGGCGCCCACCGCGCGGTCGAGATCGCCCACGACATCGAGGCCGCGACCCTCACCGACGCCGCCCGCCTGCGCGACCGCCTCGCCAACGAGATCGCCTGCGCCTGCGCCGACCTCGAGCTGGTCGCCGGCACCTGACGCGGCCGTGCGTAATCACCGGTAGGTGTAGGCCGCGCCGCTGTTGATGGCGCCGTCGTCGCTCTGCAAACCGTCGATGCCGGTCGCGCTGCTGTCCTCGCCGGGGGCGCCGACGAACAGCGTATCGCCCGATAGCGCAAGCCCGGCGCCGAACAAGTCATCGGCGCCAGGATTCGACGCCTTGACGTAGGTCGCGAACGACCAAGCCGCACCGTCCCGTCGGTACACGTATACGGCCCCGCTGTTGCTGCGGCCGTTATCGATCGCGACGGGACCGACGCCGGTCGCCGTACTGTCCTCGAGATGCGCGGCGACCGCGAGCAAGTCCCCATGTAGCGCCAGACCGGAGGCTCCGAAGTTGTCCGCGGTATCGGTGTTGGCCGACTTCACGTAGGCCTCCTGCGCCCATGCGCTAGCTCCTCGACGGAACACATATACTGCCCCACTATTCGAAGCGCCCTCGTTCGCCTGTGGGCCATTCACGTTCGTCGCGTTGCTGTCTTCACCGGAGGCCCCGACGGCGATTGTGTCCGGGGCGACCGCCACGGTGATACCGAAGAAGTCGGTGGCACCGGGGTTGGATGCCTTCAGATACGCCTCCTGTTGCCAGCCGAGGCCACCACGTCGCAACACGTACACAGCTCCCGCGGCGCTCACGGAGTTGTCCGCTTGGTTCTGATTCACTCCGGCTGCACCGCTGCTCTCGGCCGGAGCGCCCACCGCCAGCAGGTCCCCGATCAGCGCGACAGAGCTCCCGAACATGTCGCCCGCATCTGCGTTCGGCGCTTTCCGGTAGTCCGTCTGACTCCACCCCGCTCCGCCGCGGTCGAAGACATAAACCGCACCCGAGTTCGATCGCGAGTTGTCCGAAGGAATCCCGTTGCTGTCTTCGTCCGGTGCTCCGACGACCAGCGTCGTGCCGCTGATGGCGATGCTCTTGCCGAACTGATCACCGGCCCCAGTGTTGGATGCCTTGATGTAGGCATCCTGAGTCCAGGCCGTGCCGTTCCGGCGGAAGACATACACGGCTCCGCTATCCATTGCGGTGTCTGCCGCCGACGAGTTGACCCCGGTCGCGCTGCTGTCCTCGCCGGGCGCCGATACGGCGATGTAGTCACGGTCGATAGCCACCGACGAGCCGAAATGATCGTTGGCTCCGCGGTTCGAGGCCTTGAGCACGGCCTCCTGCATCCACACCCCGTTCGTGCGCCGGAACACGTATGCGGCTCCGCTGTCGGTCAGGGTGTTGTCCTGCGAGCTCGTCGCGCTGCTGCTGTCCTCGAGCGCCGCGCCGATGACGAGGACATCGGCAGAGATCGCGATCCGCCGGTCCACGCGAATGAAGGGCTCCGGGTCACCGCCAAACGCATCCTCACTTCCGGTGTTGGTCGGCTTCACGTAAGCGCCACTGCCGAGCGGCGCGGCCCCGCGATTGACAGCGAGCTCGTAGGAACGGGACAGCGAGTCCACCTCGATCGCCACACGAATCGTCGACGGCCCGAACGGCAGCTGGACCGGCGGCGACGCCCCGCCCGACGTCGCCGGAGCGTCGTTGATCGAGATGTGCGTCGCGACCGGCGCGGTCACCACGACGCTCGTCTCCTGGACCGCGATGGAGGTGCTGAGGTCGTACTGCTCGACATCGACGTCGAACGACCATGTGATGGGTGCCGAGAGCGAGATGTCGACCGCGAAGTCGACATCGCAGGTGACGGCGATGTTGGTCACAGCTCCAGTCGGGGCCGTCCCCACACCGTTTGCGACCGAGCATCGATGGTGGCCGGGTTGCTCATCGACCGTGACCGTGTAGAGCGCTCCCGCGCTCAGGCGGTTGGAGAACGAGAACAAGCCGTTGGCCGAGACGTCCAGCAGCTCGTCGATCCCGGTCGCCTGGAGTCGGACCACGAGGGTCCCACCAGCCCACATGCCAGAGACCGTCCCGCCGATGCTGCCATCGGGCGCGTCGATGCTTGCGTCCCCCGCGATGTCTCCATCATCGGGCACATCGGGTGGAGGTGGGAACTTGCAGGCAACGCTCGACGCTATGACGCAGAGGACGGCGCGACGGACCAGGCACATGAATGACTCCATCATGCCGGGATCCATCGGACCTGCGACCGAATTGTTGCCTGTGTAGCGATCGAGCTAGAGCGAGACGCCGAGGCCAAGGATCGCGTACGTCACCTGGGTCTTGTAGCTGCCCGCCATGTCAGGGCTACGAGAGGGAGCCATGGGGTCATCCGTTCGCGCCGCGGTTGTACGCGGCGAGTAGTAGACGTGGGCGAGGCTGAGGGAGGTCGTGAAGCGCTTGGTGGCCCAGGCGAGGCCGGCCTGGCCGATCACCTTGGACATGTCGACCAACGATGGGTCCATCGTCTCGTCAGGAACGGCGTTGCTGTCGAAGCTGACGCCGCCGTTGAGCTCGATCGCATCGGTGACGAAATAGCGCCCGCCCACACGGACTCCGAAGGTGTCCTTCCATCGACGGGGAATGTTCACGATGATGCCGGGCTGCATGGTCGAGCCGTCCTCGGCGATCTCGCACTTGGCGTCGCGGTCGTCGGCGCCGATCACGCATTGATTCTGATAGACCGACCAGCGTTGATAGTCGATCGCCATGTGCAGCGACGCCCTCGCGAAGGCGCGCCACTCGGCGCCGAGACGGACGACGTCGGGTAGGTGCTGCTTCAGGACGACATCGGTCTCCGACACCGCGCCCTGACCGAACTTGTTGGTCAGGACCCCCTCGAGGCTGGTCTCGCCGAAGCCGGGCTGAGACTGGTAGGAGAGGCCGATCCGCGAGCACGGCGTCGGCTTCACCATCACGCCGATCGAGGCAGCCAGATCGATACCGTCGACCTCGAGCAGACTCCGGCCCTCGGCAGGGATCGTGCCATTCACGAGATCATCGGAACCGTTCACGTTGCGCGCCCGCACCAGTGAGACCCGCTGCTGGACGACGTTGAGTCCCGCGCCGATGGCGAACTCCCCGCCGCTGGTCCGCCATCCGCCCGCAAGCGTGTAGTAGAGGGCGCGCTGTTCACCTTCGATCGCGGCCCACCGCTGCGTACCGTCGACCGCTCCGGGATACGTGGAGTTGTCTCGATACGCATCGTTGGAATCCCAGGAGGCCTGGCCACCGAACGGCGCATAGAGACCGATGGCAAGGCCGAGCCCTCGCACTCCCGCGTCGGTCGCGATACCCACGAACGGGCTGACGAGCGCGTTCGCGAGGTGCGCTTCGCCAGCGTTGGCGGAAAGCGCATCGTCGGGAGTGCCTTGTCCCGGGTTGTCGATCGCCGCCCGATCACGGTCGTAGTCGACGGTGCGATAGGCGAACAGGCCTTCGAGGAGAACTCTCGTGCCCCTGCCGTGCGCGAGACCGGCTGGATTGTAGTAGATCGCTGACAGGTGGTCGGTCCCAGCGTGACCACGCTCACCCCCGAAGCGGGCTGTAGAGAAACCACCTGCATGGGCGGGTGCAGCAGCAGCCAGAAGCAGACATGAAACGCCACGCATGAGCCGTGAGCTGTGTGACATTAATTTCTCTTTTGCGTCGAGGGGTTACCCGTTGACCAGCGCGACCCGTGATGTGAAACTTTGAAGGAATGGTGAAACGAAAGTCAACACTGACGTCCCTGGCTCTCGCGCTCCTGCTTGGATCCGGGTGCGTGGACGCAAAGGGCGCTTTCGACGATTTCAACAATCGTGCAGGCACCGCGGATGCGAGCACGATCGATGGTCCAAGCGGCGCGCTTCATGACGTCACGGGCCAGTTCCTGCTGGCCGCTCACCCCAGCTTCGCCCCGGTCGACCAGGTGGTCCTGTTCCGCGCCGACTTCGTCCTCACCGGTTCCAAGCTCGACGCGACCCTCCGGTTCCTGCGCGTGGCCGACCGGGAGCTCGTCACGCCCGAGGATTGCCATCCCGGGCCGGACTGCCAGACCCAGTTGGCGATGAACCAGATCGACGTGGCGGCGGACGGAACCTACACCGGGCGGTTCCAGGGCACCCTCCCTGGTGTAGCCAACCCGATCAGCGGCACGAGCGGCCCGATGGACGTGACCATGAGCGGGACGATCGTATCGACCGACCTCATCTGCGGCCCCCTCAACGGAACGGCGTTGGTGCCCATCAACGGATCGACGTTCGCAGCGATCCGGATCTCGCCCGAGACCGCCGCCGCCGACCTTCCGACGCCCGTGTACGAGTGCCCGCAGTCCATGCCGGTCGACGCCGGTGTCGACGCGCCGATCGACGCGCCGATCGACGCGCCGATCGACGCGCCCGACAAGGTCTGACGCGCGCGACCGCCGGCGCCACCGCGCGGCGCTATCTTCGCCGCATGGTCCGCCTGCGCTCGACCGCCAACTGCAGCAACACGCCGCGCGTCCTCTACGCCCTCGAGGAGCTCGGCGAGCCGTACGACGTCGAGGTGGTGCCCGACGGCGCGTTCACCGCCGCCCACGGCATCCCGGGCCCCGAGCTGGTCGACGGCGACCGCTCGGTGTTCGAAATCACCGCCCAGCTCCGCCACGTCGCCCGCCGGTTCGGCGCCGGCTCGCTGTGGCCGACCGACGTGTACGCGCAGGCCGAGGTCGACCGCTGGATCGACTTCCAGGCGGTCCGGGTCAGCAAGGCGCAGGCGACCCGCGACGTCGCCGGGCTGCTCACCCTGCTCGGCGCGCTCGACCGCCACGTCGCGGTCCGGCCGTGGGTGCTCGGCGACGACTTCACGATCGCCGACATCGGCTTCGTGCCGCTGCTGCAGAAGCGGGCCGCGCTGGCGCCGCAGCTCGATCGTCACGCGGCGATCGGCGGCTACCTCGATCGGCTGGCGGCGCGGCCGGCGTGGGCGCGGGCCCAGGCGCGCGCACCGCGCTGACCCATTGGCTCAGCCCTCGGCGGCGGTGACCACCGCGAGCAGCTGGTCGGCCTCGACCTGATCGCCGGCGGCGACGGCGAGCTGGGCGACGGTGCCGGCGACCGGTGCGACCACCGGCTGCTCCATCTTCATGGCCTCGAGGATGAGCAGGGTCGCGCCGGCGGCGACCGCGTCGCCGGCGGCGACCAGGACCTTGACGACCTTGCCCGGCATCGGCGCGACCAGACTGCCGGGGGCGACCTCGGCGCCGCGCTCGGGGAAGCGCGGCTCGGGGGCGAGGGTGACCGCCCAGCCCGGGCCGCCGAGCGCCAGCGCGCCGCCGGTGACCGGCACCACCCGGGCGCGGCGGACCAGGCCGTCCTGCTGCCAGGTGATCGCGCCGTCGTCGGCGGCGACCACGCGCACGTCGTGGCGGGCGTCGCCGACGCGGACCGCCAGCGCGCCGCCGCCGAGGTTGCGGTAGGCGACGTCGACCACGGTGTCGCCGGCGCGCCAGCCGGCGCGCTGATCGGCGTGGTGGACGTTGCGCCAGCCCGGCTCGACCTGCGGCCGCTGCCGCAGGT
>Ga0247822_10001772_pt1 | contig 13423 bp, 11 predicted proteins | sample 13C_Cellulose_Da_FD_192423 | JGI IMG/M metagenome (GOLD analysis project Ga0247822, IMG submission 192423) | Soil microbial communities from agricultural site in Penn Yan, New York, United States - 13C_Cellulose_Day30 | ecosystem: Environmental > Terrestrial > Soil > Agricultural land | place...
GCGGGGCGTCCCCGAGGGGCGGCACATCGGTGAGGTCATCCGGTATTACCAGTTGCGGAACGCCATGGCGGCCAAGTCGCACAAGAAACGGCGGCGTAGATGTGTCATCTGATGCCGCGCTGTACTGTTAAGAGAAGGCATCGGAGGGGCCAGCCCGCCGATCTGCTCTTCTGCCTTGAACCCTATTCCTATGTCTTCTCTGTGTCTCTGTGCCTCTGTGGTTAGTTCATAACTGCGTTTCGGCCACTTCGATCGCCCGCAGCAGGCCCATCGCCTTGTTGACGGTTTCCTGGTGCTCGGCTGTTGGGTCGCTGTCGGCGACGATGCCGGCTCCGGCCTGCACGTCCGCGACGTTGCCGCGGATCACCATCGTCCGCAGTGCGATGCAGGTGTCCGTGTCGCCGCCGAAGTCCACGTAACCGATCGCGCCGCCGTAGGGGCCGCGGCGGTGCGGCTCCAGTTCGTCGATGATCTCCATCGCCCGCACCTTCGGGGCGCCGCTGAGCGTCCCGGCCGGCAGCGCCGCCCGCATCGCGTCGAACGCCGTCTTGCCGGGCAACAGCGTCCCAGTCACGGTGCTGGAGATGTGCATGACGTGGCTGTACCGCTCGACCGTCATCAGGTCGGCGATCTTCACGCTGCCGAGTTCCGCCGCCCGGCCGACGTCGTTGCGGGCCAGGTCCACCAGCATGATGTGCTCGGCCCGCTCCTTCGGGTCGGCCAGCAGTTCCGCGGCGAGCGTCTTGTCCTCCTCGGCGGTCGCCCCCCGGCGGCGGGTGCCGGCCAGCGGGCGGACGGTCATCTCTCGCCCTTCCACCCGGCACATGATCTCCGGCGACGCCCCGACGAGCGTCACGTCGCCGGCCTCCAGGTAGAACATGAACGGGCTGGGGTTGATGACCCGCAGCGCCCGGTAGATGTCGAACGGCCGGGCGGTCGTCTCGGTGCGGAACCGCTGGCTGAGCACCACCTGGAAGGCGTCGCCGGCGTGGATGTAGTCGACCGCCTTGCGGACCGCGGCCTCGTACCCGCCGGGGGGCATGTTCGACTGAAAGCGGGTATCGGGTATCGGGTGTCGGGTGTGCGGGTCGATGTCCGCGAGCGGCAGGTCGGTCGGCGGTCTGGTCAGTTTTGCAACCAACTCGTCCACCCGTCGGCAGGCGTCGTCATAGGCCGCTCGATACCCCATACCCGATCCCCGATCCCCGCCGACGTGCGCATGCGCCACCGCGAAGACCACCTTGGTGATGTGGTCGAAGATCACCATCCGGTCGTAGAACCCGAAGCTCAGGTCCGGGACGTGGCGGTCGTCCGGCGGGGCGTTCGGCAGCCGCTCGACGTAGCGCACGGTGTCGTAGCCGGCGTACCCGACCGCGCCGCCGCAGAACCGCGGCAACTCCGGCAGGTTCGGGGACTGGTACTCGGCCAGGGACGTCTCGAAGTCCTGGAGCGGGTCGGCAGACGTGTACTCTGTCCCGTCGGCCCGGCGGACCTGGTTGCCGTACGCCTCGAACGTCTTGAACGGCCCGGCGCCGAGGAAGCTGTACCGGCCGATCCGCTCGCCGCCGACGACGCTCTCGAACAGGAAACAGCCGCCCGGCTCGCGGATCGCCCAGAACGCGGACACCGGGGTCAGCGCGTCGGCCACCAGCCGGCGGTAGACCGGGACGACGGTGTGGGTGCGGGCCAGCTCGGCGAACTGGTCGAACGACGGACGGTGCGGCATCGGGGACGCTCACGGGGGTCGGGTCGCGGTTATTCTCGCGACCCCCGCCGCCGCGGCCAACCCCCGACCGCACCCAAGTGCCAACCAAGCGAGCGGGGGACGTTAGTCCCCCGAGGAAGCGTCCGCGAGTTCGCTCGCCCTCGGGGGACTAACGTCCCCCGCTCGCTTGGTTGCACGCGGCTACCGCCTCTTGCCGGCCCGGGCCACCTTGAGAACCACCGGCTCCCCGCCGGACTCCACCGGCGCGGTCAGCCCGGACGTCTTCGGGTCGCCGTACTTCGGGTCCATCTTCGGCGGCCCCAGTTCGTCCCCGTCGCCCGTCTCCCGGACGACCGGCAGCGTCTCGACCACGTACACCTGGTAGACACCCACCGGGACGGCCTCCGCGAGCGTGAACGCCCCGTCCGGGCCGATCACCCCGCGCATCTTGGTGCCGCCGTCTGCGGTCTGGAACATCACCAGCCCGCCGGACAGTTCCTTCGCCGGGGCGCCGTCGGCCCACACCAGTTTCCCCTCGACCGACGCGGTGCGCACCCCACCGCAGCCGGCCAGGACCGCGACCACCGGGATTAGCGCGACGAAACGCATGGCCTCCCCTTCGTCCGGTGAACCGTTGCATGTGCGGCGAGCCGACGACGCCAGTCGTCGGGTGAATGGGCAACGCCACCCGACCACCCGACGACTGGCGCCGTCGGCTCCCGATCACCTGAACCGCCTACTCAGTAGTCGCCGATCACCTGCCCGTCGTTGCGGGCGGCCAGCCGGGCCAGGGTGACCTCGTCCACGTTGTTCCGCACCGACCGGACGCTGCCATCGGCCAGCGCGAACTGGCAGACGCCCGAGTGCCAGCTCCCGAACTTCTTCGAGTAGGCGGCGTCGTTGCCGGGCCGCCAGGTGCCGGAGCCGCCGGGCGGGCGCGGCTCGGCGCGGGTCGGTGTCACATCGTTGGGGCCGTTCGCCAGCGGGTGCGCGATGCCGGCCACCCGACCGGAATAGGTGGTCCACACCCCGAGGTAGATCGAACCGTCGCCGACCTTCAGCCGGCCGAACATCCCGGCCGGGACGTGCTTCTCGCCGACCAGGAACGTGTTCGTCGTCCCGTCGGAGATGGAGTTGATGCCGGTGTTGCTCCGCCACGTCCGGGTCGTGTTGTTGAAGGTCCCGACGATCATGGCCCCGTTGCCGCGCGTGTCCGAGAAGCAGACCTCGGCCGCCGGCGAGGCGAAGAACCCGTACTCGCCCAGGCAGGCGGCGTAGTCGCCCAGCGCACCCGGCGGCTGGTTCGTCCCGGAGAACCGGGTGTCGGTGCTCGTGCCGCTGAACTCCGGCGGCGGCGTGACGTCCGCGGGGACGACCTGCTCGGGCCGATGCACCTGCCCCGCGGCGGGGCCGCGGCGCGACGGGCAGTAGTAGCTCTTCACCTGCATCTCCCGGTACGCCGGGGTCTGGTTGACGTAGTGGATCGAGAAGTCCCAGCCCTTGGAAATGTTGCCCTGCTCCATGTACGGCATGATCAGCACAAACCAGGTGGCGTGGTTGTTGCCGACCCGCACCGGCGGGAACGTGCCGTTGGCGTCGTGGTAGTTGTGGACCGCCAGGGCGATGTTGTGCAGGTTGTTCGAGCACGACGTGCGGGCGGCGGCCTCGCGGACCTTTTGCACGGCGGGCAGCAGCAGGCCGATCAGGATCGCGATGATCGCGATCACCACCAGCAACTCGATCAGCGTGAACCCGGACCGCCGGCCGGACGGACGGAGAGAGGACATGCGAGTACTCCGCGGGACAGAAGGGAACGAGACCGGCCCGCGCGGACAGGAAGGGATCGCGGGCCACTTAAATGAGAGAAGTTAACAATTGGGCCGGGCCGCCGTCTTGGCAGGTCGGGCAATCGGGATTGGCGGATCGGGCAACGGTACGGGATCGGACCGCTTGCGGTAGGCGTCCGGCGGCACCCCGACGAGCCGCTTGAACGCCCGGTAGAACCCGGACAGGTCCTCGTAGCCAGCCTCGAACGCGATCGCCGCGATGCTCCGCGGGGTGTCGGCCAGCAGCCGGCAGGCGTGCCGCACCCGCAGTCGGGCCAGACGGTCCGCCCACGACTCGCCGGCCAGCTCGCGGAACAGCTCGGTGAACCGCCGGCGGCTCATCCCCAGCTCGCCGGCCACCTGGTCCAGGCTGGTCGGCTCGAAGAACCGGTCAGGCAGCTCGGCCAGGTAGCGCGCGACCGCCTGGCGGTGGTCGCGACCCGCCGGCCCGGCCGGGAGGGCCAACTCCGCCGACCGGGCCAGGACCGCCAGCAGTTGCAGGGTGACGCCGAGGATCAAGGTGCCGCTGGCCCGGCCGGCGCGAGTCTGCTCGAACAACACCCGCCGCAGGTCGGTGCGGACCCGGTCGGCCACAGCCGGCCGGACCGACAGCCGGCCGCCTGGGAGCCGGCCGACCAGGTCGGGGTCGTGTCGCCAGGCGTCGGGGGCGACGCAGACGCCGTAGAGTCCGAGCGGGTCGCCGGGCCGGTCGGCGATGCGGTGCGGGGTGCCCGGCGGGACGGCGACCACGTCCCCGTCGGCACACGGGTGTTCGACCCCGCCGAGGTCGAACACCCCGGACCCGCGGATGACCAGGAAGACTTCCAGGAACGAGTGCTGCTCCGCCGGCATGTGGAACTGCGGCGCGTGCTGGCTCTCCAGCACGAACACCCCATACCCGGGCAGGGACACCTCGACGGGGTGCTGGCGGGGCACGGTCATGGGGCGGACCGGTCGGGAGGAGATGAGTCGCCCACCGACTGTGACCGATCCGACCGGGGCAGTCAAGCTGCGGCTTGCCGTCGGAGCCCGAAGCGTGAGCGAGGGTCTTCTTGTAAGAACTACCGGCCGACGTGCGATCTGGCGAACGGCCGGCGTAAGCCGGCTGGTGCTTGGCATCCCAGGGTGCTCAGCGTCCCAGGGTGCTCAGCGTCCCACCAGCCGGCTTACGCCGGCCGTTCGCCAGGACGGCTCGATCTGGTTTCGGGTTCCTGCGGCGTCCCCGGCGCTCCCGGCAGCGACGGGATGTTTGGGCTCTCCGACCCGGCCACGTCGAGCTTCTGGAGCAACTCCTTGACCTCCTTCAACGTCTCCGCGTCGGCCTTCAGAATCAGCGAGTTGGTCCGGTCGTCGGCCACCACCTTGGCCGCCGGGAACAGTTGGGTCAGCGTCGCGGACATGTGCTGGGCAAGGGCGTGCTTCAGGGGGATGACCTGGAACCCGCCGGCCGCCTGAGGCACCATGCCGCCCGCCATCCCCGGCATCCCGGCCGGCGCGAAGCCGCCCGGCATCCCAGACCTGGGAGCCGGCGCGGCGCCGCCCGGCATCATCCCGCCGGGTCCGCCGGCGTCGGAGCCGCCGGCCCGCAGGGTGGGACCGCTTGCACCTCCGGGGTCCATCATGCCACGTCCAGAGCGTGTCGAACCGGACCGCACCGGCCGCTTGAACACCAGTTGCGTGACCGGCCGCGACGGCGACCCGGCACCCGGCGGCATGCCAGGCATACCGGGCATACCGGGCATGCCAGCACCGGAACCCATCTCACCCCCCGGCATCCCGGATCCCTTCGCCGGGGTGTCGTTCACCGTGACCGCGCCGGCGAACTCCCAGCCCTCCTGGCCGCGCTTCACAATCAGCTTGCGGATCCCATCGAATGACCCCGACACCGCGTCGAACTGGTACTCCCACCGCTGCGACGCCGGGGCGCCGCCGCCGCCCATTCCCATCATGCCCGCGCCCGCTCCGAACATCGCCGCGCCCGGTCCGGCCGAAGGGTCGCCGGGCAGGTCCTCCAGTACGCTGGCCCCCCCGGGTCCGCCCTCGGCTCCGGGGTTTCCACCCACGTTCGGAGATGGGGGCAGGCTGTCGTCCCCGCCCGCCGCCGCCGGCGGGCGCCCCGCCGACGGCGGCGGGCCGCCCGGTGGTACCGCGCCTTCTCCGCCGGCGGGATCCGGACTGGGTAGGTTCTGCTTCGGGATCTGCTGGCCCGGCGCACCCGATGTCGGTGGACCCTGTGCGTCGGCGTCCGGCATCAGCGCCGCTCCGAACCCGATCCCCAGGCCGCCGGCCACCAGCACACAGGCGGCGATCAACTTCGTCCGGTTCACGGTCATCGGCGTTACCTCCAGAGCAAGTTCCCAGATCGCCGGCGGCACCGCGTCGGTCGCCGCCGTGGCCAGTCCCACCACTTTTCCCGCCAGCGCGGACGGCACCGCGGCCCCGGCCGCCGCCGTTCCGATCGCCACCGCCCCGGCCGCGATGCCCCGGTCGGCCAGTCGCGCCAGGAGCCGCTGCCGCGCCTGCGTCAGCCGGCCGGAGAGCGTGCCCAGCTTCCACCCCAGCCGCGCCGCCGCGTCCGGCTGGCGAACCCCTTCCAGGTCGCACAGCACGAACGCCGTCCGCAGCGCCTCTGGCAGCCGCCCCACTTCGTCATGGACCGCGGCGAGCAGTTCGTCCCACGCCCCCTCGGGAACAGACCGGTCCGCCTCCGATCCGGCCGCACGCTCCTCGCGCTGTTTGCGCCGGACCGCGGACCGCTTCAACTTCGCCGCCGCCCGGACCGCGACGCCGTGCAACCACGCCCCGACCGCCGCCCCGGCGCGGACTTTCCCCGCGGACCGGACCAGGGCCAGGAACGTGGCCTGGAAGGCGTCCTCGGCGTCGGCAGGGTTGGGCAGGAGGTGCCGGCAGACGGCCCAGACCATTGGCCCGTGCCGGCGGACCAGCGCCGCGAACGCCGGTTCATCGCGCAGCGTCACGAACCGGGCCAGCAACTCGGCATCAGGGATGGCGTCCGGCCCGGCGTCGGCGGCCAGCGCCCCGGCCTGTCGCAGCACGGTCTGAAGTAGCCGACCGGTCATGGGTAGCCCGTCGGGTCGGGATTGGCCCTCTCAGCATAGTTCCCGCCGGGGTGCCGCTCCTACGGCCGGGGCAGGATAATTCCCGCAGCCCCTGCCTAGGATCAGACCGGGGAGCCGTGTCCGCTGCCGGGTGCCATGCCCACGGCTTGGCGTGGGCATGATCGGGACTGCCGGTTGCGTTCACATCATGCCCACGCCAAGCCGTGGGCATGGCATCCACGTCTGGCCGCCCGCGCGGCGGGCAGGAGATGCGATCATGGCCGGCACCGGCACCGCGGTCGGCCCGAAGACGACCGTCGATTGCTACGACTTCTGGGACCGGGTGTTCCGCCGTGCGGGGACGATCGACTACACCGAGGGGTACTACCGCGGCGACCCGACCGTCCCGTACGAGCAGGCGCAGCACGACCAGGTCTGCTACCTGCTCGACGAGGTCGGCTGTCGCGCGGGCTCGCGGGTCCTCGACGTCGGCTGCGGCAACGGGCGACTGCTGGAGAAGGTGCGGCGGCGCGGCGGCGAAGGGATCGGGGTGACCATCTCGCCCGCACAGGCGAGGTACTGCCGCGCCCGCGGGCTGGACGTCCGCCTGTTGAGCTACCGCGACGTCGGCGAGGAGTGGACCGGGCGGTTCGACGCGGTGGTGGCCAACGGGTCGATCGAGCACTTCGTCCAGGCCGCGGACGCGCTGGCCGGCCGCGCGGACGCGATCTACGAGGAGATGTTCGCTTTCTTCCACCGGGTCATCGACCCGCGGTCTCCGAGCCGGCGGGTGGTCAACACCACTATCCACTTCGACAACATCAACGTCACTCCCGGGGCCGCCCTGCGGAGCCCCTGGTCGCTCCGCTGGTTCTCGGACGAGTTCCACTGCGCGCTGCTGGTGCGCGGGTTCGGCGGCTACTACCCGACGCCGGGCCAACTGGAGCGGTGCGCGCGGCCGTTCTTCCGGCTGGTCGCCGGGCGGGATGCCACGCGGGACTACCACTGGACCTCGGAGGAGTGGCTGCGGCGCGGCCGGCGGTCGCTGCTGAGTGCCCGGCTGTGGGGGCGGCTCCTGCCGTTCCTGCTGCGGCACCCGCTGTACGGGGCGCGGATGATGTTCCTGTTGAACGTGGCGCGGACGTGGAACTGGCAGTTCCGCGGCGAGCGGCCGCCGATGACGCATCTCTGGCAGACGTGGGACTGGATGGAGCCGCAACGGTCCGCGGCGGTCGAGGCCGGCCCGTCGGGACCTCCAGCCGGCCTGACTGGCAGTTCGCGGCGAGCAGCCGGCGACGGTGCTGCTGCGGCAGACCTGGGAGCGGGTGAGGTGACGGGTGATCGCTTGACTCCACCTGCGCCGGGGTGACAATGGCGGCCGGGGCGCGTGGCCGAATTGAAGAAAGAATCGGCGGCAAATGGGTTGATAGTCAGTCCGGCAACACCTCACCCACGCCCCCTTCCTCTCCCTCGACAGGAGTCGGTTCATGACCACCGCGACCGCACCATCACCCCGCGTGACCAAGCCGAAGGTCAAGGACCAGCCGATGTTCATCGGCGGTCGCTGGGTATCGAGCGCGTCGGGGAAAACCTTCCCGACGCTGAACCCCGCGACCGGAGAGACCATCTGCCAGGTGGCCGAGGGGGACAAGGCCGACATCGACCTGGCGGTGAAGGCCGCCCGCAAGGCGTACGAGTCCGGGCCGTGGTCGAAGATGAACGCCACCGACCGCGGCCGGCTCATGCACAAGCTGGCCGACGCCATCGAGTCCAACCTCGACGAACTGGCCGCCCTGGAGTCGCTCGACAACGGCAAGCCGATCGCCGACTCGCTCGCCGCCGACCTGCCGCTGACCGTCAAGTGCTACCGCTACTACGCCGGGTGGGCCGACAAGATCCAGGGCAAGACCATCCCGATCGACGGCAACTACTTCTGCTACACCCGGCACGAGCCGGTCGGCGTGGTGGGGCAGATCATCCCGTGGAACTTCCCGCTCCTGATGCAGGCGTGGAAGTGGGGGCCGGCCCTGGCGTGCGGCAACACGCTCGTACTCAAGCCGGCCGAGCAGACGCCGCTGACCGCCCTGCGGGTCGCGCAACTGGCGCAAGAAGTGGGCTTCCCGGACGGAGTCATCAACGTCGTGCCCGGGTACGGGCCGACCGCCGGCGCGGCGCTGGCCTCGCACATGGACGTGGACAAGCTCGCCTTCACCGGCGAGACGTCCACCGGCAAGATCGTCATGACCGCCGCGGCGCAGTCGAACCTCAAGCGGGTGTCGCTGGAGCTGGGCGGCAAGTCGCCCAACGTGGTCTTCGCCGACGCGGACCTGGACGCGGCCGTCGAGGGGGCGTACTTCGGCCTGTTCTTCAACCAGGGGCAGTGCTGCGTCGCCGGCTCGCGGCTGTTCGTCGAGGAAAAGGTGTACGACCGGTTCGTCGAGAAGATGGTCGCCAAGGCGAAGTCCCGCAAGGTCGGCGACCCGTTCGACCCGGCCACCGAGCAGGGGCCGCAGGTGTCGCAGGAGCAGTTCGACCGGGTCATGGGGTACATCGACACCGGCAAGCAGGAGGGGGCGAAGCTCCTGGTCGGCGGCAACCGCTCCGGGAGCCAGGGGTACTTCGTCGAGCCGACCGTCTTCACCGACGTGACCGACGAGATGAAGATCGCCAAGGAAGAAATCTTCGGGCCGGTGATGAGCATCCTGAAATTCAAGGACGCCGACGAGGCGATCGAACGGGGCAACCGCACCTTCTACGGGCTGGCGGCGGCGGTGTGGACGCGGGACGTCGGCAAGGCGCTGCGGCTGGCCAACGGGCTGCGGGCCGGCACGGTGTGGGTGAACTGCTACGACGTCTTCGACGCGGCCGCCCCGTTTGGCGGGTTCAAGATGAGCGGCATCGGCCGGGAACTCGGCGAGTACGCCCTGCAGATGTACACGGAGGTCAAGACTGTGACGGTGGCGCTGTAACGTCCTACCAAGCCCCGGTATTGCAATGTCGGGGCTTCTTGGAGGTGCGGTCATGGTCCGCTACGTGATGCTCATCACCTACACCGAGGTCGGTGCGTCGCAGATCCAGAACACCACCCGGCGGGCCCAGATGTTCCAGACGGCCGCCGAGCAGATGGGCGTCCATGTCGAGTCGCTGGTCTGGACGCTCGGGGAGTACGACGCCATCGCGACCGTCCGGGCGGACGACGAGGACGTGGCGATCGCCCTGTCGGCGTATCTGGCCCGACAGGGGTACGTGCGGGCGCGGATGCTGCGGGCGCTGACCGAGGAAGAGTTCGCGCGGGTGCTGTCGAAGATGCCGGGGGCGCCGATCGATCTGGACGCCTGACAAAATAAACGGGCTGGGCAATCTGGGTCAAACTTGAGTCGTGTCCGGTTGCGCGGAAGGATTATTTCACCGCGGACCGAGATTCACTCAAGTCGCCCAGGAGTCACCCCGATGTCTGCCGTCCGCCCCGCCCACCGGGGCTTCACGCTGATCGAGTTGCTGGTGGTGATCGCGATCATCGCCATCCTGATCGGCTTACTGCTCCCCGCGGTGCAGAAGGTCCGCGAGTCCGCCGCCCGGGTCAAGTGCCAGAACAACCTCAAGCAGATCGGCCTCGCCGTTCACAGCTACCACGACGCGAACAACCATCTTCCACTGAGTACCAGTTTCCGACCCGACCCGTCCCGGCCACACGGGCCGTACAACGGGCGCAGCTGGATCCTGGAGTCGCTTCCGTTCCTGGAGCAGAACGCCCTGTTCCAGCAGTTGGAGCCGACCCGGTTCGGGGACATCTTCGCAATGCGGGGGCTGCTGGTCCCGTCCGTCCGGCCGCTCCTGGCCTCCCACGTCCCGGTCCTGCACTGCCCGTCGGACCGGTCGTCCCGCGACCCCGACCTGGCCGTCCGCCAGCCCCTGCTCGACGGGATCACGGTCGAGTTGACCAACTACAAGGGGGTACTCGGCGACACGGTGATGGGGTGGTCGGGCCGCGACTGCCACGACCGCAGTGGCTGCAACGGGCTGTTTTACCGCAACAGCTACCAGGACCGGCCGCGGCTGACGTCGGTGGCCGACGGGACCAGTAACACCCTGATGGTCGGCGAGGACCTGCCCGAGCACAATTACCACTCGGCGGCGCTCTACGCCAACGGCTCGTACGCCAACTGCAATACCCCGCTGAACTACATGCCACGCCCGGCCACGCCGTGGGAGTGGAGCCGGGTCATCTCGTTCCGCAGCCGGCACTCGGGCGGCGTCAACTTCTGCCTGGCGGACGGGTCGGTGCGGTTCCTCGCCGACACGATCGACCATGCCCAGTTCCGGACGGCCTGCACCAAGGCCGGAGGCGAGGTGGTCCAACTGCCGTAACACGGGGGGTCCGGATAAACTGTTCGGTCTGAATGTTCTGCCCGGATGTGCGCGGACGGGCGCATATCCGGCAAACCATTTAAATTGGTCTTGCCTGGCGGATGGGCCGATGACATAGGGTGGAGGTTAGCACATCGCTCGCCTGCCTCGCCCGGCCCATTTCGTCGGGAGGCCCAGTCATGAGCTGGTCGCGAACCCGTCGCGGGTTCACCCTGATCGAGCTACTGGTCGTAATCGCCATCATTGCTGTGCTGATCGGGCTGCTCCTGCCGGCAGTCCAGCGGGTCCGGGAAGCCGCGGCCCGGACCCAGTGCCAGAACCACCTCAAGCAGATCGCCCTGGCTATCCACAACTACCACGACGCCGTCGGCCATTTCCCGACCGGCCACAGCCCGTGGGTGGAGCCATCCGAGGCCCGGGGACCGTTCACCGGCCGGGGCTGGATCCTCGAATCGCTCCCGTGCCTGGAGCAGTCGGCTCTGTACCAGCGGCTGGAGCCGACCCGGGAAGGGAATTTCTTCTCCGGGCAGGGTTTGCTCGCCCCGGAAGCGCGGCCGCTTCTGGCCGCCCGAGTCCTGGTCCTGCACTGCCCGTCGGACCCGTCGTCCCAAGACGCCGACCTGGCCACCCGCCAGTATCAGCTCACCGGGATCGCGGTCGAATTGACCAACTACAAGGGGGTCCTGGGCGACACCCGCGTCGGCGGGACGGGGAGTTCGTTCAACGGCCCACTGCCGGATTGCCACCACCGTAACGGGTGCAACGGGATCTTCTACCGCAACAACTACCAGGACCGGCCGCGGCTGGTATCGGTGAAGGACGGGACCAGCAACACCCTGTTGGTGGGGGAGGATTTGCCCGAGTACAACCACCACTCGGCGGCGTTCTACGCCAACGGAGACTACGCCAGTTGCCACGTCCCGCTGAACTACCTCCCGCCGGATCCGCGATACTGGCAGGACGCCATATCGTTCCGCAGCCGCCACCCGGGCGGAGCGAACTTCGCTCTGGCCGACGGGTCGGTGCGGTTCATCTCGCAGTCGATCGACCACGGCCAGTTCCGGGCGGCCTGTACCAAGGCCGGAGGCGAGGTCAACCGTCTGCCGTAATGGAAAAAGCGAGCGGGGGGCGTAAGCCCCCCGAGTACCTTACCCGGCTCCTTGTATGTTCCGAATGCCGCCACGTTGGCGGTCGTAGCATGGGTGGGGCGGCAGGCCGTCCCTCCTCTGGCCGGTCCAGGCCGTAAGTGAGCCCGGGCCGCCGCCCCCACCCTGTTCCGGTCTCATCCCGAACAGCCGCCGGGCCTCACAGGCCGCATCTCGCAAGGACGGGAGCCACCCGGAACCGCCATGACCGAACCCCTCGTGTTCGTCGGCATCGACGTCGCCAAGGCCACCCTCGACGTGGCCGTCCGACCGACCGGTGCCACGTTCCAGGTCGCCAACGACCCGGACGGGATCGCCGTCCTGATCGACCGCCTCCGCCCGCTCACCCCGGCCCTCGTGGTGCTGGAGGCGACCGGCGGGTACGAGGCCCCGGCCGTCGCTGCCCTCCAGGTGGCCGGGCTGCCGGTCACCGCCGTCAACCCCCGTCAGGCCCGGGACTTCGCCAAGGCCACCGGCCGGTTGGCCAAGACCGACCGGATCGACGCCCAGGCCCTGGCCCACTTCGCCGAGGCGATCCGACCCGAGCCCCGCCCGGCGGTCCCGGCCGCCCAGCAGGCCCTCGACGCCCTGCTCACCCGCCGCCGGCAACTGGTCGGCATGCGGGTGATGGAGGCCAACCGCCTCCCGACCGCGACCGACCCGGCGGTCCGGGCCGGGATCGAGCGGCACCTCGCCTGGCTCGATGACGAGGTCGCGGCGGCCGACCAGCAGCTCTCCGAGGCGGTCGCGGCGAGCCCGGCGTGGCGGGCCAAGGACGACCTGCTCCGGGGCCTCCCGGGGGTCGGGCCAGTCGTCAGCCGGACCCTCTTGGCCGCCCTCCCGGAGCTGGGATCGGGCGACGGCGGGAAGCTCGCCGCCCTGGTCGGGCTGGCCCCGTATGCCCACGACAGCGGGACGCTGCGGGGCGGCCGGCACATCCGCGGCGGCCGGGCCGAGGTCCGCCGGGCGTTGTACCTGGCGGCCCTGTCCGCCGCCCGCCGGGCCGGCCCGCTGAAGGACTTCGCCGACCGGCTCCGGGCTCGCGGGAAGAAGGCCAAAGTGGTCCTGATCGCGGTTGCCCGGAAGCTCTTGGTGATCGCCAACGCCGTCCTCCGCACCGGCCAGCCGTGGCAGCCGGCGTTGGCCGCCAGTCGGTGAAAAACTGCCGAGCGGCCTTGACCGCGAACACAGCCGCTCACTTCTTCCTGGCTCGCAGCTCCCGCGCCCTGGCGAGGTCGGCCCCGGCCCGCTTCCGGTCACCCTTGTCCCCTCCCACGCCTTGCCCCGGTTCTCGTAGGCGTCGGCGTGGGAGGACAAGGG
>Ga0247822_10001773_pt1 | contig 13421 bp, 10 predicted proteins | sample 13C_Cellulose_Da_FD_192423 | JGI IMG/M metagenome (GOLD analysis project Ga0247822, IMG submission 192423) | Soil microbial communities from agricultural site in Penn Yan, New York, United States - 13C_Cellulose_Day30 | ecosystem: Environmental > Terrestrial > Soil > Agricultural land | place...
CAAGTGCGCCCGCCGCACCGGAGGCTCGCTATGACGACTGATGCGTGGAGCGTGGTCACACCGAAGCAGCGCGAGATCGCCGAGGCTTACCTCGCGGAGCGCAAGACCGAGCGCAAGCACCTCGTGATCTACCTCTCGGGGGCACACGCGTACGGCTTTCCCTCGCCGGACAGCGATCTCGATCTCAAGTGCGTCCACATCGCGCCGACCGCCGACCTGGTCGGACTCGCGCCGCCCGACGAGCCCGGTGACCGCATCGACGTGATCGATGGCGTCGAGCTCGACTACGGCAGCAACGAGCTCGCGGCCGTGCTGCGCGGCGCGATCAAGGGCAACGGCAACTACCTCGAGCGCATCCTCGGCGAGCTCGCGCTCGACGGCGACCTCGGCCTCCTCGCCGAAGCGCGCCGCGTCGTGAAGCCCGTGCTCTCGCGCCGCGCGGCTCGCCACTACGGCGGCTTCGCCACCAGCCAGCTGCGCCTGTTCGACGAGAAGCCGAGCGCCAAGCGTGCGCTCTACGTCCTGCGTACCGCTGCCACCGGGCGCCATCTCCTCGCGCGCGGCGAGCTCGTCACCGACGTCGCGCGCCTCCGCGAGTTCGTGCCGCGCGAGATCGACGAGCTCATCGCGCTCAAGCAGCAGGGAGAACGAATTGCCCTCGAGCCGGCGCAGGTCGCGGCGTGGCGCGCGCGCCTGATCGCCGCGATCGACGCCATCGACACCGCGTGGCCTACCTCGATCCTCCCGCCCGATCCGCCGGGAGACGCGATCCTCGAGCTCGATCGCTGGCTGCGCGAAGTGCGCCGCACACACTGGTGACCTATCGTCGCGCGCATAAAATTCATCCCTGCATTCGCGCTCGCCGCTGCCCTCACGACCTCGCAGACCGGATGCCTCGGCTCGAACTCGGCGTTCACCAAGGTCCATCGCTGGAACGAGACCGCGACCGGCAACAACGTCGCGAACTCGGTCATCCACTTCGCGCTGTGGATCGTGCCGGTCTACGAGCTCTCGCTGCTCGGCGACCTCATCATCTTCAACAACGTCGAGTTCGTGACCAAGAAGCCCGTGTTCTAAGCCGCGACGAGCTTGCCCCACCGCGTCGGGCCGGCGCGGCGCTCGACCTCTCCCCGCAGCTCGGGCGCCAGGCCGAGCGCGAACGCGACCTCGGCGACGAGGAACAACGGCCCGTCGAGCAGGCCGCGCAGATCATCGAGGAAGGCGGGCTTGCGGCCCTCGAAGGCGTGGCCGAGCAGCTGGAGCGCCGAGCCCCCACGATCAAGCTCGTCGTGGCCCGTCGCCTCACGTGTTGCAGGCGCACGTTTGGAACTGATAGACGACGTCCCACAGCCCGTCGTTGCTCACGGATTGCCCCTTGGATTCCTGGAAGATGTAGGCACCGCAGCCCTTGTCCTTCGCCACGGTCTTCCGGATCTCGGCGTGACCTTGCTGCACCGCTGCATCGAGGGTCGCTGCGCGCGATCTGTAGTCGTACCTCGGCATCGCGCCCGTGCACCCCTTGGCGGACGGATTCGGGAGGCTCTGGTACAGAGGAATCTCTTTGGACGGACAGCCCGCGAGCGCGAGGACGGCGAGGGCAACCAGGTGCTTCATGCACCCTAGTGGCGGCGCGCCGAGAATGTCGCGCGGAAATCGTTACGGCTTGTACGAGAACCGTGCGGTCACGACGGCCTTCTTGCCGGTGCCCACCTTGACGGTCAGCGACTTCAGACCGAGCGTGGGGTGCCACGCCTCGACCGTGTAGGTCCCCGGCGCGAGCCCCGAGAGCTCGAACACGCCGTCCTCGCCGGTGACCGTGAAGTACGGGTGGTCCTGGACGACCGCGTACGCGTGCATCCACGGGTGGACGTTGCACACGACGTCGATCACGTCACCCGGGGTGGCGCTCGTCGCGAGCGCGAGGTCGGCGCCCTTGGGCGCGTGCGGCTTGTTCCACAGCGGCTTGCCGGCGATCGAGCCGTTGACGTTGTGGAACGTGCCGTCGCTGTTGCGCACCGCGAGCCGCTGACCGGCCATCACTCCGACGACACGCGGCGTGTACGTGCAGCCCTTCTGATCGAGGAGTGCGGGCGTCGACGGCGCGGTGTGCGTGCCGGCGGTGCCGTTCTTGATCCGGACGAGGACGTCCTTGATCTTGCCCTTGGTGACGATCAGCTCGTCGTCGAGCGCCGGGACCTTCGCGCAGTACGGGTCGGCGTCGCGGCGCTGCTCGGGGCGCGGGGGCGGCTCGCTGCTCTCGTAGCTGACGAAACCCTTGATCGCACCCACGGCCTTGGGCGTGTCGGCATGGGCGAGCGACGAGACGGCGAGCAGGGCCAGAGCGGAGGTAAGCGCGAGACGCATGGCGGGCCTTTCGACGGTCAGGACAGCTGGATGTTCAGAGCATAGCCGCCCTATGATCGTCACGTGGCCGACCTGCCGCCCGCGCTCGGGGAGCTGGATGCGATTCCGCCGGCGTTGCGGTATCGGCTCCGCGAAGTGCTCGCCGGCGCGCCGCGCGAACGGCTCGCGCGGCTGCTCGACGATGGGGAGCCATGGTTCGGCGCGGACGCCACGCTCGCGGACGTCGGCTACTGGATGATCGAGGCGCGGCACGACGTCGAGCTGCGGCGCGCCGGGTGCATCTGGCTGCGGATGTTCCCGACGGAGGAGACGGCGCAGCGCCTGGCCAAGCTGGTCGCGGACGCGTCGACGCCCGAGCCCGTGCGCGAGCAGGCGACGCGGACGCTCGGCGATCGGCAGCTGCGCGCCCTGCATCCGAGCACGCGGTGGTCGCCCGCGGCGGTGCAGATCGCCGACGACGCTCTCGCGCGGCTCGCCGACGCGATGACCGCGGCGGGGACGGTGACGAACGCGCAGTTGCCGGGTGCGCTGCGGCACGTGCAGTCGGAGTTGACGGCGGCGATCTTCGCGCGCGCGCCGGGGCTGTGGGGCGCGGCGCTCGAGTGCTTCGCGACGCCGCCGCTCGCGCGCGTGCTGTTCGTGTCGATCGGGGACGTGCCCGCGCAGCATCGGCTGCGCGTGCTGCGGCTGGTCGGCGCCACGCTCGGTGAGGAGGCGGTGCCGCTACTGGTCTCGCGCGCGGCCGAGGCGCCCCTCGACGAGCGGCTCGAGATGTTGTTCCTCGCGATCGCGCTCGGCGGCGAGGCGCACCTCGGGCGGTTCGAGGATGCGCTCGCCGGCATGCAGCAGCCAGAGCTACTGCGCGCGCGCGCGAAGTGGCACCTCGCCCACCGCGGCGTCGTACCGACGGTGCGCGGCTTGCGCGTCGCGCGCTCGACGGCGCTGCTCGCGCCCGCCGAGCGCGCCGCACGGTGCACGCAGGCGGCGGAGGATCTCGGGGTGCTCGCGCGGTTCGCCCGCCACGCCGAGGCGTACCTCTACGAGCTGTGGGGCTGGATGGTGCGCGGCGCGGGCGATCCGGCGGCGGCGCGTGCGCTGGTCGCCGCGCACCCCGAGTCGCAGCACCTCGTGCGCGACCTCTACCTCGAAGACCTCGCGCGGCGCGGACGCGTGCAACAGCTCGCCGCGGCCGCGCAGGCGCTGCAGCGCGCCGACCTCGGCGCGCTTCACCTCGCGACGTGGGGCAGGCCGCTCGCCGCGCTCGAGCTCGCCGCGACGGCGCGGCTCCACACCCCCGAGCTCGCCTGCGCCCGCGCGCTCGCGTGCTATCGCGCCGGCCGGCCGGATCTCACGGCGCGCATCCTCGCCGAGGATCTCCCGCCGGCGGAGCTCACCGACGATCGCGGGTTCGCCACATTCCCCGGCCCGCACGAGCGCTGGATGGTCGAGCGCGCCGCGCACCTGCGCCCCGCCTATGCGGCGCTCGCCGGCGGCGTGCCCGTCGTGCTCTCGCTCGCCAGGCCTGCCCCCGACGACGCGGAGCCCGATCGCCCGACGCTCGCGCCGCTCGCCGCCGTCGTGCGCCGCATAGGCCGCGGCCTCGCGGGCGCGACGGTGTACCTCGCGGGCGAGTTCAAGCACCTCGACAAGGACGCGATCATCGCGGGGCTCTCCAGGGCGGGCGCACGCATCGTCGCGGGCCCCTTACCGGGGACCGACTACTACGTGCACGGCGACGGGTGCGCGCTGCAGACGATCGCGCAGCTCGAGCGCCAAGGTGCGCGGCGCCTGCGCGCGGGCGAGGTGGAGGGCTTGTAGTGCCGGCGTTGCGCAAGCCACATCGCGTCGCGTTCCTCGTGCCCGCGGTGCGCGTCGAGGGAGCGGATGTCGCGTTCGCGCACGAGGCGGCGCTGCTGCTGTGGACCGCATGCATCGAGGTCTGTCAGCGGCACCCCGGACTCGCCGTGTACGACGCGGAGTCGACGCCGATGGTGCCGCTCGAGGCGCACTTCACGCCGCAGCACGCGGTGATCGGGGCGACGCCATCGGACGCGTTCTACGGGCCGACGCGGCGCGACGAGCTGATGTGGCTCGAGCTGTCGCTGCCCGGACCTGGCCCGGTGAGGTTGCACGTGCTCGCGCGCGACGGGCAGCGCGCGTCGTTCGACGCGATCGGGAAGAACCTCGGCGAGCAGATCCATCAGGTGCTCGGTGCGTGGTTGTCCGCGCGCGGGCTCGCGCCGCTACCGAAGCGCTTCGATGCGGTCACCGCCGAGGAGCTGCTCGTCGTCGTGCGCGTGATCGCGCCGGCGTTGATCGAGCAGGCACGTGCGTGGGTGCTGCCGACCGCGCCGTCGTGGACGCTCGCGGAGCCCGATGACACCGCGGACGTCACGCGCGAGCAGGTCGATGCGTTCGACGACGACGCGCCACCGCCGCGCGAGCGTGCGGCGACGGAGCCGAGCGGAGCGACCGCCTCGGCTGCGCTGCCGAGGTCGAACCTCGCGCGTCCGGTCGCCAATCGCGTACCCGCGGGTGCGCTCCGGCTCGCGGCGCTGCGCCTGATCGAGCTCGCGCTGCGCGAGGATCTGGACGAGCTGATCCTCGCGATCGATCCGGATCAGCCGCAGGCGCTGTTCGCGCGCTTCCAGGCCTGGCCCGAGATGGCGCTGCTCCGGCGCGTGATCGCGGCGGCGCCGTGCTGGGCGCGGCCGTATGCAGAGCTCGTGCGCCGCGGCGCCGCCGACGAGCCCGGCGCACCGACGGAGCTCGAGTCGGTCGCGGGTGCGGGCATCGCGGCGCTGTGTCGCCCCGGACAGCTCGATGTGCTCGAGCGCGTGTCCGCATTGCTGGAGGAGTCGGGCCTCGTCGACGAGGGCGCTCGCCTGCTCGAGCGCGCGCTCGCGATCCATGACGAGGACTCGCGCGCACACATCACGCTCGTCGATCGCCTCGGGCGCACTGGCCGGGAAGGTGCGGCGCTCGTGCAAGCGCTGCGTGCGAGCCGCGTGCACGGCTGCCCGATGGATCCGCAGTACCCCTGGTACCCGGACCAGATCCAGGTCGACCTGCTGGTCGCCGACGCGATGCTGCGGGTCGGTCGGCTCGACGAGGCGATCGCGTTGCGCGCCAATCGGCTCGCGGGCCGCGAAACGGGGTGGCCGCGCCACGCGCGCATCCTGGCGGCGTGGAGGAAGGACGCGAGGTTCGTCGCGTGGAGCTACGCCCGCGAGGGCGCGTTCCGTGGTGATCCCGCGCGCGCCGTCGAGGGGTTCGGCCGCATCGAGCCCGCCAGTGACGTGGACGTCGCGACGTTCGTCGATGCGCTGGTCGCGACCGGGCGCGAGGACGAGGTCGCGCTCGCGTGGGCGCAGTTCGGCCTCGGCGCGAGCCACACCGGGCCGATCGCCCGACTCGCCGCCGCCCGCGCGCTGCTCGCGGCGGGGGAGTGGCAGCGCGGCCTCGAGGAGCTGTGGCGCGTCGAGCTCACCGAGCCCGGACGCGACGAGCACGTCGCGATCGCGCATTGCGGCCTGCTGCTGTCGTGCGCACCGATCGACACCGTCGAGGCCGTGCTCGGCGAGCGCGTCGTCGTCGGTGCGGCCACCTTGGTGCGCCGCATGGCGCGCGACATCGCCGACTTCGTGCCCACCGCCGCGGCGAGCTCGGTCGTCTCTCGCGCGCTCGGCAAGCTGAGCACGGTCGACTTCGATCCGTCGTCGGCGCTCGCGGGCTTCGCGGCCGACACGCCGAGCAGGAAGGCGATCGATGCGCTGTTCGCCGAGCTCGGTCCGCTGACCGGCGACGACGCCCTCGCGCGCGCCGATCGCCTCGTCAACCGCTGGCTCGACGTGGTGTTCACGGAGGCGAGCGAGCAGCACGAGCTCGCTCGTGCCGCAGCGTACGCGGCCGCGCAGGCCGTGGGGCGCTACCTCGCCGCGACGACCGCGAAGCCGAGCCCGATCGCGGGCGGGCTGCGCACCGTCGCCGCCGAGGCGCTCGCGCTGGTGCGCGCGCATCGCCATGCGCTCGATGATCGCGAGGCGCGCGCGATGTTCGGCGCGCTCGAGGGCATGCTCCGCCGGGTCGATCGCTGGATCGGCAGCACGTGGCTCGGCGCGGTCGAGCGCGCCTGCGGCCTCGACGAGCGCGCGGGGGGAGCCGTCGCCGGCTTCGTGCGCGATCACGCGACGGTCGCCGCGCGCGTGCTCGGTCCCGAGGAGACGGCGGTGCTCGCGGCCTCGATCGCGCGGCTCCACCGCGAGCGCCCCGCGAGGTGGGCGGCCGCCGTCGATGCACAGGCGACGCAGCTCGCGTTGCACACCGGCTACCTCGGCGCCGACGAGTGGGCCGACGCCACCGTCGCGCTGCTCGCCGCCAAGGAGCTCGAGCCCGACGACGCGATCGATGCGCTCCAGACCGCGTGCTACCTCGTCGAGGGCATCAGCGCCGGGCCCGCGTTCCACCTCGCGCGCGTGCTGCTCGATGCGGGCCGCGGGCCGGCCGCTGCGGTCGCGCTGCTCGCGGGGCTGTCCGCCGCGACCCCGGCGCAACGCGAGCGCGAGCTACCGACGCTCGCCGCCGGGTGGAAGCGCCTCGAGCTCGATCTGCCGCTCGCGTTCGCCGAGGTCGCGACCCAGATGTTCTCGGCGCTGCAGCAAGGCGACCCCGCGCGCGCCGAGAAGCTCGGTCGCTGGGCCGTCGCCCTCGATCCGACGAACGGCGAGGCGTATCGCAACCTCGGACTCGCGCTCGCGCAGCAGGGCAAGACCGCCGACGCCCTCGCGCACCTCGCGCGCAGCACGCGCGAGCAGGCGACGCAGATCCTCGCAGGGGTGCTCGATCAGCGCGGCAAGCTCCCCGAGGCGATGGCCGTGCTCGACTACGCGAGTCGATGGTACGTGCGCGCCGAGCAGTGGCTCACCTACGGCGGCATCGCGTATGCGGCGATGGACAGCTCGCGCACCGTGCACGCGTACGGGAGCGCATACCACCTCGATCGCGAGGCGTTCGACGTCACGCAGCTCAACGCCTACGCAGGCGTCCTCGACGAGGTCGGCGACTACGCGACGTGCGAGACGATCGCGAACCACCTGCTCCGCCTCGCCGGCGACGATCTCACCTGGAAGACCAATGGCTGGAACCACCTCGCGTGCGCGTACCTCGGGCTCGGCAAGCTCGCCGAGGCGGAGCAGCTCGCGCGCGATGCGGTGAAGCACAACCCGCTCGCGGAGAATGCGGCCGCGTTCCAGGCGACGCTCGATCGCGTCGTCGCGAAGGCACCGCCAACGCCAACGCCGCTCACCCGGGTCGGCCGCGCGCGCGAGCCCGTGTTCGCCCTCCTCGACGCCAGCGACCACAGCGCCGCCTCCGAGCACGCGCGGGATCCGAGCTGGCGCGTGCGGCGCGCCGCGCTCGAGGCCACGCGGTTCCGCTTCGCGTCGGAGAACGCCGTCGAGGTCGGACCGCGCGCGCGCGCAGCTGCACGCGCGGTCCTCGACGATAGCGTCGGGCTCGTCGACCTCGCCGCGATGTCATGTCGCGCGCTCGCGCTGCGCATTCGCGAACAAGCGTTCTTCGCCCGCGACCCCGTGCCGCCGCTCGGCGATCGCATGACGCGCGACGCGTTCTACCAGGAGTTCCGCGCGCGGGGCGGCGTCGTGCTCGGCGAGCCCACGCCACCACCGCCCGCGTTCGTCGATCGCGTCGTCGTGGCGGGGAGCAAGGTCGCGCGCGCGAGCGACTATGTCGCGCTGCTTCGCGATCTCGCCGCGCTCACCCCGCGCGAGGCGCTCGCCCAGTTCGATCTCGACGAGGCCGGCTACCTGGAGGTCGCCGTGGCGTGGGCTGCCGCTTTGGCGGCGGATTCGACGCTGGCCGGGTTGATCTCCGCCGGGCTCGCGAAGCGCTGATCGCGGCCACGCGCGTTGCGAGCGCGCTGGGCGCGCTGAACGCGACCATGACGACGACCCACTGGCGCATGTCGTCAGGACGTCGGTGCCCTCGCCGACCGAGCTGGGGTGCGACACCAACCGGGTCAATGGTCTCCACGATCGGCGGCAACGCGACGAGCCGTTCCCATCTGCGCGTCCGGCCTTGATGGCCGAGATCGTTCAGAAAGCGATCTGGTGCAGTGCTTGCTGCTGCGGCCGGCATGAACAAGACCGCCGCCTTCACTGCCATCGTCCTGGCGTTCGCCGGTGTCTCGGGTGCGTGCACCTCGGCCTCCGATGCTGAAGAGCTCATCTATGAGGACGGCGCCGACAAGGCCGACGTTGTTCGCCCGTATGGAACGTTCGCGCGCGAGCTGCCCTCGATCGAGGGCGGCCTTGTCCAGCTCACGCTGAACGAGGACCGGACCTACGAAGGCATCCAGCAGTGCGGGCTCGACGCGTGCACCCCGGATGTCTCGGGCAAGTTTCGCTTCGCGAGCTCGGGCGGCAAGCGGTTCGTCGTCCTCTACGATGGTGACGATCCGTGGGTGAAGTTCCAGTACAAGTTCGAGGACGACACGCTGGAGCTGAGGGACGTCGAGTACGACGATTGGTTCGAGATGACGCGCGTCGACGAGACCGACGAAGGACTCGTGGTGACCGACGAAGACAACGGCCAGACGTTGGCGGTCGTCGAAGGCGACGACGTCACCGTGCGGCTGTCCGCGAATCCAACGACCGGCTACAGCTGGAAGGTCACGGAGACCAGCGACGCCTTCGGCTATCCCGAGGAGGACTACGAGGCGAGCACGGGCCCGGTCGGTGGTGGCGGGACCGCGGTGTTCACGTGGAAGACGATCGGCGAGGAGTCGCTCGTCGGCACCCACACCGTGTCGTTCGAGTATCGCCGGTCGTGGGAGACCGATGGCCCGGCCGAGGAGACGTTCTGGTTCAACGTCCGGATCACCGAGGCCGAGTAGCGTTACTTCGAGCCATCGATCGGCGACGAGAAGATGCCGACGTAGACGCCGGCCATCCAGCCGCTCTCGTCGGGCAGCGCGTTCGCGCCCAGCACCCCGCCGAGCGTGACCTGCGGCGTGAGCGTGAACTGCCCGCGCACGCGCGGCTCGAGCACCCACGACGGGAGGTCCTCCGCGCCGAGCTCCGCGCGCAGCCAGCGCCGGCCGCCGCTCATCTCGACCGACAGCGAGCCGCGGCCCGAGGACGCCTCGGCCCCGACGACGCCGTACGCACCGCCGAGGTAGCCCGAGTTCTCGAGCGGGCCGGCCTCGAGCTCGCCGCCCATGTAGATCGGGACGTTGTTGTGCGGGTAGCGCATCGTGAACTGCAGCGAGCCGGTGACGCCCGACGACGCGACCTGCGTCGGCTCCGCCGGTTGCGGTTGCTCTTGCTGCGCGGGCTGCGTGGTGCGCAGCACGTAGTTCGGTTTGTCCGCCGGCGCCGCCGTCGTCAGCTGCCGCGAGTTCACGCCTAGCTGAAGCCGCGCCATGCGCTTGTCGACGTTGCGTTCCCACACGCAGCCCGTGGCGACCATTCCCACGATCCCGAACACCATCGCTTTGACGACCATGACGCGAGCGTAGCCGAGCGCGATGCCGCCAGCGAGGGCAAAGTCCGGAGCGCTCAAACCGAAGTCAGTCCACCATCGACGACCAGCGTGGTGCCCGTGGTGAACGACGCCACATCGGACAGCAGGTAGACCGCGGCGCCCGCGATCTCGGTGGGCTGGGCGTGGCGCGCGAGCGGGGTGCGGTTGACGACGTGGTCGCGCAGCATCGGATTGCCAACGATTGCCGCGGCGAACTTGGTCTCGACCAGGCCGGGGGCGATCGCGTTGACGCGGATCTGCGAGCCGCCGAGCTCGAAGGCGAGCGTCTGCGTCATGCTGATGACCGCGGCCTTGGTCGCACCGTAGATGCCCTGCATCGGTGCGGCGCGCAGGCCTGCCACACTCGCGACGTTCACGATCGAGGCGCCACCACCGCGCGCCCGTGCGTGCTTGACCATCGCGCGGGCGCCGTAGAGGTAGCCGCGCACGTTGACCTCGAACGTCTTGTCGATCGCGGCATCCGGCGTGTCGACGAGCGGCCCGAAGTACGGGTTGGTGGCCGCGTTGTTGACGTAGCCGTCGACGCGCCCGAAGCGCTCGATGGCCTTGGCCATCATCGCGTCGACGTCCTCGGCCTTGCCGGTATGACACGCGACGGCGATCGCGTGCTCGCCGAGGCCGCTCGCGACGCGATCGAGATCCGCCTGCTTGCGCGACGCGAGCACGACGCGCGCGCCTGCCTCGACGCACGCGCGCGCGATCGCCTCGCCGATGCCGCGGCTCGCGCCCGTGATGACGATGACCTTGTCCTTCAACATGGGCGCGACGCTATCTCACTTGCCGAGCGAGATGCCGAGGGAGGGCTCGCGGCGATCGAGCCTGGCGCCCGGGCCGGTGCGCACCCAGCGTTCGCCGTAGCCGAGGTCCATTCGTGGTCGCGTCCCGGGCCCATTCGGGCCCGAAGTGGTTGCCCTCGTGCCGTCTTCTGCCGTCGGTGGTTGACGCGCCGCGCAACCATGGCCATAAAATGAATGACGGTTCATTCACCGCGAGGCATCGATGTCGAACCAGAACTATTACAAGGCCAACCTGCGCGACCTCTCGTTCCTGCTGTTCGAGCAGTTCAAGCTCGACGAGCTGCTCGGCAAGGAGCCTTACGCGAACTGGGGCAAGGACGAGGTGAACGCGGTCCTGGAAGAGGCGTACGGCTGGGTCCAGAAGCACATGGGCCCCTACAACGCCTCCGGCGATCAAGAGGGCTGTCGGCTCGAGAACGGTCAGGTCCGCGTGCCGGCCGCGTTCAAGGAGACGTGGAAGGAGCTGTTCAAGGCCGGCTGGCGCACGCTCGCGATCGAAGAGAAGCACGGCGGCCAGGCCGGCCCGTTCACGCTCGCGATGATGGTCGAGGAGTTCATGTGCGGCTCGAACACGAGCTTCAACATGTACCCGGCGCTCACGCAGGGCGCGGCCGACGTGATCCTCGCGTTCGGTACGGAGAAGGAGATCGAGACCTACGTGCCGAACATGTTCAACGGCAAGTGGGCTGGCACGATGTGCCTCACCGAGCCGCAGGCCGGCAGCGACGTCGGCAGCGCGACCACGCAGGCGACCAAGCGCCCCGACGGTCAGTACAACATCAAGGGCACGAAGATCTTCATCTCGGGCGGCGACCAGGACATGTCCGAGAACATCATCCACATGGTGCTCGCGCGCACGCCCGATGCGCCCGCCGGCACCAAGGGCCTGTCGCTGTTCATCGTCCCGAAGATCCGCCCCGACGGCACGCCCAACGACGTCAGCGTCGCGGGCATCGAGCACAAGATGGGCATCAAGGCGTCGGCGACGGCGCAGCTCGTGTTCGGCGACAACGACAACTGCATCGGCGAGCTCGTCGGTGAGGTGGAGCAGAAGGGCATGTCCCAGATGTTCCACCTCATGAACTACGCGCGCATCGGCGTCGGCCTGCAGGGCCTCGCGCTCGCGTCGAGCGCGTACCTCAACGCCCTCGAGTACGCGAAGGACCGCAAGCAGGGCAGCTCGATCAAGCAGTGGAAGGACGCGACCGCGCCGCGCGTGCCGATCATCGAGCATCCGGACGTGCGTCGCATGCTGCTCGACATGAAGGCGCGCGTCGAGGGCATCCGCGCGCTCGCCGTGAAGCTCACGATGCACATCGATCGCGCGAACGCGATCGCGAAGGGCAACGGCGACAAGAACCTCGCCGAGTACCACCAGGGGCAGGTCGACCTGCTCGTGCCGCTGATCAAGGCGTACGGCAGCGACCAGGCGTTCTCGATCTGCGCGACGGCGATCCAGGTCTACGGTGGCGCCGGCTACCTCAAGGACTGGCCCGTCGAGCAGTATGCGCGCGACTCGAAGATCTTCTCGATCTACGAGGGCACCAACCACATCCAGGCGATGGACCTCGTCGGCCGCAAGCTCATGCAGCGCGGTGGCGCGAACGTGCAGGCGTTCGGCAAGGACGTCGCCGCATTCGTCGCGGCGAACAAGGAGCACGCGACCCTCAAGGACGGCGTCGCCGTGCTCGCGCAGGCGATGGAAGCGCTCACCTCGACCGGCGGCAAGTTCATGCAGTGGTTCGGCGGGGGCAAGATGGAGATGGTGCCGACCGTCGCCAACCGCTTCCTCGAGATGATGTCGGAGACCGTCGTCGGCTGGCTGCTCCTCGAGCAGGCGGTGATCGCCGAGGCCGCGAGCGCGAAGCTCGCCGCCGATCACCCCGACAAGGCGTTCTACGACGGCAAGCGGTTCGCCGCGCTCCACTTCGCGTACAACGTCCTGCCGGGCGTCGCCGCGAAGGCGCAGCTGATCGCGCGCGAGGACCGCACGGCGCTCGACATCCCGATCGCCGCGTTCGCGCCCTGAGCGGCGGCCGCTCCACGTCGATGTCCACGCACCTCCCGATCGGGTCTCGCGCGTGGACGTTCACGCTGGCCGCGCTGACCGCGCTGGTCGCGCTCTCGATCGACGCGAGCCTGCCTGCGCAGCCGCGGCTCGCCGCCGTGTTCGGCATCGCCGACGAGACCGCGCAGCTCAACCTGTCGCTGTTCATGCTCGGCTACGCGGCCTCGCAGATCGTCGTCGGCTACCTGTCCGACGCGTTCGGCCGCCGCACGATCCTGATCGCCGGGCTCTCGCTGTTCGTGATCGCGGCGATCGCGTGCACGTTCGCGACCAGCATCGAGATGCTGCTCGTCGCGCGCGTGGTGCAGGGCATCGGCGGCGCTGCGGGTCCCGTCGTCGGGCGCGCGATGGTGCGCGATACCCAGCCGCCGGATCAGGCCGCGCGCCACATGTCGACGATGCTCGCGGCCATGGCGATCGCGCCGATGGTCGCGCCCTCCGTCGGCGGCGTCCTCCTCACCCACGTCGGGTGGCGCTCGATCTACGCGCTGCTGGTCGTCGCGGGCGCCGTGCTGCTCGTGCGTTCCTCGCGCGCGCTGCCCGAGACGCTGCCCGTCGAGCGCCGCCTCGCTCCGTCGGCGAGCGGGCTCGTCCGCGGTTACCGGCAGCTGTTCGCCACCAAGGGCGTG
>Ga0247822_10001774_pt1 | contig 13421 bp, 10 predicted proteins | sample 13C_Cellulose_Da_FD_192423 | JGI IMG/M metagenome (GOLD analysis project Ga0247822, IMG submission 192423) | Soil microbial communities from agricultural site in Penn Yan, New York, United States - 13C_Cellulose_Day30 | ecosystem: Environmental > Terrestrial > Soil > Agricultural land | place...
GGCCGCGGCGACCTGCTCGCGGGCGAGGAGGCGCGCGAACGACTCGGCGTTGTCGATCTTGACCAGCAGCGGCCGCGCCGCGCCCGGGTGGGCGCCGGTGGCCGCCGCGGCCGACACGTTGTCGCCGGCGACGCCGCCGGTGGCGAACACGTACGACCACGGCGCGGCGCGGTCGCCGGGGTCGCGGTCGAGGAAGTAGCGCTGCACGTGGCTGCCGAGGCCGGCGGCGGCGGGCTGGCCGACCGGACGACCGGTGAGCGCCTGCGGCACCGCGGCCTCGTGCGGCTCGAGCTTGTGGCGCTGCACGATCAGCCGCATGCGGTCGGTGAGATCGGGCCGCGCCCACAGCCGCTGGGCGAACGGGCCGAGCTCGACGTCGACGCCGAGCGCGTCGCGCGCGAACGGCTGGCCGATCTCGGCGCCGGTCGGGAACCCGCAGGCGGTGAGCGCGCGGCGGGTGCCGCCGGGGCCGTCGTGGTCGAAGGTGTAGTACTGCTGGTTGGGGTACCGCGGATCGGTCGGGCGCCCGTAGCTGCGGACCAGGTACAGGGTCTCCCACTGCGACAGGCCGCCGTAGAGGAAGATCTCGAGCACGCGCCTGGCGCGACGCTGCTCGGGCAGCATCACCGAGCGGGCGCGCTCGGGAGCCTCGCCGAACGGCGCCGCCCAGCTGGTGCCGCGGAACCAGCGACCCACGACGACGGCGGCGCCGGCGGCTCCGGACCAGCGGAGGAAGGTGCGGCGGTGCATGTCGGCAACCTTGCGCCCGCGGCGCGCGCGCCTGCGACCGGCGGGGACCAACAAGTCCTGACGGCTCGTGGGCGAACGCCGACCACGGGTGGCATGCTCGCCCCGCTTCGCTCGGCTCAGGCGTGGGCGCGCGTGCGCTTGCTCGCCGCGTCGAGCAGCTCGGCGGCGTGCGCCTTGGCGCGCGCGGTGGCCGCGCCACCGAGCATGCGCGCGAGCTCGTCCTTGCGGGCCGCACCGGTGAGCTTGCGAACGATCGTCTCGGTGCGGCCGCCGACCTCGACCTTCTCGACGTGGTAGTGGGCGTCGGCCTGGGCCGCGATCTGCGGGAGGTGCGTGACGCACAGGACCTGCCGCTGGTCGGACACCGCGCCGATCAGCGCGCCGACCGCGTGGGCGGTCGCGCCGCCGATGCCGGAGTCGACCTCGTCGAAGACGTAGGTGGCGACCTCGTCGGCCTTCCGCAGGGCCAGCTTGAGCGCGAGCATGATGCGCGACAGCTCGCCGCCCGAGGCGACCTTGGCCAGCGGCCGCAGCTCCTCGCCCTTGTTGGCCTGCAGCAGCAGCTCGACCTCGTCGGCGCCGGTCGCGCCCAGCTCGCGGCGCGCGATCGCGACCTCGAGCCGGGCCGCGGCCATGCCGAGCTCGCCGAGCGCGCGCGCCACCTCGCGCACCAGCCGCGCCGCGGCCCGGGTCCGGCTCTGGGTGAGCGCGGCGGCGGCCTGCTCGGCGCGCGTGCGGGCCGCGTCGCGCGCGGCGGTCAGCTCCTCGAGGCGAGCGTCGCGGTTGTCGAGCCCGTCGAGCTCGGCGCGCAGCTCGCCGGCGCGGTCGATGATCTCGTCGAGGCGGCCGCCGTGCTTGCGGCACAGCCGGCGGATCAGCTCGAGCCGGTCGTCGACCCAGGCCAGCCGCTCGGGATCGCCCTCGATGCGGTCGGCGTAGTGGCGCAGCTCGCCGGCGGCGTCCTCGGCCAGCACCCGCGCCTCGTGGATCTGGCGCAGCGACGGCGCGAGCGCGGCGTCGATGCGCGCCAGCTTGTCGAGCTCGCGCGCCGCCGCCGACAGCCGGTCGACGGCGCCGTCGTCGCCGTAGAGGGCCTCGACCGCACCGCGCGCCCCGGCCTCGAGCTCCGACGCCGCCGCCAGCCGGGCGCGCTCCCCGTCGAGCCGCTCGTCCTCGCCGGGCTCGAGCCGGGCGCTGTCGAGCTCGTCGAGCTGGTAGCGCAGGTAGTCGGCCCGCTCGGCGCGGGCGCGCTCGTCGCCGCCGAGCTCGCGGATCTGGCCGTCGATCGTCGCCAGCGCCTCCCACGCGGTTCGCATGGCCTCGACCGCGGCCGGCTCGCCGGCGAACGCGTCGAGGATCTCGCGGTGGCGGCCGGGATCGACCAGGCCCTGGTGCTGGTGCTGGCCGGACAGGTCGACCAGCCACGCGCCCAGCTCGGCCAGCCGGGTGGCGGTGGTCAGGGCCCCGTTGACGTAGGTGCGGCTGCGGCCGCCGCGCTGGATGATCCGGCGGACCACGACCTCGGCCGGCCCGTCGGGATCGGCGGTCGCCGCGCCGTCGCAGGCCGAGCCGACCGACGTCGGGAGGCCGGCGGCGGTCAGCACCCCGCGCACCCGGGCGCGCAGGTCGTCGGGTAGCTCGAAGATGGCCTCGACGACCGCCTCGCTGGCCCCGGCGCGGGGGATGTCGGCCGACGCCCGGCCGCCGCGAAGGAGGTTGACGGCCTCGACGATGAGCGACTTGCCGGCGCCGGTCTCGCCGGTCAGCACGCACAGGCCATCGGCCAGCTCGATCGTGACGTCGCTGAGGATCGCGAAGTTGGTCACCCGCAGGTGGCGCAGCACGCGACCACTCTTACTCCACCCTCTGACACTGCGCAAAAGTTCAGCATCGCCAACCGAGCGCCACGCAATCCCCCCAAGCGAGCGAAGCGAGCGTTCAACAATGCCCTCTGAAAGTCTCTGGATCTCGGCCCGGAGCCCTACCGAGCGCCACGCAATCCCCAATGGAGCTTGTCCTTCATGACATCGAAGTAGCTCTTGGGACCGGCGTACAGGCGCAGGGGCCGGCTGGCGGCCGTGACGGCGACCTGGTCGCCGGGCAGGAACGAGTGCGCCCACTGGCCGTCGATGGTCAGCACGACCCCGCGCGACTCGGTCCCGAGCTCGAAGCGGATGGTCGACGAGGCGGGCACCACCAGCGGCCGGTTGGTCAGGGAGTGGGCGCAGATCGGCGTGAGCGTCATGCCGGCGGCGCCGGGGATCAGGATCGGCCCCCCCGCGGCCATGTTGTAGGCAGTCGAGCCAGTCGGCGTGGCGACGATCAAGCCGTCGGCGCGGTAGGCCCCGACGTAGGCGCCGTCGATCCAGGCCTGGACGTCGACGATGCGCGCCATCGCGCCCTGGTGGATCACCGCGTCGTTCAGGGCCTTGCGGCTGACCGGCTCGCCATCCCGGCGCTGGAGGACGACCGCCAGCCGGCTGCGCTCCTCGAGCCGGAGCTCGCCCGACAGCGCGGCGGCCAGGGTGCCCCGCGCCTCGTCGGGAGCGAAGCCGGCCAGGAAACCGAGCTGGCCGAGGTTGATCCCGAGCACCGGCACCCCGCTGTCGTCGACGACCCGGCTGGCGCGCAGCATCGTGCCGTCGCCGCCGAGGACGACCAGCAGGTCGAGCTGACCGCCGGCCATCTCGACTTCTGGAACGATCTCGGCCCCTTCGGGGGCGACCTGGTCCTCGGTGGTCACCACCGCGCGGTGGCCTTCCCGATCGAGCCAGGTCACCAGGTCGCCGAGCAGGGATCTCGCGTCGGCGGCATCGGGTTTGAGCACGAAGCCGACGGTGGCCACCCCTGCGTGTTACCACGGAGCCCCAGGCGAGCGCGCTTACCGCGATGGCTTGACTCCGGCCAGCGAAGCGAGTAGACGATCCGCCTTCCCCCGCCGTCTGTTGGTGGGCACCGACCCTACGGAATCAGCAATGAAGACGCAGAAGAGCTTCTGGCTCACCAAGGAAGCCGGCGAGGCCCAGCGCGAGTGGTATGTCGTCGATCTCCAGGGGCAGACCCTGGGGCGCGCCGCCAGCAAGATCGCGATGGTGCTCCGCGGCAAGCACAAGCCGACCTACACGCCCAACGTCGACATGGGCGACTTTGTGGTCGTGATCAACGCCGGGGGAGCCGAGCTGACGGGCAACAAGCCCGACACCAAGCTCTACCACCACCACACCCTGTACCCGGGTGGTCTCAAGACCAAGCTGGCCAAGCACGTCCTGGCCGACGAGCCCGAGCGCGCGATCCGCGAGGCCGTCTGGGGCATGCTGCCCAAGGGCCCGCTCGGCCGTCGCATCATCAAGAAGCTCAAGATCTATCGCGGCGCGCAGCACGACCACACGGCCCAGAAGCCGCGGCCGCTCGCCATCTGAAGAGGGATCCCATGGCCACTGCGAAGACCTACTCCACCGGCCGGCGCAAGACCGCGGTCGCGCGCGTCTGGCTCGTCCCGGGCGGCGGCAACTTCATGATCAACGAGCGGAACGACGAGGATTACTTCCGCCGGCCCACCGCGCGGATGGTCATCCGCCAGCCCTTCGAGGAGGTCGGCCTCATGGGGCAGTACGACGTCGTCGCCACCGTCCGCGGCGGCGGGATCTCGTCGCAGGCCGGCGCGGTGCGCCACGGCATCACCCGCGCCCTCATGAAGCTCGATAGCGACCTGCGCCCGAAGCTCAAGGTCGTCGGGTACGTCACCCGCGACCCGCGCAAGAAGGAGCGCAAGAAGTACGGCCAGCGCGCCGCTCGCGCTCGCTTCCAGTTCTCGAAGCGCTGATCGCGAGCTGGTCCGGAGCGGCTGTGGCCGCCCGGTCTGGCTGGATCGCCCGCCGGCGCCGCCGCGCGGGCGTTTCTGCATTTTCGGTTCGAGGCGTCAACCGGGCCGCCGGGTCGGGGATCGTACCGGTGTCAACCGTCGATCTGGGAGAGCCTGATGACCCGTGTGCTCGGCCTCGGAGTGTTCGCCCTCTTGCTCGGAGCCTGTGTCGCCCGGAGCGCGCCGCCGCCGGCCCCGCCTCCGCCGCCGGGTGGGGTCTTCGCCATCGCCGCGTACGGCGACGGCGACGACCCATGCGACGACGACGACGACGATGACGACGACGACGACGACGACGGCAGCACCTGCCAGCACGACGGCGAGGATGACGACGATGACGACCCGGGCGACGGCGACGACCGCGACCCGCAAGCGGTCGCCTACGCCGTCGAGGAGCGGCTGCCGGCCGGCGGCCGAGGCGTCTGCCCCGGCGGCGGCGCCTGCGAGTTCGAGTGTCCCGAGGGCGGCTGCGAGGTCGTGTGCGCCGGCGGCAGCGCCTGCGAGGCCGACTGCCCCGCCGGCGGCTGCCGGCTGGTGTGCGCGGCCGGCGCCGCGTGCGAGCTCGACTGCGAGGGCGGTGGCTGCGAGTCGATGTGCTCGCGCGACGCCTCGTGTGAAGTGAACTGACGACCGGCGCCGCACGATCGCTGTCAACCGCGCCGGCGGCACGGGCATCCCCCGATCACGGTCCTCGGCAGGACCCACGAAGGGAGAGTCCATGCAGCGCATCATCCTCGCCGCCCTGTTGTTCGCGTCGCTGATCGCCCACGTCATCCGTGACAGCGGCGCATCGCCCGCGCCCGCGGCGGCCGCCGCGCCGGTCGCCCCCGACCCGCCCGACGATCGCGTCGTCGACGACGATCACGACGACGCGATCTACCTGCGCCACCATCACCACCGTCACCGGCACCGGCACCGCGTCGTCGTCCCGGACTTCGATTTCGACTTCGACTTCGATTTCGACTTCGACTTCGACTTCGGTCGACCGTCGCACATCGTGTCGGTCGAGCTCGACCGGGGCGCGAAGACGTCGTGCCCGGCCGGCGCGGTGTGCGACTACCGGTGTCCCGGCGGCACGTGCGACGTCACGTGCGACGGCGGCAGCATCTGCTCGGCCACGTGCGAGGGCGGCGGATGCGCGATGACCTGCGACTCGGGGGCGGTGTGCTCGCTCGAGTGCCCGGGCGGAAGGTGCACGCCGACCTGCAAGCAGGGCTCGATCTGCGCCATCAACGGCGCCGACGTCCGCATCCACTGACGGCGCGCGGTCGGCCGGCCGAACCACCTTCGGCGTCGTGCACCCGCGCCCGGCGAGGGTATGCTCCGCCGTCATGCAGCCGGTCCGTGTCGCGATCATCGGAGCGTCGGGCTACACCGGCGCCGAGCTCCTGCGGCTCCTCCTCGGTCACCCGCACGTCCGCGTCACTGCGGTGATGGCTCGCCGCGCGGCCGGGCAGCGCATCGATCAGGTCTTCCCGCACCTCACCGGCCTGTGCGCGCTGCCGGTGACCGGGTTCGACGCCGACGCGGTCGCGCGCGAGGCCGACGTCGCGTTCGTCGCGCTGCCTCACGGCGAGGCGGCGGCGGTGGTCGCCGAGCTGCGCGCCCGCGACGTGCGCACGTTCGACCTGTCGGCCGACTTCCGCCTGCGCGACCTGTCGGCGTGGGCGAGCTGGTACGGCAGCGGCGATCATCCCAGCCACCCGGCCGCCGCGCTGGTCGGCGAGGCGGTGTACGGCCTGCCCGAGCGGCACCGCGCCGCGCTGGTCGGCGCGCGGCTGGTCGCGGTGCCGGGATGTTACCCGACCGCGACCGTGCTGGCGGTCGCGCCGCTGCTCGCCCGCGGGCTGGTCGAGCCGACCGGCCTGGTCGTCGACGCCAAGAGCGGCGCGTCGGGCGTCGGCCGCACCCCGGGGCTGGCGTCGCACCTGCCCGAGGCCGGCGAGGGCGTGCGCGCCTACAAGGTCGGCGGCGCCCACCGCCACACCCCCGAGATCGAGCAGGAGCTCGGCCTGGCCGCCGGCGCGCCGCTGGCCGTGCTGTTCACGCCGCACCTCCTGCCGATCGCGCGCGGGATCCTGTCGTGCGTGTACGCGACCGCCACCGATCCGTCGCGGCCGGTCGACAGCTACCGCGCCGCGCTGGCCGAGGCCTACGAGGGCGAGCCGTTCGTGTCGGTGCTGCCGGCCGGCCAGGTCCCCGACACCTCGCACGTGCGCGGCTCGAACCGCGTCCACGTCACCGCCGTGTACGACCCGCGCTCGCGGCGCGTGCTGGCGATGGCCGCGATCGACAACCTGGTCAAGGGCGCGTCCGGCCAGGCCGTGCAGTGCATGAACGTCGCGCTTGGCCTGCCCGAGACCGCCGGCCTGGCCGCGGCGCCGATGTTCCCGTAGCGCGCGGCCGCGGCTACTCCATGCGCCCGCTGGTCGCCAGCTTGCCCATCTCGCGGTACTCGAGCCCGATGGCGCGGACCAGGTGGTCCTGGCCGAGCGGGCGCTGCTCCTGGGCGGCGAGGAACGCGGCGCGCAGGGTCGAGTTGCGGATGTAGCCGCCCGACAGCGGGAAGCGGCGGGCGAGGTCGGCGAAGTCGAAGTCGCCGGCGATCGGGGCCTCGACCGGGATGTGGGCGGCCCACAGGCGCACGCGCATGTCCTCGTCGGGGAACGGGAAGTGCAGGCGCAGCGACATGCGGCGCTTGAAGGCCTGGTCGATCGAGCCCTCGAGGTTGGTGGTCAGGATGGCCACGCCCTCGAAGGTGTCGAGGCGCTGGAGCAGGTAGTTGACCTCGAGGTTGGCGTAGCGATCGACCGACGACTTGACCTCGGTGCGCTTGGCGAACAGCGAGTCGGCCTCGTCGAACAGGATCACCACCTGGCCGTCCTCGGCGGCGTCGAACACCTCGGCCAGGTTCTTCTCGGTCTCGCCGATCCACTTCGACACGATGCGGGCGAGGTCGACCCGGTAGAGCTCGAGGCCGAGCTCGCGCGCGACCAGGCCGGCGACCATCGACTTGCCGGTGCCGGGCGGGCCGTAGAACAGCGCGGTCAGGCCGCGCGAGGTCGTCATCTTGGTGTCGAAGCCCCACCGCTCGTACACGGTCTTGCGGTGGCTGATGCGGGCGATGAACTCGCGCACCGAGTCGATCACGTCGTCGGGCAGGGCGACCTGCTCCCAGCGCGCCAGCCGGCGGACGTGGGTGGCGATGTGGGCCAGCCGGGTCGCGATGTGCTGGCGGGCGACCTCGTCGAGCATCGGCCCGGCGTCGTCGTCGGCGTCGACCTTCTCCTGGGCCCGGCGGGCCTTGACCTGGGCGATCACGTGCTCGATCACGCCCGGGCCGACCCGGTAGCGGGCGGCCAGCGCGTCGACGTCGCCGACCCGCAGCCCGGCCCGCGGCAGCGCCTCGAGCCAGAACGCGGTCCGCTCCGATTCGTTGAGCGTCGGCAGGGTCGCGGTGACGTAGCCGGGATCGAGGGGCAGGCTGGCCTCGGGCGCGGCGCGGATCGCGATCGGCCCCGGGTGGGCGCGCAGGGTCTGCTTGATCAGGTCCTGGCCCTCGGCGTCGGCGGGGTCGGCGGCCTCGAGGCCGCTCACCACCGGCACGCAGCCGCGCAGGAGGGCGCGGAACAGCTCCTGGCGCAGGGCGATCGCCATCAGCTTGCCGGCGCGCGGCAGCCGGTGACAGTCGATGCACGCGATGGCCCGCCCGACCCGCGCCGCCAGCGCCGCTACCAGGCTGTGGCGGCCGGCGCCGCGGCGGCCGCGCAGCACGACCCGGACCGGATCGTCGTCGCGGCGCGGGTTGGCCAGCGCCAGCACCAGGTCGCGCTTGACCGCGGCCGGGATGTGGAGCTGCTCGAGCGTCCGGTTGGCCGGACGCACCACGGTGACGTCGCCGATGCTGCCGGCGGCGCTGCGGCCGCGGATGCGCTCGACCAGCACGCCGTCGACGGTGATGGCGCCGAACAGCGGCGCGCCGCGCTCGCTGGCGGCGATGCGCAGCAGGCCGTAGCGCAGGAGCGGCGCGTCCTCGGCCAGCTCGCGGGCGACCTCGGTGCGGGTCGCGCGATCGTTGCCGGCGATCACCGTCTCGATCAGGAAGCGGTCGACGATGGGCCGGTTCTCGTCGTTGCCGAGGATGCCGAACAGGCGGGCGATCTCGCCGCGGATGTTGGGCGCCATCGCCACCATCAGGACGTGGGCCGCGTTCGACGACAGGTTGAACTCGCGCGACAGCTCGACGAACGGCAGCCGGATGCCGCGGGCGATGCTCGACCGCGCCCGCCCGGCGGTGCGGGCGCTGATGCGCGACAGCCGCTCGTCGGCCTCGGCCAGCAGCTCGGGCGCGAAGCCGCCGACGTGGCCGAGCAGGGCGCGCACCTCGCGCTCGAACGGCCGGCCGTCCTCGGCCGGCACGCTCAGCCGGCCGCTGTTCCACGCCTCGGCGATCGCCTTGGCGGCGCGGGCGGCGACCAGGTCGAGCATCTCGTCGAGGTGCTCGCGCGGCGAGTTGTACGGCGGCCACTCGGGGTGCGGGTCGGTGGTGATCGGCGGCAGCGGCACGCCGAGCGCGATCGGGGCGAGATCGGGGACGACGATCGGCGGCGCCGGCGCCGCCTCCTCGGCCTCGGGCGCCGGCTCGGCGAGCGCGGCGTCGACGGTCGGCGCGTCGGTGACCACGGTGAGGATGTGACCGACCGGCGGCTCGTCGTCGCCGTCGTCATCGTCCTCGTCATCGTCGTCGGCGGCCCCGCGGACCACCGCCAGCGGCTGGCCGGCGCCCGGGCGCAGCGCCGGCGACGAGCTCCGCGCGGCGTGGCCGTTGCCGCCCGAGGCCGGCGCCGGCTCGCTGACCACCTGCTGGGCGGCGGCGTGGAGGGCGGCCCGGCGCGACGACGCCGACGCGCTGAACAGGTCGGTGGCCGGCGCGTGCAGCACCGCCGGCGCGCCCGACGCCTCGGGCTCGCCGGCGATCACCACGTACTGGCCGTCGGCGTCGACGTCGAGATCGCGGACCGGCATCGGCGCCGCCGCCTCGGACTGGACCCGGCCGTAGCGCAGGTCGACGACGACCAGGGCCTCGTCCTCGGTGCCGAGCAGGGCGACGCCGCGGTTCTCGGCGATCGCCCACCGCGTCGCGCGCGGGACGGTCACCTTGTGGATGAGCGAGCCGGTCGGCCGGAGGACCCAGAACAGGTCGCTGCTCTCGGCCCGGGTCAGCACCGCCAGCGCGCGCCCGGCGAACAGGGCCGACACGGTGAGGACCTCGCCGCCGTCGCCGAGGGTGGCGCGGGTCGTCTCGCTGCGGCCGAGCTCGACGAAGCGGAGGCCGTCGCCGCCGGCGAGGACGATGCGGCGGCCCTGGAGCGGGAACACGACCGCGTCGCCGGCGTCGATCGGCTCGGCGCCGACCCGGTCGTAGAGGCCGTGGGCGAGCACCGGCGTGGCGCCGCGCACCAGGGCGGTGTGGGCGTTGTCGCCGATCGCCGCCTCGATCGCGGTGCCCGGGCCGGGCAGGTCGATCGCCGGCTCGAGCGGCTTGGCGCCGTCGAGCGCGTGGCGCTGGATGCGCGCGTCGCGGAGGATCCACAACATCGGCCCGACGCAGGCGAAGTCGGTCGCGCCGTCGAGCGGCAGGGTATGGCGCGGCGCGGTGCCGAGCGCGTCGACCAGATCGATCGTGGTCGTGGCGCGCAGGGCGACGAACCGCCCGCTGCGTGACATCGACACCAGGCGCTGCCAGGGGCGCCCCTCACGGACAGGCATGGCACGACGATCTCACGGTTCCCGCGTCCGTGCACGCCGGTGTGGTCGAGGTCGTGACCGCGCCCGTGCCGGCGCCCGGGACCTGATAGCCTCTCGCACGGTGCGGCCCCGCGCGACCATCCTGGTCAAGCTCCTGCTCGCGTTCGCGGTGCCGACCCTGGCCCTGTTCGCGCTGTTCGCGGTGGTGGCGCTCGAGGTGACCCGCGCCGACCTCGACGCCGAGCTCGGCACGCGGCTCGAGGCGGTGGCCGCCGCCGGGGCGACCCAGATCCGCGGCAAGTACCTCGTGCCGCTGCGCGACGGCGAGGAGGGCGAGCGGGCCCACCTCAACGCGGTCGCCAAGCTGCGCGCGATCGCCGACGCCACCGGCGCGCGGCTGTACGTGTTCGCCCGCGAGCCCGGGCTCGAGCCCGGCGCGGCGGTGACCTTCACGTCGCGGGCCGACACCCAGGACGGGGTCGCGATCGGCACCCGCTACTACCAGGCCGAGCTCGATCGGGTCGAGCTCGAGCGGGTGTTCGCCGGCGGGCGCGCGTCGTCGCTGACCTTCACCGCCGACGACGGCCGGCGGGTCAAGGCCGGCTACGCGCCGGTGCGCGCGTCGGAGACCGAGCCGGAGATCGTGCTGGCGATCGGCGCCGAGGCCCCGGCCGCGTACTTCGCCCGCCTCGACGACCTGCGCGCCAGCCTCTTGTGGTGGGGCGCCGGGCTGACCGCGCTGGTCCTGGCCGCGACCTGGCTGGCCGCGGTCCTGATCACGCGGCCGGTGCGGACCCTGGCCACCGCCGCCGCCCGCATCGGCGCCGGCGACCTGGCCGCGCCGATCGGCCGCACCTCGCGCGACGAGCTCGGCGTCCTCGCCGAGGCGATGGAGACCATGCGCGCCCAGCTCGCCGAGCGCGACGCGCGCACCCAGCAGATGCTGGCCGGCATCGCCCACGAGGTGCGCAACCCGCTGGCCGGCATCCAGCTCTACGCCGGCATCCTGCGCGACGAGCTGGCCGGCGACGAGCGCGCCGCCCACGCCGCCAAGATCGATCGCGAGGTCGGCTACCTCGAGCGGGTGGTGCGCGACTTCCTCGACTACGCCCGCCGGCCGCCGCCCGAGCCGGCCGAGCTCGACGCCGCCGCGCTCGCCCGCGAGGTCGCCGAGCTGGCCCGGCCCGACGCCGCCGCGGCCGGGCTCCTGGTCGAGGTCGACGGCGACGCCGCGGTGCCGCTGCGCGCCGACCCCGGGCAGCTCCGCCGCGTGCTGCTCAACCTGATCCGCAACGCGATCCAGGCCGCCGCCGAGGTCGGCGAGCGCGGCACGGCGGTGGCGATCGGCGCGCGCGCCGACGGCGACCGGGTCGAGCTGACCGTGCGCAACCGCGGCCTGCCGATCGCCGCCGAGGTGAGCGCCCGCATGTTCCAGCCGTTCTTCACCACCCGCGAGAAGGGCACCGGGCTCGGCCTCGCCTTCGTCCACGAGATCGTCCGCGCCCACGACGGTGAGGTCGAGGTCACGTCGGACGGCGGCGAGACCCGGTTTCGTGTGATGCTGCCGGCGCGAGGTCCCTGAGCTGCCATGGCCGCGATCCTGATCATCGACGACAACGAGACGATCCGCGACGGACTGACCCACACGATCAAGAAGATGGGCCACGAGGCGGTCGCGGTCGCCTCGGGCGCGGCCGGGATCGAGGCCTACCGGGCGCGCCGCGGCTTCGACTTCGTGATCACCGATCTCAAGATGGACGGCCTCACCGGCGTCGACGTGCTGCGCCAGCTCGCCGCCGTCGATCCCGACGTGCCGATCATGATCGTCACCGGCTTCGGCACGGTCGAGACCGCGGTCGAGGCGATGAAGCTCGGCGCGTTCGACTTCGTGACCAAGCCGTTCGCCCCCGAGGTGGTGCGGCTCAAGGTCGAGCGCGCGCTCGAGCTGTGCGCGGCGCGGCGGGCCCGCCGCAAGCTCGAGGCCGAGAACGCCTACCTGCGCGACGAGCACGGCCGCCGCTTCGCCGAGATCGTCGGCGCCAGCGACAAGATCCAGGCCGTGCTGCGCGCGGTCGAGAAGGTCGCCGCCGCCGACACCACGGTGTACATCGCCGGCGAGAGCGGCACCGGCAAGGAGCTGGTCGCGCGCGCGATCCACCGGCTGTCGAAGCGGGCGGCCGGGCCGTTCATCAAGGTCAACTGCGGCGCGCTGACCGAGACCCTGCTCGAGAGCGAGCTGTTCGGCCACGAGAAGGGCGCGTTCACCGGCGCCATCAAGCAGAAGCTGGGCCGGTTCGAGCTGGCCGACGGCGGCACCCTGTTCCTCGACGAGGTCGGCGACGTGCCGCCGGCGATGCAGGTCAAGCTGCTGCGCGCGCTGCAGGAGCAGGAGTTCGAGCGCGTCGGCGGCGAGACGCCGATCCAGGTCGACGTGCGGGTGGTGTCGGCGACCAACAAGGATCTCGAGGCCGAGGTCGCGGCCGGCCGCTTCCGCCAGGACCTGTACTACCGCCTGCACGTGGTGCCGCTGCGCCTGCCGGCCCTGCGCGAGCGCCGCGAGGACATCCCGCTGCTCGCCCAGCACTTCGTCGACAAGCTCGGCCCGCGCACCAACCCGCGCGTGCGCGCGATCGGCGATGCCGCCCTCGGCCGCCTGATGGCCTACCACTGGCCGGGCAACGTCCGCGAGCTGGAGAACGCGATCGAGCAGGCCCTGGTGTTCGCCGAGGAGGCCGAGATCGGCGTGGCCGCGCTGCCGACCTTCCTCCACGGCGGCGGCGGCGCCGCCGACGAGGATCACCTCGACGTGCCCAAGCAGCTCAGCCTGCCCGAGATCCTCGACGACCTCGAGCGCCAGCTGATCCTCAAGGCCTTCGAGCGGGCGAAGGGGGTCAAGACCGAGACCGCGCGACTGCTCGGCATCAAGACCAGCGCGCTGTACTACAAGCTAGAGAAGTACGGCATCGGCTGAACGCTAGAGAAGTACGGCATCGGCTGACCGCGCCTGCTGCGGTCCCAGCCGGGCCTCGTGGGCGAGCAGCCACTCCTTGGCGCCCTTGCC
>Ga0247822_10001775_pt1 | contig 13416 bp, 7 predicted proteins | sample 13C_Cellulose_Da_FD_192423 | JGI IMG/M metagenome (GOLD analysis project Ga0247822, IMG submission 192423) | Soil microbial communities from agricultural site in Penn Yan, New York, United States - 13C_Cellulose_Day30 | ecosystem: Environmental > Terrestrial > Soil > Agricultural land | place...
CAAACGTCGCTGTATTTCAAATTGCCGGACTTACCGGACAGATCAATGTGTTGCGCCCATAGGTCAAAACACGTCCCTCGTTCCGGTGGCGGTCGGAGCTATGGATTCTCCCTCGTGGAGGTCGTTCTGGCCTTAGGCATAGCGGCCTTTGCCTTGATCGCCATCGTCGGGCTGCTGCCAGTCGGGCTAAAGTTGGCTCAGGAGTCCGACGAGGAGAGTCGCGCAATTAATCTCATATCCCAGATCACTACTGACCGACGTGTCTCTAAGGAAGCCGAGCCGTCGGAGACCTTTCTCCTGCCCGCCCTTAGCGGCACAGCGGAAGCCTCCAATGTCTTTGGCGTTTCTGAAGATGGTCGCTATCTGGGCACCGATTACGCGAACTCCCGCTATCGCGTAAACTACATCCTCACGCCTCCCTCCGAGGACCGTGGCGATCCCTGGAGGCTCTGGATGCGGGTCAGTTGGCCGGCCCAGAGTGCGAATGCCTCTGGCAGCGTCGAAACTTTGGTCACGATCCCGCAGTCATGAGGCGTTTCCTGAGAGATATTCGCCCGCCCGTGACCGGTGGCTTCACGCTCATCGAGATGCTGGTCGCCTGCGCCGTGCTCATGCTCATGGTCGTCTTTATCGCGCAGATTATCTCCATGTCTAGCAACTCGATCTCCGCCACCTCCCATCGCATGGATGCGATGAGCGAAGGCCGGCTCGTTCTCGACCGGATCGGCACAGACCTCGCTTCGAGACTGCGCCGCAGCGATGTACCCGTGCGCTTTGAGAAAAATTCCGGCAATGACCGTCTTACCTTCTACTCCGAAGTGCCGAGCTACGATGGAGTACGGCGCGCATCTTTGGTGGAGTATCGGATCGGCACTGAGCCAGCCAGTCGAGAGCACATCCTGGAGCGTGGCGTGGCCGGCACTCAGTGGAGTGGGCCGACGAGTGTCGCCTTTGGGCAGACGGCTGTGCCGACCATTGAGATGGCTGGGTTCGACATACTTAGCCCGGGGGTTTTACGGCTGGAGTACTGCTATGTCGGCGAGGATGGCAAGGTTAGCAACACGGCGTCAGATCTGACCAAAGTAAAGGCGATCGTGGTCGGTGTCGCCGTCCTCGATGAGGCCAATCGCAAAATCACGAATAGCGGGGATCTCGACAGGATCACTAATGATCTTTCCGATGTCGAGGAGGGTAAGACACCGCTGGAGACCTGGCAGGCGGCGATGAGTCTGGACACCTTCGCGTCAGGCGTTCCGCAAAAGGCTAAGCAAAATGTGCGACTATTTCAGAGACTATATGAAGTGCGCTAACTCACCAGCTACGCCCTGCCGACGTTCATTTGGAAGGAGCCGTCGGGGATCCGCTCTCGTGATCATCCTTTCCGCGCTGGTTCTCGTCTGCATCATCGTGCTGCTCTTCATGTCGAGGAGTCTGCTAAACCGCCAGATATCCTTTACGAGTGCCGGGCAGTACCGTGCGGAGAATCTTGGCGTCACTGCCATCGACACGATCGTCGGAGATCTAAAATCAGAGATTGCCGCCGGATCGACCAAGTCCGTGAGTGATGGGATCGCGATCTACCAGCCTACGACGAACTTCACGGCCGTGCCTCTGCGGGTTGGCGATGGGGGATTTGCTAATGTGGTGAAACGCAGTGCAGGAGGAGTCGCCTTTTGGAGCGGGGGTAACTACGCATCGTCTATTTCGAGTCCCGTCCGCGCTGCCGCTGGCAACAGTACGATCAATGCCTCTGCTAATGGCCGGCTCATCAAGGCCGCTAAGTGGAATGACCCCTATCTGCTCGGCACGAATCTGCCAGCCGGGTTTGTGCCCCCGGATTGGATCGTCGTGACGCGAAGCGGCGCGATCACCAACGCTGCCCAAATGCCCTCGATGGCCGACCTGTCAAATCCTGCCTCGACCAACCGGAGCTTCGCGATCGGGCGCTTTGCCTACATGATCTACGATGAAGGTGGCCTGCTCGATGTGAACGTGGCGGGCTTCCCATCCACTGTCAGTGATGATTTCAAAAAACGCCGCGGAACGCTGCCGCAGGTAGATCTGGCCAAGATCCCGGGGATCGCTAATGCCAGCGCCCTGGTCGAGTGGCGCAACGTCGCGACCTTTAATGCCTATGCGGACAAAGTCCTCTCATCCACCAACGGCTTCCTCACCGTGGCGCAGGGTGATCAGACCTTTGTGAGTCGGCAGGATCTGATCAAGTACGTCCAGCAGCACACAAATCAGATTTCGTTGGAGGCCCTTCCGTACCTCGCCACTTTTACGAGGGAGTTAAACGCGCCTTCCTACACACCGGCCGCTACTCGACCCAGAGTCAGCTCGGAGTATTTCGCATCGGGACAAGACGATCTGTTTAACCCTAGTTTGATCAACACACGGGTGACTACGCCATTCCTTTTGCCGCGCCGTGACGGTACGCAGGCAGAGGTCGGCGAGCCTCTCATTAAAAGCAGGTTCCCGCTGAGTGCACTAGGCGGTCTGACGTCGACAGCCACAGCTGCGGCGGATAGTTCTATCGAAAGGTATTTCGGGCTGACACGTTCTTCCGCCAACAGTCCTTGGGTGTATCGGAATGGAGCCGACCGGATTCTCAAATTGTCGGAAGTTTCAGATCTAGGTCGCGAACCAGATTTCTTTGAACTCTTGCTTGCCGGAATTAAGGTGGGCTCTTTGGGGCAGAGTATTGGAGCAGCGATCACCGACGATGTTGAGTTTGATCGAAACTTCTATTATCAAATAGCCCAGATCGCGGCCAATATCATCGACCAGTATGATGAGGATTCATGGCCGACGCAGATCTCGTTTAACGGGGAGATATTCTCCGGCATCGAAAATCTTCCCTATCTAAGTCGCGTCGAAGAAACGCCGTATCGCCGCTCGGCCAATAACTCGGGAATCGGTTCTGTGCCCAATGGGTATTCTGAGTATGTGGAGGCGTGGTTTCGCCCGGAGTTTTGGAATCCCCATGCACAAGCCAATGTCTTGCCATCACCGGTCCTCGGACCGACGGAGTTCCGATTTATCACCGAAGGGTCGGCGTCACTTCAGCTTTTCGACGTCGAGGCGGGGGACTATGTTTTGCGAGCCTCCAGCGGCATTAATAACTTCGGGAGCGCTAATGGAATTACATTTTCTAACGGCTCAATTTTTAGCCAGCCCACAAGGATTGATAGAGCTCCCAATGTCCTGGCAATAGGAAGCGATAATATGGTGGATGGTGCCAAGCATATCGTTGGCACTTGGGTGGGAAGTGCTCATGCCCCAGATTGCCGCATTTTTAGCTGGCAGAACGACCCCCTCTTTTACAAGCGGGCCTTGATCGTCTCTCATCCTTACGTTCAGCATAAGCTGCAGTATAGAAGGGGAGGAGACTGGGTGACCTACGATGTCATCAAGAACGTGGAGTCGGGCGCTTCTACTGCCGAGAACGGCACTCGACTTTTCGAAATACCGATCGATCCATCTCCTTATGGAGTTCGCGTCGATCCCACGACTGATCGATTTGGACTGTCTGGTTCGGCAGATATGTATGCTAATCCTAACACATTAAGGCCCGGGCCCGAGGCGGGAAGGGAGACATGGGGAATCTCGCATGATACGGGTTGGACGTTTGGGGGAAGTTATTCTGGAGTGCCCTCTATGTACCCCGGTCTGCTGGCCGAAAATAAGACGACGTCAGCGAGTCGATACCAGGATCCTGACGGTGTGGTTCGTGGTGCAGATGGCGTCTATGCCAAGGGTCTCGTGATGGAGAATGGCGGATATCCATTGGCCACGGACAACTTGACGAGCAGGCCGTGGATATTAAATCGTCCTTTTCGTTCTGTGGCCGAGCTCGGCTACGCCTCGCGCGGGATGCCTTGGAAACGTCTGGATTTCTTTACCGGGACTACGGGTGATGCTGCCTTGCTCGATCTCTTTTGCCTTACAGAGCCACCATCATCTTCTTTGAGTGCAGGCCGTCTCAATTTGAATACCCGGCAGGCTCCTGTTTTACAGGCCGTCATCTCGGGAGCCATGAAAGCTGAAGATGACGGAAGTGCTTTAGCGGATGCCGATGCCCAGACGCTGGCGGCAAATCTCATCGGCATTACAACACAGCTCTCCAAGGGGCCCTTGTTAAACAGGAGCGACTTGGCATCAAGGTGGGTCGGGAATTCCTCGGAGCTACCGGTTTCCGATATAGACTCCATCGTCAAGCGGCGGCGTGAGGCCCCCGTACGTGCGTTAAGTGATATAGGTAACCTGAGGACCTGGAATCTGCTGGTCGATGTCACGGTACAAAGTGGCAAATACGCAGTTGGCGCTGCCGGTCTGGATAAGTTCGTCGTTGAGGGGGAGAGGCGATATTGGCTGCACCTTGCATTGGATCGCTACACGGGTAAGATCATCGATCAATATTTGGAGGCTGTTTCTGAGTAAATGAAGGTTAAAACATTACCGCTATTTATCCTTATCGTGACAAGTGTCGTGCTCGTTCCCTGGAGTTGCGCTTGGGCTGAGATTGAAAGTCTTCCGATTCCGCCACGCACCCCGCTTTTGGGTTTGTTGCCCGATAGTGCTGCTTGGACAGTTCGATTTAAGGGGGCGGACGGTAGGTCGGATGATGCTGCCAAACCAGGAGATCCTTTGAGTCCAAAAGCGCGCGCTCTTCGAGCGATCGAGATTAAAAAATCTGGAAATCTGCGTGTGGAGGAATCGATTTGGAGTGATGGGACCTCCACGGAGAAGTGGTACTCAGGGAATTTCATGCTGATCACAATGCCTGGGCAGAGTGATGTTTATATTTTCAGGAAGGACACAAATGGAGATGCTGCTTTGAAAGGCCAGTTTCCAAACTTCGCGCAAACCGATTTTCCCGAAGTCGGATGGGTTTCCTTAGAGACGTTTCGGAGGGTGGCCGTTTTTCAGGGGAGGCCCTGCTATTTGTTTGATCGAGAGATCGAGCTTTGGGACGGCCCGACTAAGCAAAGCAAGAAACAGCAGGTCTGGATCGACGGTGAAAGTCAGCTTCCTTTGGCGTTTGATAATGGCGGAGTGCTGCAGACCTATCTCTTTGATAAGGCGGCATCGACCGCGCTGAGTTTGCCTCCTAAGTTTCAAGAAGAGCTTGCCCGATATCGAGAAAAACTAGCGGGCACGAATAAGCATAAGCTCAAGCGGTGAGGGCGTTTCATGGAAGCGCTGAATGTCCGCCTTTCAGTATTTCGATTCATCTTTTTTAAGAATTTATAAACCAAACTCATGTGTATCTTGTATCAGAATCTCCTCCGAGCTGTTGTGTTAGTAGCCTTTATGGTTGTCCTAGTGGACAGCGGCTTGGCGTCCAAAGACTTGACTATTAGCAGTAACGGAAAGACCGACTACGTCATCGCCGTGGCGGAGGATGCGATCCCGGCGGAGAAAACGGCGGCGGAGCAATTGCGGAAGTATCTTAACGAGATCACGGGAGCCGACTTCGTGATCAAGTCAGAGAAGGGACTCTCCGCGAATCAGCCCCAGATTCTTGTAGGTCCGGGGCCGAAGGTTAAGGAGATGCTGCCCAAGGTGGATTGGAAGGGTCTGGGTGAAGATGGTGTCGTCATCAGGACGGAAGGCAAAAACCTGATCTTGGCTGGCGGCCGGCCACGCGGGACGTTGTATGCCGTCTTCGAGTTTCTGGAGAGGGCGACGGGAGCTCGGTGGTGGACTCCGACGGAGCGCACGATCCCGAAGCTGGCGACGCTGAAGATCGCACCGCAGGATGAGGTCTATCGCCCGCCTTTTGATTATCGCTCGCACTTCACGACGGCAGCCATCGAGGATCCGGAGTTCGCGACTATTCTTCGTGAAAATGGGACCTATCAAAAACAGGACGAGGCTTGGGGTGGACATCATGAGATCATCGGGTTTGTGCATACGTCGTTCTACTTGTTGCCGCCGTCTGACTATGCGAAAGACCATCCCGAGTGGTACTCCGATGCGGCTAATGGAAATAAGCCTGGCACCAGCAACTCGGCCATTCCCAGCGCGCATAGCAGTCAGCTCTGCTTCTCCAATCCCGAGGTGGCTGAGGAAATGGGCAAGCAAGCTCTGAAGTGGATCGAGGCAAATCCCACTGCGGGATATATCTCGATCACGGAGAATGATAATGGCAACTACTGCACCTGCGAAAAGTGCACAGAACTCCTGGAGCGCGAGGGATCGCAGTCCGGCCCGATCGTGCAGTTCGTCAATCAAGTAGCGGCTAAGATAAAGGAGAAATATCCCGATTTTCTGGTCGAGACGCTCGCTTATCGAGGCGGCATACATGCCCCCAAGACCGTTCGTCCGGCCGATAATGTGCTGATCCGCTTCGCACCGCTAATGGCGGACTTTGGGCACCCGATCAATAGCGATTGGAACGGAGAGCGCCCACCGGGCAGCGCGGAAGGATCGGCTCAGGAAAATGCCAGGGGCAATCTGAAAGCGTGGGCTGATATCTCTAAGCAGATCTTCGTCTGGAACTATATCACGAACTTTAAGTACGCCATGCTTCCTTACCCTAACTGGGATGGCCTCGGGGAGGATTTGCGATTTTTCTCCGAGAACAGGGTCACAGGCCTGTTCGAGCAAGGCGATAATTATACGAACGGCGTGGGCGATTTCGTGCAGCTTCGCGCTTGGCTGATCTCCAAGCTCATGTGGAATCCTAAGCTCGATCAGAAGGCTCTGATGCAGGAGTTCCTCACTGGTTACTACGGCGCGGCCGGCCCCTATCTGGAAAAGTATCTCGCTCTCGTGCAGAAGTCCTTTCGCGATCTGAATATCAAGCTGTGGGCCGACGAAAGCGACTATATCTTTATGAACATCGAGGTCATGAATGAGACTGCCGCCTTGTTTGACAAGGCCCTCGCAGCCGTTGCTGGTGATCCCGTACTGACGGACCGGGTGAAGCGAGAACGGATTTCCTCCGATTTGATCTGGCTGTATTCGTACCGGATTCTACGCCAGACCGCTGCGGCGAAGGGACTGCCCTTCGCCGGTCCGGCGGATCCTTTGAAATCCCTTGATCAGGTCCAGGCGGAGGCGGATCGATTCGGTGTGAAACTCTATCAGGAGAATAACGTGGGAACCGGCGCGTTTTCCTATGAGGCCGATCGTCTCCGTAAGAAGAATGCTCCCGCGACCCCGCTCCCGGATGAGATCGCGGCGCTGGTTAAAAAAGGCTCTGAACTCACGGATATCATCGAGATACGGCCCTATGACTTTGTTCTGAAGAAGGAAGGGACGTGGAGTACCGTGGAGGAGGATGCTACCGCCTCGACTGGGCACGCCGTGCGGATACCGGGTAAGGTGGGCGAATGGGGGACCCAATTCCAGCTGCCGCTCTACGGCCAGTCTTTCTTAAAGGATGATGACTGGAAGGTGTATATCGTGGCCAGAGTCCATATGGACGGCGAGGCGAATGAAAGCGCAGCCGTGGAAGCGGGAATCTACAATGCAGCGCAAGCTGCAACCAAGGGTACCGGGAATGTCGTGCATAAAAGAATACCGCTCAATGAGCTTGCCGATGGAAAATATCACCTGATCGAGATAGGCACCGCGCCGATCCCCGAGAAGTCCTACCTGTGGGTGGCCTCATCGGTGAATGCGAGTGTGACGGATGTCTTTATCGATCGCGTGATCCTCGTGCGGATGAAGTAGGCCCCCCAGCGATGGCTTTGGGAGCGCCGTGTTTTCTCAAATCGTGCGTCGACTATCTTGAGCTGGAAGCCCCATGAATGAATGCGGTACGGCAATTGCCAAAACGTGTTCTGATTGGTAAAACTGATGGCTCAAGGTGGTATGAACAAGACGGAATCAACTATTCACGAGCTAAGCGACGCGTTTGAGCGAGTTTTGGCGCATCCACCCAGCCAGGTTGGGACACGACTACGCTCGGAGCGGGAGCTCGCAGCAGCCCTCCAGGTAGAGCATCAGGCGATCCGTCGAGCCTTCGATCAGTTGGTGGAGCGAGGGTATGCCACCCGTCGGCACGGCAGCGGGACCTACGTCCGAAAAGTGCCCGCGATGAAGGGGAAAATCCCTAAGTCGATTCTCGATGGAGTGCCCTTTTCTGCTGAGATCTTGTTTGCCAAGCCTCCCGCCGCCCCAAATCGGAAACGCCCCCTGCTGGAGCACCGTCGGCTGAATTTTGTCTTTGTCCTGCGTGAAGCTTGGAGCAAGACAGAAACAAATAAGCAAATTCTGCTTGGCATCAACAGCCGTATCAAGCAGGAGGGGCATCATATCAAAATGAACCTCGTCAAAGGCGACGCCTCTGCTCTGGAGTATGAGGAATTGATCGAGCGGATGCGATCGATCCAGTGCGATGGGTTCATCCTATATCCCTTCAAAAAACCGGCCGATGTCCCGCTGGAAAGTGCTGTTCTGAATCACCCGACGCCATTTATCTTTGTCAGTACGGGTGAGCGCCTTTGGGATCATAACTACGCACCACTTGTGCGATTGGGACTGGAGGATGCGGAGTTTCGCGCTATTCGCATTCTCGCGGAACAGGGCTTTAGCCGCATCGGCTTCGTGGCTTGCCCCGGCGAGGGCCAGACGGAAGGCATGGAGCATTTCTACGAGAAGACCGTAGCCGATATGGGGCTGGACTATCGCTATACCGCTTTCTGCGAGCCGACGGATGCCGAGGCCTATCGGCATATGAAAAAAATCTTCGAGAGCGATTGTCCTCCGGATGCGCTCTATGTGCCGGACGATATCTTGCTGAGAAATCTGGCCCACGCCTGGAAGCGGCTCAAACTCGTGCCCGGCAAGGATTTTGGCCTCATCACACTGGCTAATCGCGGGGTGCCTCTGCCGGTCGGAGTGAACTGGAGCTGCATGGAGTTTCACCCCTTCCAGCTCGGTCGTATGGTTATCGACAGTCTTCTCTTGGAAATCCAAAATGCCGGAGAGGCGATCTGCTCCATCGAGCATCTGGCGATCTGGCGCCCAGGCTCGACGCACCAGGGAAAGAAGTAAGGGTCGCCGGCCCGTCAAGCGGGCGAGGGCCTATCGTGGATATATTAGGGCATCTACAGGCGGGCTTGGCTTTGATTTTATGCTCGCTGTAGACGATCGATTTCAGCTTGGTCAACCAGACGCATGAGTGAATGTTAGGGTTTTTCTGGTGGGATAGTTTCCTTATGCCTCGCTGGTCCTAATGATTTTTCGGGGCTCCGATCAGGCGCATCCAGTTGCCGGAGGAAGGTGAGGACAAATGTTCTTGACGGATAAACTCACTATGCGAAAGTGATTGGTGTTTAGAGAGGGGAAATGCTCTTTCCCCGTTTGACAGAGTTGGCAGGCATCGGCTCCCCCCAAGGAACTTATGGCAACTCACATAAGCATCACCTCTACCCAGACATCCACAATCCATGGACCTATTATCTCGTTCCCGAATCAATGGCGCAGTGAGATCCCTTTTCCCGCTGTGGATCGCTATACCAGTCGTTGCCGCAGGCCTGTGTTTACCATCAGCCAGCGCCCAGACGACCATCTTTCAGGACGAGTTTAGCCGAAGTAGCGTGCCAAATGCCGGGCAGGCTCTAGCCGGAGGCTTTCCCCAGACCGGCGCTAATTACGGGGCGGGCATCAATGGCACAATCTTCGACCCGACGACTGCGGGTAATCCGAATTCGGGGTTAGCCGACTATGTTAGCAGTATCATCGGAGGAGATGGCCTTTTGTATCTCGGGAGTGGAGGGGATTTTGGCAGCGCGGGAGTTACCTATGGGCCGGTCTCATTCAAGGCTGCGACCCAACAGAGCGGTGGTAGTGTTACTGTCAGTTTTGACTATTACTTGGTGAGTGGATCGGCGGATATTATTATCAGGAGTTTCTCGGGATCGGCAGACCCAGGTTTGGATATTAAGCTGAACCAATACGGCTCCATCTTTTGGAATTCAGGTAGTGGCTATACCGTGGTCGGTTCTACGACAAATACGAATACCAAGATCACCGCCACGATCACGGCGAACTTTGATGACCAGACATTTACGGCGAACGTCGGCCCGGTTTCCTTTAGCGGCGCTCTTTGGGCGGGAGCCACTGAGTTTTGGGGACTCACCTTCTCGTCACCCGGAGATCCGTACTTCTACGTCGATAGTGTCAAGGTCACCACGGGCGCTCCGACGATGGCTCATACTCTTTCCAATGCAGGGACCAGCAGCTACGTCATTGTGCGACCAAATACGCCTACCGCAGCGGAGACGACCGCAGTGGACCAGTTTCAGAGCTACTTCTACCAGGTGGCTAATGTCGCGCTGCCCGTCTACTCCGAGTCTGGCGCTCCATCCGGTGGGGATCGGATCTACATTGGTCGCAGCACTCACGTCGGAGGCCTCTTGTCCTCCACGGAGTGGGATGACCTGGGCGAGGATGGATTCATCGTCCGGACGGATGGTGATGACGTCGTCCTGGCCGGAGGCGGAGATCGCGGCACACTCTATGCCGTCTTTGATTTCCTGGAAAAGCAACTCGGTTGCCGCTGGTGGACCCCGACCGAGCAGTCCATCCCGACGACCTCAGTCGTCCAGATCCCAAATCTAAACATCACAGAAACGCCCGCATTCTCGTATCGCTCGCACTATACCTCGTCTCTGATGGACTCACCCAAGTTTGCCACCATCATGAGGGAGAACGGCACCGCGCAGCCCCAGGGGGCGGATTGGGGGTCGCGGCATGCCTTTAATGGATTTGTTCATACATTCTTCCTGCTGATAGATCCGGAAGACCATTTTAGCAGCCATCCAGACTGGTTCACCAACCCTAACGATGGTGATATGCCCTATACGACGTCTGTTGGCGGAACGCTTCCTAATATTGGAACGAACCAACTCTGCCTCTCCAATGCAGGTGTTGTAAATGAGGTTGCTGCTACCGCGATTGAGTGGATTACCGCAAATCCATCTTACGGGTATGTTTCTATTTCAGAGAATGACAATGGACATCATTGTCAATGTGCACTCTGTGCAGGTACGCGTTCAGCTGAGGGTTCCCAATCGGGAGTCAATCTCAAGTTTGTTAACCAAGTGGCGGCGTTGATTCATGCTGTGCATCCGAATACTCGTGTAGAGACGCTGGCCTACCGCGAGTCAGTCCAGTTGCCGGCGATCACCGTGCCTGGCGATAAGGTAGTCTTCCGGTACGCACCTTTGCAGGCCGATTTTGGTCATCCGCTCAACAGCGTGTGGAATGGGCCTACACCTCCAGTGGGGGCAAGCGAGTATCAGGAAAACGTGCTCGAAACTCTGCCCGCTTGGGAGGAATTCACCGACTTGCCTTCACCGCTGTCATCGGAGTTGTTCGTGTGGAACTATGTGACGAATTTCTACTACACGATGTTACCGTATCCGAATTTCAACCTCATCGGAAATGATCTCCGTTTTTTCTATGCTCACCGAGTCAAGGGTGTCTTTGAGGAAGGGGATGATTACACCGGAGGGGTGGGCGATTTTGTTCAATTGCGAGCATGGGTTATCGCAAAGCTTCTTTGGAATCCCTTCATTGATCAAAATACCTACACCAACGAGTTTCTTAACGGTTATTATGGCGCGGCTGGCCCATACCTAAAAAACTACCTCGATCTCGTTCAGTCTTCATACTTGGCGACCAATCGGAAGCTGGGTGCTAATGAAACTCATTTTAGCTACATGACTTTGGCGACAATGAATCAGGCCAAGAGCTTCTTCGATCTGGCCGAGGCCGCAGTTGCCTCTACGGATTTTCTGGAGCGCGTGAGACGAGAGCGTGTCGCCTTTGATCTGATGTGGCTGTATAAGTACAACCCTCTCCGTCAGGAGGCTGCGTTGAACGGTCCTGCATTCGTTGGTCCTTCTTCGCCGTTGACTTTCTTGGATAGTGTTAGTGCGACGGCGGATGACTTTGGCGTTGGTCAGTATCAGGCAGGGAAACCTGAAGGTACGGGTTTTTTAGAGGTGGAAGTTCCGAGACTGCAAAAGAAACTTGCGGCGAATGCGGGAGCGTACGATGTCGCAAACATACCGCCCTCTATCCTGGCATTGATTCCTCCTGGCACGGCCGAGAAGAACCTTATCGTCTTACTCCCTTATGATCTAGAGATTCAGAAGCCGGAGTGGGCAAGTGTTATTGGAAATCAAAATGATTCACCTGGGCCTGCGAATACTTCATCGGGAGACGCTTTGTATATACAGGGAAGTGTTGGCGCTTGGGCGGTGCAGTATCACCTGTCACAGTATTCCCAGGAGTTCTATAACGATGACGAGTGGCAAATGTACGTCGTTATTCGTATAGTTGGCCTCCCGTCTACGTATGCGTGGAATTTCTTAGCCGGCATCTATGATACCGAGAATCCGGGGATATACGTTACACATGAGCGCCCGATCTACGCGAATAATAACAATTATAACGTTGTGAAAATTGGTGTGAAAAAGAAGATAGCTTCGACGTCGTATCTTTTTATCACTCCCGAAAGTAGTGGGGTTGCTGGGGTGTATATCGATCAAGTGATCCTGGTGCGAAACCCTCTATAGTTGAGTTTCAGACCCGAACAGGCCCATCTTTCTAAACGTTGATAGATCTATTTGATTAGGGAACGAAGTAGCGGCACACATTACTCAGCGGGTCATATAGCCCGATCGTCTGCAGCACCGTATGCGCCATGACCCGATGGCCATACTCATTCGGGTGTACCGCATCGCTGAGCCAATAAATCATCGTCTGCTTTATGGCCGCTTCCGCCCAGACCGCGGCATGATCGATTAGGAGGATGTTTCGTTCCGCTGCTATCTCTTCCACGATTTTAATGTAGGTAGGGAGATGACGATAGCGGATCTCATCCAGTGGCAGGATGCCATTAGGGGTTTGGAGCACGAGCAGAGCTGGTGTTTCCGAGACGATCCGGTCGAGAGCACTTGAGTAAGTGAGCCGGAATTTCTCAAGACCTTCCTCGCCAGCGGTACAGTCATTCACGCCGAAGTTCAGAAACACCACGCCCGGCTGATATTGCAGGACGTTATTATGGAGGTTGGCCTCTGCGTCGGTGATTCGCCACCCATTGGATGCCGTCTTGATCACGCAATCCTGAGTCCGACGCAGTTCCCATCGCACTCTTTCGTCGAAATGCTCGACATAGTCGCGGTGTCCCATCGTATGGAGCGCGCCTTGCGAGATGCTGTCGCCGGTGAAAAGCCATTTGACCGGCTCGGGTGATTGCCAAAGTTCTTGCAGTTGGGCTGCGCTGGAAGGTCGATTGTTCATAGTTTGCGGGGGATATGATTACAGGGGGACGGGGCGGAATACCGGCAGGGAAAGATCGCGCTCATCTGTGATGTTGCAGAACGTGTCCAATCCATAACCATATCCCAGCCTCGTGTCTTTATCAGGTTGATGACAAAGATATAG
>Ga0247822_10001777_pt1 | contig 13412 bp, 15 predicted proteins | sample 13C_Cellulose_Da_FD_192423 | JGI IMG/M metagenome (GOLD analysis project Ga0247822, IMG submission 192423) | Soil microbial communities from agricultural site in Penn Yan, New York, United States - 13C_Cellulose_Day30 | ecosystem: Environmental > Terrestrial > Soil > Agricultural land | place...
TTTCATCAAAACTAAACAATGCCAGTAATAAAACATTTTTAGGATCGCACTGTATTTTGAAAGTAATACCGCTGTATCGGGTTAAATCTACCTTTTTATAGGCTTGGGCTGCTTCAATAAAATACACAGAATAATGGGTGTAAGCATAGGTGGCATTCGGGTCGAGAAAAAAATCATATTCTATGGTGCCCACATTATTTTTTATGGTGAGCTGGGTTTTATTTTGCGGAGTTGTTGGCTCTATCGCCGGGGACCATAAAAAATCGCTCTCCCGTGCTGGAAATAAAGATGTATCTAACCGGGATTTCATAATTCCCAAATAAAAAACAATGCAAGTCGCGGCTATAAGCGCTAGCAGTGCAATAGCAAAATTTCGATAGAACTTCAGCATTTTTGCATGACCCTATTTATACAATCCATGGGTTAGCTGAGTTGTGCACGCTGGTGATGCTTGATTGCGTCATTATTTTTATACCGCAATCTACAAGAGCAGGCCTGAGCTGGTTAAGGTTTCAATAAGTCAGCCAAAATTACCGGCCTCACCGGTATTAGTCCAGCACTAATCTCTTATAATCAGACAATAGTTCTCTGGATGGATCACATTTGGGCGATAAAACCGCTGTGCTTTTTCATGTGTGAAACGTCAATTCGTATTGGTAGAAGCATCAAGGATTGGCCTGGATCGTGTTAATCACCCGACAGGGATTACCTGCTGCAACCACACCCTCTGGAATATCCTTGGTCACTACGCTGCCGGCACCAATCACCGAGCCTTTACCAATAGTCACACCGGCCAAAATAATTGCACCGCCACCAATCCAGCAGTCATCACCAATAGTGACTGCTGCGCAAAACTCTTTACCCGTTGCGCGCTCTACCGGATCGAGCGGGTGGGTAGTGGCGTAAATTTGTACGTTGGGCGCAAACATGACACGGTCACCAATGCGTACTTCTGCACAGTCCAGAATGACGCAATTATGGTTGGCATAAAACTGTTCACCCAGGAAAATATTGCTGCCGTAATCGCAAAAGAAATGGGGTTCAATATAGGCGCTGGATACCTGGCCAAACAGTTGCTGGTAAATAGGCTTGCGCGCTTTGGTTTGGTCGGCGCGCAGCGCATTTAATTGCTGGCAGAGCTGTTTGGCACGTTTGCGGCCTGCTTTCAATTCTGGTTCAAGCGGATTTACTTCAATAAACGGATTCATGGCTTGGCTCACGTGTTGGCAGTGGTTTGCGTTAGAATGCCTGAATTACATGATTCCATCAAAGAGCCAGCCGTATGAGAACGAATGATATTTTTCGCAAATTGGTGCAATCCCTGCCGTTGACGGTTGAACAAGTGCAAACACTGTTTGCAGTGTCGGATATAGATCTGAGCGATAAAGACATCGCTAACTTACTCAAAACCGATTATCAACCGGGTTTTGAAGCTATGCCGGAATATATTCTGATTATTTTTATGAATAACCTTATTGATCAACAACGTGGCAAAAAAGCGGATGCCCAGCCCGAGGTGGTTGAGAAGCATCAAAAAATTTCCAATAACGACGTACTGAAAAAATTGCGCATCGCTTTTAATTTACACGAGCAGGATGTGCGCGATGCACTTAAGTTGGCGACGATTGAATTGACCAAGTCAGATTTGTCAGCGCTATTTCGCAAGCCAGGCCATATACATTACAAGGCCTGTGATGATGGTTTGGTGCTGGATTTTATTGAAGGTTTGGGTTTATTCCTGCAGCAGCGTCAAGCGAGTGCAAATTAATGAGCAATCCCGCTTTTAATGAGCAGGCGATTATTGCTTCTGTCGCCGGTTGGTTAAATGAAGTAGTTATTGGTTTAAATCTATGCCCATTTTCTGCCAAACCAACGCGCGAAAATCGGGTTCGCTTTTTTGTGAGCAGCACAAATGGCGATGAGGCGCTCTTACAAGACCTGCAGCAGGAAATGGAACTGCTCGACCAAAAACCGGCGAGTGAAATAGAAACAACACTGGTGATTATTCCTAATCATTTGCACGATTTTTTTGATTACAACCAGTTTTTACAGTGGACTCATCAGCTACTCAAGCGCAATGGTTGGGTAGGTGTTTACCAGCTCGCAACATTTCATCCGGATTATTGTTTTGCCGATGCAGAGCCGGATGATGCTGAAAACCTTACCAACCGGGCCCCTTATCCTATATTGCATATCATCCGTGAAGCGAGTTTGGAAAAAGCACTGGAATATTTTGCAGATGTAGATGAAATCCCGGAAGTGAATAAGGCGCGGGTTGCGAACCTGACGCCTGAGGAAAAGAAGAATCTATTTCCGTATCTGTTTGGCAAATCCGTTTAATTAAATCGGTCTGCTAAAGCAATCAATCAATTCCATCACCGCTTTGGCTTCACTCACGCTGCAGGGATTTTCCCGCTCACCGCGAAAATAATTATTCACCTGCTCAATCATTGGTTGCTGGATATGTTGCGGGTTGGGAATAATAATTTCCTGTTCGCCGTCGTTATTGGTCAAGCGGATGACTTGTTGCCCAAAAAAATTAATCGCCACTTTTCCTGCTGTACCTATAATCTCGCATAGGTCGCGGGTTTGTGCCGGGGCAACGGCGTAATGCCAGCGACCTTGCAAAACTACGCCACTATCAAACTTGGCCCAGCCGTGTACACAATCATCTGCAGCATTAAATTGACGCTGGTTGTAACCAAAGCCGCTTGCATTAACCACTGAACCAAACCAGTAAATCATCAGGTCAAGTTGGTGGGGCGATAAATCGTGAAATAAGCCACCGCCTGACAGTGCAGGATTGACTCGCCAGTTATCAGCAGTCTCGGAAATTATTATTGATTTTGCCGGTTGCAGCATATCCAGCTGTACCAATAGTGCGTCGCCAATTGCACCGCTACGAATCAACTCTGCGACTTTCATAAAGCAGGGTACATACCGACGATAGTGCGCGACGCTGACTTTTTTGCCGCTGGCTTTTTCTGCGGCGATGATGGCATCGCACTCAGCCGCATTGAGGGTTACCGGTTTTTCGATGTAAACATTTTTCCCTGCGTTCAAGGCGGCAATTGCATAATCTTTGTGTTGTGCTGGCGGGGTGGCGATATAAATGGCATCTATATCGGGATTGCTGAGCAGCGCATCGGCATTGTCGTACCACAAGTCCACATGATGACGTGCGGCATAATCTTTGGCCTTTTCACCATCGCGGCGCATTACCGCTGCAAGCTGTGAATGGGGTGACTTATAAAATCCGGGGCCGCTTTTTATTTCGCATACATCACCAACGCCAATAATTCCCCAGCGAATTAATTTTTCAGCCTGTGACATTTTGCATCCTTATTCAACGAGGGTAATTTTTTCTTTGGTGATCAGAATTTTTCGCTGTTTATAAAGCAGGCTCAGCGCATTTTTGTAATTGCCTTTACTCACATTAAACGCTTTATAAATTTCATCGGGTTCGCTTTTGTCGGTTAGATACGAGGTTCCGCCGCGGCGTTGTAAATCGGCGAGAATTTTTTCGGCCAGATCATCTTTACTGTCGCGCGCTTGTGCTTGCAAACTCAAATCGATTTTGTGGTCGGGGCGAATGCTTTTGATATAGCCTTTTACCTTTTCTCCGTAGAGTAGGGTGCGGAAGGCCTCGTCGCGAAATACCAAACCTAGATGGGTGTGGTTGACAACGGCTTTGTAGCCCATGTCGCTGCGTCCACAAATTAATAAATCAACGGCTTGCTGTGCGCGCAAACCACTGGCGCGCTCTTCCAAATGACGACTCAAACGCGATGACGCAGTAATGCGGCCGGTGTATTCATCCAAATAAATGCACACTACATAGGAGCGACCGGCTTCCATGGGTTTGTGCTGTTCGCCGTAAGGTACCAGCAAATCTTTGGGGAGGCCCCAATCGAGAAATGCGCCGACATTATTGACTTCTTTTACTTCGAGAAAAGCGCATTCGCCGACCATCGCTTTAGGTGTGAGTGTGGTGGCAATGATGCAATCGTCGGAGTCCAGATAAATAAACACATCCAGAATGCCGCCGATTTTCATGTCCTCGGTGACGTAGCGTTTGGGTAATAAGATATTGCCAAACTTGCCACCATCGAGAAAAATGCCGAAATCGGTGTGTTTAACGATGCTTAAGCGGTTTTGTCGGCCAATGTGTAACATAGGGGGCTCATTCTCGCGGTTATATGCAGATAAGAGACATTTGCATTGATAGTGCACAGTTTATTAGCACAGATGGGTTAAGGCCAGAAAAAACCTCGTTGCCATTTCGTTTATAGTCATTTGTATAGTCATGTGTATCGTTATTTGTATAGCCATTTAGTTTTCGTTCGCAGTGTTTTTATAGAGTTGTATTTTATGCAGTTATTTTCGTTTGATTATGCCAACCGTGTGTTTCATGTCGATGCGACACCGGCCAATGGTGACGAAGTCGTGACGGTTGATGGAGTGGTGGTATCGCACCAACGTAACTTTGGCATTACCAGTGAGCACCAATTCGTATTGGATGACGTGGGTGAAGTGAAATTAATTTATGTGCTCAACCTGCGCGCGGCAGATGTCAATTATGAGCTGTGGGTAAATAATGAACGGGTGCTGGAAGCATCTGCAGTGGTCACGGTGGAGCAGCAAAGTTCTTTTAGCGAGGCGCAGCTGCAGACGGATCAAATTGCTGTACCTGCTGCTCATTCGCCCAAGCCTAACTCTTGGTTATCGATTGGTTTGATTGTTTTTAAATTATTAAAAGCTGCAAAGGTTGTTAAGGCGGCATTGCTCGCCGCATCAGTTGCAGTTTATAGCGTGATGTTCACCTTGGAGTTTGCGCTCGCATTGGTGGGTGTATTGGTATTTCATGAGTACGGCCATTTGCGTGCGATGAAGAAATTCGGCTTGCCCACCAAGGGAATGTATTTGATTCCCTTTGTCGGCGGCCTTGCGGTGGGGGATATGCCCAAAACCCGTTGGCAGGATGTGTATATCTCCATGATGGGGCCGGTATATGGTTTGATCATGACGGTGGCGTTTTATATTGTGTATCTCATTACCGAAAGCCATTTTGCCGGTTTGGTGGCATCGACCAGTGCGCTATTAAATTTGTTTAATTTAATTCCCGTATATCCGCTTGATGGTGGGCGTGTAGTGAAATCCCTGGTGTTTTCCGGGCGCAATTATTTGGCGTTGGTTGCGCTGTTGGCTATCTCAGCGCTGTGTTTTGTCGGTGCCTGGAAACTGGGTTTTTATTTCATCACCTTTTTTATTGTGCTGGGCGTGATTGATATTGTGGCGGGTTGGCGAGTAGGGCTGGCAGAGGATATTGCACCGCTTAAAACCTACGGTATCTGGTTTTCAGTGCTGTGGTATCTGGTGGTAGTGGCGATGTTTTTGGGAATGATTTTGTTGATCGCGCAGGATGCGTTACCCGGTTCCGAAATCGCGCTCAAGGTATTGGCGTCATAAAAAATCCCCGCTGCTTTTTGTTAAAACAGCGGGGATTTTTTTGCATAATGCCAGACGGTTTATATTCGTCTGTTTATAAAAAGGGATCATCCTCATTGGCCGGAAAATAGCGCTCGGCAGTAATCACATCAGCATTGATTCTGTGTGCAAGTAAATCGTCCACATCCTGATTTACGCGATTAATTAATGGCAGGGCTTCGTTGCGATCCAAGGACTCCAACAAGGCATTGCCCCAGACGGAAACATGGCGCAAATAAATTGTGCGGGTATCGGATTTTTTTGCCCATTCGCCCGACACCAGACGCCCGATACGGTCAACCTTGTAGCGGACTTCTTTTATTTGGTTTGGGTCATCAATTTGGGCAACCAGCTCGTTGGTCATTTTAATCCAGCCGCGGCGATACAATTCCCAGCCGTTGTAAAAGCGCACAATCCAGGTGAGGTATTCCTCTTTTGTCTGGATTTTCTTGTTGGCTTCATCGGCCTCATAGACTTTAAGGAAGTAGGCGCGCGATGGCATGTCGCTGGGCCAAGCATCCGCTTTGCGAACTACTTTGTTACTACTACAGGCGAAGAGGCTAGCGATCAGCAGCAATGCAGCGATCAAGCGGGCGGGATGTGCGATTTTCTGCATAAACAAGCGTGAACTCTAGGTAATACGAAGGTTGATCGAGGAGTGTGGCGTAAAAGTATTGCAGTAGTATAAAAGTTTGCGCACTTTATGGACAAGCTATAGTCACGAATCAATAGCTTCAAAGGAATAGCCCCGGACCAGTTGGTGGTCCGGGGCTATTCGTTTTCCTCATCGCTATTTAACGTTCGCGACCGCCACGCATTTCGCCACGTTCACCTGAGTCCCCGCTGCTGGGGCGTGTCATCCGTTCAGGGCGGCTCGTCCGTTCCGCTTGTGCAACATCACGGCGCTCCATTTGCATTTGTTGGCGCTCCACACGCTCGGAGCCCATAGATCCGGTACGCTCTGTCCGTTGAACATTTGGGCGCTCGGTACGGCTTATCTGCTCGGTGCGATATTGCTGTTGCGGGCGCGCCATCTGCGTGCGCTCATTACTCATGCTTTGTGGTTCGCGCGCTGTTGTTGTACGTTCAATCCGGTTGCCTTGGGTAAGGCGATCAGCGCGCTGATTGCTATACACCTGGGTATTCTGGGTATTGGCGCGTTGTTCGCGGGCTTGCGTATTAATGCGTTGCTCGCGGTTCTGCGTAGTGGTACTGGCACGCTGTTCGCGGTTTTGGGGATTGCCCAGGTTCTGCTCATTACGGCTATTCATCCGCTCGCGCAGCTGGTCGGCACGCGGTTGTTGGTTTTGGTACTGTGCAGGCCGGTTGCTGTTGGTTGTGATTTGCCCTGCCTGCTGGCGACCCAAGCGTTGTTGGAACTGCTCATCGCGCCCCTGGCGTTGGTCGCGGGCATGGTTTGGCGCTAAACGGTTAGTGTTGTTTCTATCGCCAGCATAGCTGTCGCGATGGCCATTATTGTCGCGCAGGTTTGCGCGATATTGACGCGACTCGCCATAGCTTTCGCGCGGGCTGTGAAAGCGTTCGCGGGTATGGTTGTCGTAATAGGCGACGCCGCGTCTGTGCACCGGGTTGTGGTGCCAGTGCTTGGCGCCAGAATAATAGGCAAGGCTACGATTGTCATAAAAGCGATGGCTGTGATGGTGATCTACCACTACTACACGGCGTTGATTCCAGTGGCAGCCGCTGAAATAAAAGCGTGGGCCAATATAAACCCGGGGCCCCCAATAAAAGCCGGATACAAAGACATAGCTGCTGGGGTAGTGCCAGTACACGGGCGGGTAATCTGCCCACCACCAGTTGCCGTACACAACCCGGGTATCGTAAGCAGGGACATAGACAACGCGCTCGACGGACGGCTCGATCACAATGGTTTTTTCTTCGCGCACGACACGTACATGCTCGACCTTATCGAGATTGCCCGATGCATAGGCGCGGTTACGCAGCTTTTGGATGCTATCCATTACCCGCGCTTCATCGGCGAGGAAGGCATCGCCCAATTGCTGGGTCCAATCGAGGTCTTCACTCATGCGTTTCAATACCTCGGGAAAGGCCACCAGAGCCTTAACACTGGGGTCCCAGTCCTGGTTGTCCACGCTGTTGACAGCATTATCGCCGGTCAAATGAGTGTTATTGCGTGCCCAGCGGTCAGCTTCGACCACTTCCAGCGGATAAGTGGAGGCAATAAGCACATGCGAGAGTACGGTATCCGGGTAGAGAGCGATGGGGGCGAGCAGCGAATCCAGCTGCGCTTCACTAAAGCTGGTTTGCGCTGTAGTGGTGCTATAGCTGGTTTGGTCGACTGCTTGGGTGGTCGTGCAGCCCACAATTAATGGCAGCAACAGACTGATCATTAACGCAAGTTTTCCTGGGCGTTGCAGAAGCTGGCTAGTCATAATGATTCTCGCTCGGATACCGATTGTTACCCCCTGAGAGGGCGAAGTGGCACTAATGGTTCCTTTATAGGAGCCTGGCGCTTAACCCGAGCTGAACTGTACGCAGACTCTTGCTTGACTAATCACATGGCGCCCCGATAATGGCGCACTTTCGTAATGATCCGAGCAGAGAGCCGCGCATGATCGATGTAAATTTCCAGCTTAAAGGCAGTGCTGTGACCGTGGTAGTACTGGCGATTGTGCACTATGACCCCAAAAGTTTATTGGCTGAGCTCAAAGAGAAGATCGTTCAGGCACCGCAGTTCTTTAATAACTCCCCCGTGTTGATCAATCTGGATCGCCTGGAAAACCCCGAAGATCTGAAAAAACCGGCTGATTTGCTCGCCATTTGTCGTGAACTGGATTTACAACCACTAGGTTTTAGCGGCGTACCTGAGGTATTGTTAGCGGCGGTCAATAAGACAGGGCTGGCGGTGCTGCCAAAACCCAGTGAACGCGCCCTCAAGATTCCCAAACAAGAAGCTGCACCGCAAGCGGTTGAAACGGTGATCGAGCGGGTAGTAGAGACAGTTGTTGAAACCGTGATCGAAGAGCGGCTGGTCCAGCGCCAGAGCAAAGTGATCACCCGTCCGGTGCGCTCCGGCCAGCAAATTTACGCTGAAGGCGCAGATTTGATTGTACTGGCGCAAGTCAGTGAAGGTGCTGAAGTGCTGGCCGACGGCCATATCCATATTTACGGGACTTTGCGCGGCCGTGCTCTGGCTGGCGTAAAGGGCGATGAAACCGCCCGCATTTTTTGCCAGCAAATGGAAGCTGAGCTGGTATCCGTAGCAGGTAACTTTGTCCTGCAAGATTCGCTTCCAAAAGAATTATTGAAAAAACCGGTGCAAGTATCGCTCAATGGAGAGAAGGTTCTCGTTGAGGCGCTGGTAAACAATTAACACTGTGGATAATAAATTTGTACAACGACGAATTTTTCCACGCATTGATTTTTAGACCTTGAATATTTTACAGGAGCCTCCCTTGGCCAAGATTATCGTAGTGACATCAGGTAAAGGCGGTGTGGGCAAAACCACATCCAGCGCAGCAATCAGCACTGGTTTGGCAATGCGCGGTCATAAAACTGTAGTGATCGATTTTGACGTGGGCTTGCGTAACCTGGATTTGATCATGGGTTGTGAGCGTCGTGTGGTGTATGACTTTGTAAATGTGATCAAAGGCGAAGCCACCCTGAATCAAGCACTGATCAAAGACAAACGCACTGAAGGTCTGTATGTGTTGCCTGCTTCGCAAACCCGCGACAAAGATGCCCTGACCCGCGAAGGTGTTGAAACCGTTATTAATGAGTTGTCTAAAGATTTTGAATTTATCGTGTGCGATTCACCAGCGGGTATTGAGCAGGGCGCACTGATGGCATTGTATTTTGCCGATATCGCGATTGTGGTAACTAACCCGGAAGTATCTTCTGTGCGCGACTCGGATCGTATCCTCGGTATTTTGCAAAGCAAATCGCGTCGTGCCGAGCAAAGTCTGGAGCCAATCAAAGAGCATTTGTTGTTAACTCGCTACAATCCTGTGCGTGTTGAAGCGGGTGAAATGCTCAGCGTGAACGATGTGGAGGAAATTCTTGCGATTCCGTTGTTGGGGGTAATTCCAGAGTCTGAGGCAGTATTAAAAGCCTCTAACCAAGGTACTCCGGTAATTCTGGATGAAACAACTCCAGCTGGCCAGGCTTACAACGATGCGGTTGATCGTCTGCTCGGTAAAGATATTCCGCACCGTTTTCTGGAAGCGGAAAAGAAAAGTTTCCTGAAGCGTTTGCTGGGGGTATAAGCCGTGAGTATTCTGGATTTCCTCATCAAAAAGCGTGCGCCCTCGTCGGCCTCGGTCGCCAAGGAGCGTTTGCAGATTATCGTTGCGCATGAGCGCACTAAGCGCAATTTAAACCAGCCGGATTTCCTGCCACAAATGCAGCAGGAGATTATCGCGGTGATTCGTAAGTACATTCATATCGAATCTGATCAGGTGAGTGTCAATCTCGATAATTCCGACAACTGTTCAGTGTTGGAGTTGAACATCACTTTGCCGGATTAAGTGATGTTGCTGCCAGTTGTTCGCAGCTAAAAAAGGGATGCGCTGGTTAAGGCGCATCCCTTTTTTATTCGTGCCTTTTTTATGTGTTGATAAATGGTTTAGGTATTGGTTAATTGCTTTATGAATAATGATTTTCATGCGCTCCCTGCAGATCAATTGGTGGTGTTCGATTTTGAAACCACGGGGCTTTCCCCTGACATGGGCGATCGCTCGATTGAAATTGGCGCTGTGTTAATTGAAAACGGAAAAATTACTGATCGTTTCCAGCAGCTGATGAACCCCGGCGTGCGGATTCCGGTATTTATTGAAAACCTGACAGGTATTACTAATGCGATGGTAAAAGAGTCGCGCCCTAATGCCGAGGTGATGAGTGATTTTTACGATTTTATCGAGGGTCGCAATCTGGTCGCACACAATGCCAGCTTTGATGAGCGGTTTTTGCGTGCGGAATTTCGCCGTATTAAAAAACATTGCTCATCGGGTATTGCCTGTAGTCTATTAGCTGCACGCCGCATTTTCCAAATGGCCCCCAATCACCAGTTGGCAACTTTGGCACAGTATAAAAATTTACCTACGGAAGGGATCTATCACCGCGCCTTGGCCGATGCTGAAGTCACCGCACATTTATGGTTGAGTTTGCTGGCGGAGCTGCGTGAGCAGTATGCGTTGGATTCGCTCTCCTTTGGTTTTATGTATACGTTGACTAAAACGCCCAAACACCAGTTGCGGCAGTTGTATGCAAAACACAAAATAAAATAATCCGTCGGGTTATTAATAGGTTTAAAGGAGTTGGCCGATGATGCAAAAATGTTTCATCAAATTTTATGCTGTCGTGGTTATCAGCTGGTTATTGGCGAGCTGTGGCACTTTGATTAAACCCAATGTCAACACCGGCATTGCGCAGTTAGAAAAAGGCTCTTATAAACTCGATCAAACCCATGTTGCCGTATTGTTTAAAATTAACCATATGGGGCTGTCCACGTTCGTCGGCCGTTTTAATAAAGTGGATGCGACTTTAGAATTTGATCCTAACAACATTGCCGCAGCAAAATTATCGGCAATCATTGATGTTGCAAGCATCGATGCCAATAATCCTGATTTGGAAGAAACCCTGCGCGGCAGTAGTTGGTTTGATGCCGAAAAATACCCGCAAGCATTTTTTAAAACCACCAGCGTCAGTGTGATCGATCAAAGCTCTGCCATATTTACCGGTGACCTGAGCTTGCATGGTATTACTGCACCTATTAATTTAACCGTTACTTTTAATGGTGGAGCTAACAATATGCTCACCGGCTTCTATACTTTGGGTTTTTCGGCAACCAGCACAATAAGCCGGTCGGTATTTGGTATTGATTATCTGGTGCCTGCCATTGGTGATCAGGTTGCATTAGAAGTTTTCGCCGAATTTCAGCAGCAATAAGTGAAACAGTTTTCAGGAGTGGATATGTCCAACCAATTTCTTATCGGCGGTAACGGCACCCAGTCAGTGCATTTGAATTTGCGCATGGCCAATCGCCATGGGCTAATTGCCGGTGCAACCGGTACCGGTAAAACCGTGAGCCTGCAGGTGCTTGCCGAAGGTTTTGCCAAAGCGGGTGTGCCGGTATTTATGGCGGATATCAAGGGTGACCTGTCTGGTCTTGCCAAAGCGGGGAAGCCGCATCCCAAAGTGGATGAACGTGTACAGCTGATGAAAATTAGCGATTACCAACAGCGGTTATTTCCCTGCGTGTTTTGGGCTTTGTATGGAAAGAAAGGTCATCCGGTACGCGCCACTATTTCGGATTTTGGTCCGCTGCTGCTGGCGAATTTTTTTGACCTCAACGAAACCCAAACCGGCGTACTCTATGCCGCGTTTAAAATTGCCGATGATCAAGGGATGCTGATGCTGGATCTGAAAGATCTGCAAGCCATGCTCAATTGGATGAAGGATGAACGCAAAACCTTGGAAGACGAATACGGTGGAATTAGCGAGGCGAGTATCGCTGCAATTCAGCGTCGATTGATGATGTTGGAGCAGGATGGTGCGGATAGTTTTTTTGGTGAGCCTGCATTGGATTTAAATCATTTAATGCAATCTACCCTGGAAGGTACTGGTGTCATCAATATTCTTGATGCAACCACACTCGTTAACCAGCCCAAACTGTATGCGATATTTTTACTCTGGTTAATTTCCGAGTTGTTTGAAAATTTGCCCGAACAAGGCGATGCCGATAGGCCCAAATTGGTGTTCTTTTTTGATGAGGCACATTTGTTGTTTAACGGTGCTCCTAAATTACTAGTCGATAAAATTGAACAGGTTGTGCGTCTGATTCGCTCCAAAGGCGTGGGTATTTATTTTATATCCCAAAGCCCGGCCGATATTCCCGACTCTGTACTGGGTCAATTGGGTAATCGAGTGCAGCACGCACTGCGGGCCTATACACCTAAGGATCAGCAAGCAGTAAAAATCGCAGCGCAAACCTTTCGTGCTAACCCAGCATTCTCAACTGAAGCGGTTATTACCGAATTAGGTATTGGTGAAGCATTGGTATCGGTGCTCGATGAAAAAGGTTCACCCACACCGGTAGAGCGGATCATGATTGCTCCACCAGCATCGCGTATTGGGCCATTGACCGATGAGGAGCGTGCAGAAGTGATGGCACGTTCGCCCTACAAGGCAATTTACAATCAAGTGGTCGATCGCGAATCGGCCTATGAAATTTTAAAAGGGCGTGTTGCCCAGCAAACACAAACCGAACAGCAACAAAAAGTGCAAGAGCAGTTGCGCATCGAGCAGGAGCGCATTTTTAAGCAGCAACAAAAGGAACAAGAACGTCTTGGCAAGGAGCAAGTGCGTGCACAGCAACAAGCGGAGCGTGCCAGTGCCAAGCGCGATTCTGCGGTCGATGCTTTCGCCAAGAGTGCTGCGCGTGCAATCGGCAGTAATCTTGGTCGACAAATCGTACGCGGTATTCTTGGTTCTCTATTAGGTGGACGGCGTTAACTGTTCTTACTGTGTTCTTACCAGGAGGCCATGCGGGGTCATATTTTGTCGCCTCAGGCTCCAAGTTATAAAACCATAATATGAGCGGGCAATGTTTACCGACAGGCGGTGCAGAATCGATTATTTTTCTGCTATATAATTTGCTCATTTTCCAGTCAGGTCATTATGTTTATGCATCCACTGCCACAAGGCTATCGCAAAGTCGATGACGGCGATTTAATTCAGGCAGGGGACTTGATGTTGGGTAGTGTCATCTCGGCGTGTAGCCTGGAGAGTCAGGGATGGGCAAAAGTAAGATCGAATTTAATTGGTCAGGAGTACTTTGAGGGCGCCCGTGAACTTGGGCATCCAATGCTATTGATCAGGAAAACAGAAGGATAATTAACGCTATTATCCTGCAGTAATATCTCATCACCTTATTATTACAGATG
>Ga0247822_10001778_pt1 | contig 13410 bp, 11 predicted proteins | sample 13C_Cellulose_Da_FD_192423 | JGI IMG/M metagenome (GOLD analysis project Ga0247822, IMG submission 192423) | Soil microbial communities from agricultural site in Penn Yan, New York, United States - 13C_Cellulose_Day30 | ecosystem: Environmental > Terrestrial > Soil > Agricultural land | place...
GATGGCGTCGATGACGACATGGGCAAGGAACCTGGTGCCGTCCTTGCGGACGCGCCAGGCCTCCTTCTCGAACCGCCCCTCGCGGCGGGCGATTTCGAGCGCCTGCTGCGGCGCGCCGGCGGCGCGGTCCTCTGGGGTATAGAATAGCGAGAAGGAATGGCCGACGATCTCGTCGTGGGTGTAGCCCTTGATGCGTTCGGCGCCTGGGTTCCAGTTGGTGACGAGGCCCTCGGGCGACAGCATGTAGAGGGCATAGTCGGTGACGCCGTTGACGAGCCGGCGGAACTGCTCCTCGCTGTCGCCGAGCGCCTGCTGGGCCACCCGACGCTCGGTCAGGTCGCGCGTGACCTTGGCGAAGCCGACCAGTTCTCCATCCGACGCGAGAACCGCATCGACGACCGCATTGGCCCAGAACTGCGTGCCGTCCTTGCGGACACGCCAGCCCTCGCTCTCATAGCGCCCGGTTGCCGCGGCCGCCGCGAGCGCCCGTTCCGGCAGGCCGGCGGCGCGATCCTCTGGCGTGTAGAAGTCAGCGAAGCTCCGGCCCAACGCCTCGGCCTCGGTATAGCCCTTGAGGCGCTGGGCGCCGGCGTTCCAGCTGGTGATCCGTCCATCGGGTGCCAGCATGTAGATGGCGTAGTCGGTGATGGCATCGAGCAGTAGCCGCAACCGTCCCTCTTCCGACAGGGACGCTTCCAGACGATCCATGCTTTACCCCCAAGTGCGCGCGATTGTGCGCAACCTGACGCAAACGTCGATTCTGCCGGTTGGTTCCAGCGGTTTCCGCGATTCAGCCGAGCATCTCCAGCACCTGCTCGTCGCCGAGCTGGCCGAAGTGCTGGTAGTGGAGGCTGACGGCGATGAAGGGCTCGGGTGTCCGGAGGCAGATGAACTGGTCGGCCTCCTGCGACAGGCTCTCGACGACATCCGCCGGGGCTACGGGAACGGCGAGGATGACCTGGCGCGCGCCCCGCTGCCGTGCCGCCCGGATGGCGACGCGCGCCGTGTTGCCGGTCGCGACGCCGTCATCGACGATGATGCAGTTGCGCCCTGCGAGAGGGATGGGCTCCCGGCCGCCGCGCCACAGCAGCCGGCGCCGCTCGATCTCTTCGATCTGGCGCGCCTGTTCGGCCTCGAGATAGCCCTCCGGCGGGTGGACGAGGCCCATTACCTCCTCGCTCACCACCATCTGGGGATGCTCGCTCCCTTCGGCCACGGCGCCGAGGCCATACTCGGCATGGCCCGGCGCGCCGATCTTGCGCACCAGCAGCAGGTCGAGCTCGGCGCCGAGCGCCGTCGCCACTTCCCGCGCCACCGGCACGCCACCGCGTGGCAGCGCGAGGACAAGGGGATTTTCGAGCTTGAGCGAGGCGAGGGGTTCGACGAGCGCACGACCGGCCTCGTGCCGGTCGAGAAAGCTCGGTCCATGCTGGGCAAGAGGGGACATCGGAGGGCCTCCCTTGGGCGGCGCGGCTGCGGGCCGCGCCTCTCCGATGAACGTTCCCGCCCGCGCAAGGTTTCATCGGGCAGGCTGAAGGATCAGGCGGGGCTGATCGCCGGGATGCGGAGGAGCTGGCCGACGAAGACCTTGTCCGGGTGGTGCAGGACGTCGCGGTTGGCATCGAAGATGTGCGTCCAGTTCGCGGCATCGTGGTAGTACTTGACCGCCAGCGCTCCCAGGGTCTCGTCGCGCTCCACCGTGTGCCAGGCGATGAGGTTGACCGGCGGCGCCACGCCGATTCCCAATTCGGCCGCGTCCAGGCGGTCGAGGACATCGGCGACGAGCGTCAGCGTCTTCGGACGATACGCCGCCTTCTCCGGCAGCTCGCCTGCCGGGCGATGCCAGCGGCGCCGGGCGGAGAGGCTGACCTGGTGCAACTGGTCGGGTCCGGGCGAGCGGTCTGCCACCGGCAGGCGGCCGATGATGAAGTTGACCGGGTCGTACCACTTGGCTTTGCTGGTCGAGTTGACCAATGGCTCCCTGTCGTCCGGCTTGAGACTGTAGAGCATCGAGCCCGGCGCCGTGTCGAAGCGCAGCCCCGCCGCGCGCGCGCCCTCCCAGATCCACTCCAGTGCCTGGTCGGCGAGGCCGCGGACGTCGCCGCCGCCGCCAGTCGAGCCGTGGTTGCCGGGAAACCAGACCTGCTGGTAGGGCGCGTCGGGGACATCGGGCTTGGAGCCGCGCGCCCGGTTGAGCTCGGGCAGGTTCTCCCACAGTGTCGGGCTGAAGTCCTGCTTGCGCTCGTCGATCGAGACGGCGTGGCGCGCGCTCTGGATGAAGGGGCTGAGGTCGCAATCGTGGAACTGGTATTCCCGGTTGGCGAGTGAGGCGCCGAGGACATAGCCCGGCACGCCCAGCGCACCCACCGTGTCCCAGATGCCGACATAGCGGATGCTGAGCAGCGGGCTCTGACCCTTGCGGTACTTGCCGTCGGGCTGGGCCGCCCGCCATTCGTCCTCCGCCTCCGAGATGCAGACATCGGGGCAGTTCTCCGCCCGGTAGCGCATCATGGCGAGCCTGAACTCGGCGGTGACCGGGTTGGGGCGCGAGCGGTAGCTCTGCATCATTTGGTTGACGAAGCCGACCCGGCTCCGCGCCAGGATCCCGCTATTGGCGATGAGCCCGGCAAACGACCGCGCCGTGAACGCGCCGCGCGAGAAGCCAAAGATGTAGATCTCGTCGCCCGGCGTGTGGTTGAACACGAGGAAGCGATACGCGTCGTTCAGGTTCTTCTCGATGCCCCGCCCGAACATGCCGCCGCGGAACTTCTCACCCTGCTCGGTGCCGACGCCCTCGTCGTAGTAGATCAGCTGTGCCGTTTCGCCGGCGAGCGGCAGCACGCTCTCGGCCGTGAACAGCACGTTGGTCGGATGTGGCGCATCGATCCGGTTCCAGCTGCCGTCGAAGCAGAAGACCAGCCGCTTCATCATCGCCTCCTCCTTGTGGGAAATGCGAAGGTGAAGCCGCGGAGCTCCGAGCGAAATCCGGGACAGTACGATAGGGAACGACCCGGATGCGCCAAAAGAAAAGGGCCGGTTTCCCGGCCCTTCCTCACGCGACGTCTTGCGCGGATGCGCTTACTCGACCTGCCCGATATTGGCGGGCGTTTCGGTCGGGGAAAGCACGAACTTCCAGATCGCTGCGCCGATCGCGGCGCCCACCAGCGGCGCAACGATGAACAGCCAGACCTGCCCGAGCGCCCCGTTCTGCGCAAAGATCGCAGCGGCGATCGAGCGGGCCGGGTTGACCGATGTGTTGGTCACCGGGATCGAGATCAGGTGGATGAGCGTGAGCGCCAGCCCGATGGGGATCGGCGCGAACCCGGCCGGCACCACGCGGGCGGTCGAGCCCAGGATGACGATGACGAAGAACGCGGTCAGCACGATCTCGGCCACGAGGCAGGCAAGCAGGCCATAGCCACCGGGCGAAAGCGCGTCATAGCCGTTCGAGGCGAAACCTCCGGCCTGGAAGCCCGCGGTGCCCGAAGCGATCACGTAAAGCACGGCCGCGCCGGCAATGCCGCCCACCAGCTGCGCCGCCCAGTAGGGCACGAGGTCCTTGTACTCAAACCGTCCGGCCACCGCGAGGCCAAGTGAAACGGCCGGATTGAAATGGCCGCCCGAAATCCCGCCCACGGCGTAGGCCATGGTGAGCACGGTGAGGCCGAAGGCGAAGGAGACGCCGACAAAGCCAATTCCCACATCGGGGAAGCCGGCGGCGAGGACCGCACTGCCGCAGCCGCCGAATACCAGCCAGAAAGTGCCGAATGCTTCGGCGGATAAACGTCTGAACATAACGCTAGCCCCTATCAAAGGATGTTCCCACACTCAGAGCGTTAGGCGCACTCGCGGCCTGCGTGAATCGCACCTTCGGCGTTTTGCACCGTTGTTGTTGGTTCAGTGGGAATTCGAGAGCGCGCCGCGCCATGCCTCGCGGACAGGCACAAGCGGTCAATATGTGCGTTTGAGGACAGAATGCGGCGTGTCGGAGGTCAAATTCACCATAGGCTCCATCCGAATAGTTCTATTTCGTACACAGTAATAGTGCTATTTCGTACAGAAGTAATACCAATGTATCTGTATCCGAGCGACAGTTTTAACGGGGAAACATCGTAACTCGCCGCTTACCATGCATTGTCAGTCTGATGTTGGTCGTGGTCTTATACTTATGTAGACGCGATTCGAGGGTAGGGGGATGAGCCCCGCTACCTACTGACGCCGGCGGCAATCGGCCTCAGCTTTGGTTTGCTGTCATCAGGTGGCAAAGTGGATAGGCTTGCGGACTCCATCCCCTATCGTCCCTACCTCAACCGGGACCGATTGATTTACATCACCCATCCCGACCCCAAGGTGGGCAAGGGCCTCTGCGACGAGTTCATCGCCCAGGGCTTCCAGGTCTCGATGGTGCCCGATACGACCGGGCTGACCCGCCTGATGACCCTCAGGCGCCCCGACCTCGTGCTGCTGCCGCTCTGCGACGATGCGGGCGAGCTCACCGGGACGCTCGAGGCTCTCGACGCCATACGCGCCCAGCACCTGGGCATTCACGCCTTCCTCCTCGCGCCGCCGAACGTGCGCGCCGAAATGGTGGTGGCGGCCATGAAGCGCGGCGCTACCTCGGTCTTTTCTCCGCCCTACGCTCCGGTGGAACTGGCGGTGGCGGCGCAGGACGTGTTCCGCGGCGACATCCACGTCGAGCAATCCAAGGACGGTCCCTCGACGGTCACGGTGCGCGGCTTCGGCACGCTCACCTACCGGGAGCGGCAGATCCTGCAATATGTCGTCAGCGGCCGCACCAACAAGGAGATCGCCGTCGATCTGGGGCTCTCCTACCGCACGGTGGAGGTCCATCGCCGGCACATCATGGAAAAGATCGGCGCCCGCAACACCGCCGAACTGGTCCGCCTCGCCATCGAAAGCTGATCGCACGGAAACGCCCCGGTGGGTTGCACGACCGGGGACCACGTGGCGCCACTCCTGGCGCCGCCTGCACCACCGGCTCATCCTGCGTCACGCCGTCCGGCTCCGGACAGCTCGGGATGATGCCGGTGGTTCGCGTTTCGGCTGACAGGTTGACATCTGGCACCGCGCGCCGCGATCCTGCCGCAGCGGGAGCGGAGGGGCCGGAGTGACCGAGGAAATCGACCTGCCCGGCGGGCAAATCAACACGGTCGTGCGGGTTGGGGACACGGTGCGCCGCACCCTGCGCTGGGATCGCGCCCAGCCGCAGGAACTGCTCCGGCATCTCGAAGGCGTCGGCTTCGAAGGCGCCCCGCGCTTCCTCGGTCTCGATGCCGAGGGGCGCGAAACGCTGACCTTTCTGCCCGGCCACGTCCCCTACGATACCGGCGGCTTCACTGACGCTCAGCTCGCCGCGGCCGCGCGCCTGCTGCGCCGCTACCACGATGCGACGGCCGGTTTCGCCCCGGTCGGGGAGGCCGGGGCCGAGGTCATGTGCCACAACGACTGGACGCCGGCCAACACGGTCTTCGCTGACGACATGCCCTACGGCATTATCGATTTTGACACGGCCGCACCGGGCACGCGGCTCTGGGACCTCGCCTACAGCGTGTGGACCTGGCTCGACCTCGGCGATCCGGACTACAGCGGGGCCGAGCAGCGCCGCCGCATCGGCGTGTTCGTTGCGGCCTACGGCCATCCCGACTGCACGCTGCAGCATGTTGCCGGCTACTTGCCGACACGCCAGGCGGGCGTCGTGCGCTGGGCGCGCCAGTGGGGCATGGCGGCAGGGGCCGAATGGGCAATGAACGCGATGGATTGGACGCTCGAGCACATCACCGAGCAGGTCCACCCCAACGGGCGCCCGCCCATCGACCGGCCCTAGCGCAGGCCGGCTTCCTCGAGCAGCCCCATGCGCTTTGCGTCGTAATAGTAGCCGCGCGCATAGAAGCGGACGGCACTGTCCGAATTGTAGCCGCCCACCACATAGGCGCCGCGCAGGTACTTCACGGCGTACTTGAGGTTGGTGTCGGGGTCGAGCAGGCCGGAGGCCTCGCCGCGATAGCCCATCGAACGGGCGGTATCGTGCCGGATCTGCATCAGCCCGTAATAGGGACCGTTGCGGGCACCGGCATTGTAGCCGCTTTCGCGCTTCACCAGCCGGTGGATCAGCGAGGCCGGCACACCGTAGACCATTGCGTACTTGGCGATGAGGCCGTCGACATTGCTCGGTGTGCGCGACGGCGTCTCGACGAAGGCCAGGGGCACGAAGGGCTCGCCCGCCACTTCCGCGTCCGGCGCACTCTCGGGCTCCGCCTCGGCCGGGGCCACAGCCGCAACCTGCTGAACTGGGGCCGGCTTGAAGGTCGGAAGCCCGGCCATCGAGCAGCCGGAAACCAGCACGGCAAAAGCCGGCACGGCAAGGGTCGCGCGCAACGCGCTGGTGTAAGAGAAGGCCCTCTGCATGGACCTCCTCTTAACAGAGAGTTTTGGCGGGGGGAACCCGGGTGCCTCGCGCCAGTGCTTGGCGCGTGGATGGCATCCCCCGGACTTTGCCCGGGGACCCAGTGTCGTTGGATTGGTCAGTTCACCGCTGTCCGCGCGATCACCGACTGGCTGAGCGGCGCCGGCCGCTCGACCGGCGTCATGATCTCGACGGACTGTCCGGACTTCGCCGCCGTCTCGAAGGCCTCCATGACCTCGAGTACATGCAGCGCCAGGTCGCCCGAGGCGCGATGCGGCCGGTTCTCGAGGATGGCGTGGGCCATGTCGGCGAGCCCGAGCGAGCGGTAGCTGGTATCTGCATAGGGCAGGTTGGACGCCACCACCGTCCAGTCCTTCTCCGTCGCCGGGCGCGTCTTCAGTTCGCCCCCGAAATTGTTCGGGTCGGGCACGAGGACGCTGAGCTTCGAGCCATAGAGTTCGAACGGCAGGTGCGCGTGCGCGGGCACATCGAAGCTCAGCGTCGCCTGGATGATGGCGCCGGACTTGAACTGCAGCAGCCCCGCCACGTGGGTGAAGACCTTGACCGGCATGGTCTGGCCCTTCTTGGGCTCGGAGTAGATCGGCCGCTCGAGTTGCGGTGTCGCCGCCATGGCCTGGACACGGGCCACCGGTCCGAGCAGGTTCACGAGGTCGGTGATGTAGTAGGGGCCCATGTCGAGCACCGGCCCGCCGCCGACGTCGTAGTAGAAGGCCGGATCCGGGTGCCAGCGTTCGTGCCCCGGGCAGGCGAAGAAGGCGGTGCCGCCCACTACGTCGCCCACCGCGCCGCTGTCGACCAGCGCCCGGGCCTCCTGGTGCGCGCCGCCCAGGAACGTATCGGGCGCCGAGCCGAGCCGCAGCCCGGCTGCCTTGGCCGCATCCGCAAGCTTCTTGCCTTCCGCAAAGGTGATGCCCAGCGGCTTTTCGGCATAGACGTGCTTGCCGGCGGCGATCGCCCTGAGCCCGACTTCGACATGGGCGCGCGGGATGGTGAGGTTGAGGATGATCTCGACCTTGGGGTCGGCGAGCAACGCATCGACCGGCGCGGCCTTGAGACCGAACTCGGCGGCCTTCTTGTCGGCGACCTCGGGTCGCATGTCGGCAACGGCGATGATCTCCAGCACGGGGAAGTTGCGGATCGCCTTCAGATACTGGTTCGAGATGTTCCCGCAGCCGATGATCCCGACGCCGACACGGCGCTCTACGCTCATAAATCTCTCCATCCCTTGTGGCGGTTCGTTACCCAAATCCGCCAATTGCGGCACAGCATGGCGTGGTTCGAGGCCAAACTCCATAGCAGTGAGGTACGTAACGCATCGGTTTCTTCCGTGCCGCGGGGCTGGTAAGAGCGGGGCCTCATGCTCAACCCCATGCCTGCGACATTCGACTACCACCCGCCGACCGACCCGTGGCTGACGGTGGTCCATGCCGACGACGACCTCGTCGTCCTGGACAAGCCCTCGGGGCTGCTCACGGTTCCCGGCAAGGACCCGGCGCTGGCCGATTGCCTCGAGGCGCGGGTGCGCGGTCGCTGGCCGACAGCCGCCGTCGCGCACCGGCTCGACAAGGATACTTCGGGCATCCTCGTCATGTGCCTCAACAAGAAGGCGCTCGGCCACGTGGGCCAGGAGTTCGAGCAGCGCCGGGCGAAAAAATCATACGTCGCAAGGGTGTGGGGCGAGATCGAAGGCGACGAGGGCCGCATCGACCTGCCGCTCGCCACCGACTGGGAGCACAAGCCGCGCCAGCGCGTCGACTACGAGCGGGGCCGCCCCAGCGTCACCGATTGGGTGGTGGAGGGCCGCGAGAACGGCGTCACGCGCGTCCGGCTCTACCCCCTGACCGGCCGCACCCACCAGCTGCGCGTCCACCTGATGGAGCTCGGCCACCCCATCCTCGGCGACCCCTTCTATTCGACCGGCGAGGCACTCGCTGCGGCTGACCGGTTGCAGCTCCACGCCGAGGAACTGGGCTTCAACCATCCCGCCGGGGGGTGGGTCACCTACCGGGTGCCGGCACCGTTCTAGGTGCGGTTTCGCACCGTTATCCCCGTCACGAAAACGTCACGGCTCCGCCGGAATCCCGTCTGAAACGGGCCATCTGTCGTCTCTAGCGTCACGCTTGCGTGATCGGCGCTGCCGCCGCGCCCCGTCGCAATCGACCCGGAGATGACGATGAGCGAGACCAAGGACCGGCCTGACGCCGACCCCGCTATCGAGGCCACCGCCATTGACGCCGCATTCATCGAGGAGGCGGACGGAGCTGCCGGCCTCGAGGCTGAAGCGTTCGTAGTCGCAGATACTGTTGCCGAACCCGCCGAGGCGGAGCCCGAGGCTGCACCGGAACCGGCGCCTGAAGACGTCGTCGCGACCGCGGTGCTGGTCGTCGAGGAAACCATCGAGGTCCCCGCGGAGGTCGCCGAGGAGCTTGCGGCCGCCGTGGCGCTCGAAATTGGCGCCGAACTCGCGGCGCTGCCTCACATCGTCGACGATCTTGGCGACCCCGACGCTTCCGAGGATCTCGATCCTCCTCTCCTCGACGATGAGATCGAGCATGGCATCGCCGAGGTCTTCGCCGCCCTCCAGGCTGCCGCCGAACGTGGCGAGATCACCGGCACCGATGAGGACGACGAGTCGCTCGATACTGTCGACGGCGACCAGGCCATCGACGGCATCACCTTCCGCCTGCTCGGCGAACTCGACCGCCTCTGGCACCGCGCCGCCTGACCTCCTCCGGCTTCGATTGCCGCGGGAAGCCCCACCTTGCGCTCCCCGCGCCAATCGCCTATTGCCTTGTCCCACTGCACCCGTAGCTCAGCTGGATAGAGCGCTGCCCTCCGAAGGCAGAGGTCACAGGTTCGACTCCTGTCGGGTGCGCCAAAGTTCCCGGGCGCCGCGAGTACTGCAGGGCCCGATTCCCGTTCAGCTTCACCCACATCAAGACTTTACCGCCTGCCCCTAACCACGGTGGCGAGCTGCACCAAGAGTCGACCAGATCGAAGGTCAGGGCACCTCCCAGTGCGCTGACCCAGCATCCGTCGCACAGTCTGTGGCTTCATGCTCCGGCGGTGACCGTCCTAGAAGTGCCAGATCAGCGGAACGACGAACACGGCGATGACGAAGAACCAGAGCAGCAGCGGCAGGCCGAGCTTCCAGTAGTCGCCGAAGGCGTAGCCGCCGGGTCCCATGACCATCAGGTTCGTCGGGGTTGCAATCGGCGTCAGGAACGCGGCGGCCGCTGCCACCGCCGTGCTCATCAGCACCGGTCGCGGTGAGATGCCCATGGCCGTCGCTGCGGCGATGCCGATCGGGATGATGATGAGGGCGGTGGCGGTGTTGCTGATCAGCTGGCCCATGATCGCCGTCAGCACGAACAGCCCGGCGAGCAAAGCGTAGGGACCGGCGGGGCCGACATACTTGACCAGTTCGGTGGCGAGAAACTCGGCCGCCCCGGTCTGCGCCATCGCGGTGGACAGCGGCATGAGTGCCCCTACCAGGATGACAGTGGTCCACCCTACCGAACGATAGGATTGCTCGACGGTCATGATGCCGGAGAGGACTATCGCGCCGGCCGCCAGAAGGCCTGCCACCACCGGGGGAACGAGGCCCGTCGCCAGCAGCACGACCATTGCAGCGAGAATGACAATGGCCTGCGCAGCACCCGGCCCCATCGGCAACGCCTGCCGCCTCACCAGTTCCGGAGAGCTGACGACCAGCACGTCCGGGTCGGTCAGGTTGACGTCGAGAGCCTTCCAGGTGCCCTGCAACAGAAGAGTGTCGCCCGCCTGCAGCGCAATTCGTCCGGGCTTGCCGCCGAGCGAGCCGCCGGCGACGCTGTCGCCCGCGCGATGGACGGCCAGGATGATCAGGTCGCCGCTCTCAGTCACCATGCCCGGGAACACCTCGTAGCCGACGAGTCCGGATCGCGGCGGAATGATCACTTCGGCGAGGCCCGACCTTCGGTTGAAGAGTGTCTCCGCTCCGTCCTGTCCCTCGTCGTCAAGCAGCGTCAGTTGCATGTCCCGGGCGAAGGCCGCTACCGCGTCAGGCTCGCCCTTGGCGATGATGTGATCCCCGCTGGCGATCTCGCGGCGACGAAGCGGCTTGGCCGTTTCTCCATCCTGAACCGCTACGAGCGCCAGGAGCGGCCAGCTCTTCATATCGATGTCCGCGGGCGATCGGCCGACAAGCTGAGAGCCTCCGCGCACCCGCATGCTGAAGATGCCGGAGGCGAGGCCATACTGCTCGACAAGGGTCTTGGCATGGCGGCTGAAATCGGCGGGCATCGTCGCGCCGTTCCGCTGGGGCAGGAGGCGTGCACCGAACAGGACGATGATCAGCATCGTGCCCACCAGCAGCGGCAGTCCGACCAAGGCAAACTCGAAGACGCCAAAGGTGCCGCTGCCCGCGTCGCCGCTTGCTTCGGAAACGAGGACATTGACCGGCGAACCGGTCAGGGCCAGGAGCGAGCCGGCGTGCGCGGCAAAGACCATCGGTAGCAGCAGCTGCGAAGCGAGCCGTTTGAGCCTGACGGCAGTCACAACGACGACGGGAAGCAGGGCCGCCACGGCGCCGTTCACGCTGATCAGCGCCGTCAGCAGCGAGACCAGCAGCATCATGAGCAGAAGCAGGCGGGCGCGGCTGTGCTCGCCGGCCCAGCGGATGAGCAGTTGACCAGCCCAGGCGGTGACGCCGGTCACCTCGAGGCCGGCGCTGACGATGAAGAGCGTGGCTATGAAGATGACGGCCGGATCGCCGAAGCCGGACAGGGATTGCTCGATGGTGAGCAGGCCGGTCAGCCAGAGCGCCAGCGTGATCATCATGGCAACGACGACCACGGGCAGCTTGTTGGAAACGAACAAGACTACCGCGACCGCGACTATGACGGCCAAGATCGCCATCTGGCTCAATCGATCAGCCCCTCTGCGCGGCGGTTGATGTTCAGTCCTCGATGGTGGCGGCCAGGATGGCCAGGCGGCAGCCCTTCTCGAACTCGGGAAGGTTGACGTACTCCTTGATGGTGTGGATCTCGGCCTGCCCCGCGCCGATAGTCACGGTGGGGATGCCGTGCTTGTCGAGCCAGTTGGCATCGAGACCGCCGTTCGAGAACTGGTAGTTGGGCGTGATGCCCAGCTGTTTCATCGCCCGGGCAACGCGCATGACGACAGGACTTTCCTGCGTCAGCTCGAACGGCGGATACGATGTCTTGCGGGTAAAGCGAACCTCGGCGGTTCCGCCCTGATCGTCCGGCACCTCCGTCCGCGCCTGTTCGAACGCCCGGGCGAAGCCATCGGCGATCCGGACTGCGAAACTTGCGTCGGGACTGCGGGCCTCGCCTTTGATGAACGCGTAGTCGGTGACCACGTTGGTGGCGTCGCCGGCCGGAGCACCATCCTTGCCACCGAAAATGCCGACATTGCTTGTGCCGCGTCCATCTGGCTTTGCCACCTTGCCGAACCAGCCCTCCTCCCGCGCCCGGGTCAGGCCAATGGCGCCCACGAGCGTCGCGGAGATGCCCTTTTCGGGCGCGACGCCGGCATGTGACGCCTTGCCGGTAATCTCGACTTCCCAGTTCTCCTGACCGACCGCCCCGACGATCAGGTCCGAGGATGCCTGGCCGTCGATGTTCACGCACATGGCGGCGCCGCCCAGTTGGGCCGGGTCGAGCTCGCGCGCCCCGTGCAGGCCGCTCTCCTCTCGAACGGTGAACAGCAGCGTTATCGGCGGATGCGGCAGGCCGTGCTTGAGGAGCGTCTCGGCGACGACGACAAGGGCGGCAACCCCGGTTCGGGCATCACCTCCAAGGGCCGTGGTTCCGTCCGACACGATACGATCGCCCTCGCGTCGCGGCTTGGCTCCGGCACATAGCGGCACGGTGTCGAGGTGGGTAGAAAACAGCAGGCGCGGTCCAAGCCGGGTGCCGGGCAAATCCACTATCAGGTTGCCGGTCTGCGTAGGGAGCGGGATGCGCTTGTTCGCATCGTCGAAGCGGATCGCATCGGCGGGAACGCCGGCGGCGATCAAGGCCTTGCTGACGGCCGCGGCGATGTTGGCCTCTTGGCCGGTTATCCCCTCGACGGAGAGAAAGTCCATCAGGTGCTTTTCGGCCGCGGCTACATCCAGCGGAATGGACCGGTCGTTCATGGCGTTCATCCCATCAGTCGGAGCGATCTTCGAGGTGGCGTCACAGCCCCCAGGGGAGTCCCAGGATCTGCCAAAGGGCGAACAGGGCCGTCCATGCGACAAACATCACGGCGGTATAGGGCAGCATCAGCGAGACAACGGTGCCGACCCCCGCGTGCTTGTCGTAGCGCTGGGCAAAGCCGACCATCAGCGCGAAATAGGCGTTGAGCGGCGTGATGGCATTCATCGGCGAGTCGCCGACCCGATAGCCCGCGAGAACCGCCTCGGGTTCGACGCCGAGCTTCATCAGCAGCGGCACGAAGATGGGAGCAAAGATCGCCCACTTGGCGATGGCGCCCGTCAACAGCAGGTCGATGACGGCGACGACGACGATGAAGCCGATGAGCAGTGGCAGGGGGCCGAACTGCGCGCTCTGAAGCACGCCGCCGAGGCTGAGCGCCAGCACCGTGCCGATGTTGGTATAGGTGAAGTAGGCGACGAACTGGCTGAGGACGAAGAACAGGAAGATCGTCGGACCGAGTCCGGTGACCGCCTTCTCCATGGCCGCGATGACATCGGACAAGGTGCGCAGCGTGCCGGCGCCGATTCCGTATGCCCAGCCGGTCACGAGGAACATCAGGATGATGAGCGTGATCAGCCCGTTCATGAACGGCGAACTGCCGATGAGATCGCCGGTGACCGGGTCGCGCAGCGGGGCCCCGGCGGGAACCGTCAGCAGCAGGAAGACGACGATGAGCCCGATCAGCCCGAACAGCGCGAACCGCAGTCCGCGGGACTCCTGGGGGGAGAGCTTGGCGTCGACGGCTTCGTGAGCCGGTACCGC
>Ga0247822_10001780_pt1 | contig 13408 bp, 9 predicted proteins | sample 13C_Cellulose_Da_FD_192423 | JGI IMG/M metagenome (GOLD analysis project Ga0247822, IMG submission 192423) | Soil microbial communities from agricultural site in Penn Yan, New York, United States - 13C_Cellulose_Day30 | ecosystem: Environmental > Terrestrial > Soil > Agricultural land | place...
CTCACCATGGTTACCTGCAAGGCGGCCTGAGCGCCCTCGTGCTCGCCCTCGTGGTGCGCCGCCGTCGCCGCCGATAAGAGGCGCGGCGCCTCGATATCACCGCGCGATCGGAAGTCAGCGCCGCGCGCCCGCAGCGTGACGAATCCTGCTGACGGCTCCGTCGAACCTGTAGTATTTCGCCGTCTTGATGATCCGTCCTCATGCGCCGTTCTTTGTTGCGGTCGGGGTCGTGGCGACCCTGGTCGGTACTGCCGCGGCCGAGCCGAGCTCGACGTCGACCTCCAGCGATCCCACGCGCGAAGCGATTCGCGCCGCCATCGCGAACGCGGAAGCCAACGGCCAGAAGACCGTCGGCGTGTTCCTCCCCGAGGCGCCGTCGGCGCTGCCGCACGCCGCGATCTCCACCGTCATGTACATGAACCGCTGCACCGGCGGTTGCGTGATCAATGGCGGCACCGCAGACGACTCGCGGACCTTCACGTCGCAGATCCCGAACGCGGGCACTCACCCGATGGGTGAGTTCCAGGAAGGCGGCATGACCGGCGCCGCCGCGGACGACGCGTGGAACGAGCTCGTCGCCTGCGTGAAGGAGGTGTACTCGCCGTACGGCGTCCAGGTCACCGACCAGCCGCCGACCGCCGCGGCCTACCACATGGCGATCGTCGCGGGCCTGCCCGAGGACATCGGTCTGTCGTCGAACACCGGCGGCGTCGCGATCAGCACCTGCGCCCCGCGCGAGAATGGCATCTCGTTCACGTTCGCCAACGCCGAGGGCGGCTCGGGCACCAGCCGCATGCTCAAGCTGTGCTGGTACGTGGCGCAGGAGTCCGCGCACAACTTCGGGCTCGCGTATCACGCGTGGAAGTTCACCGCCGATGGGCGCTCGGCCTGCAACGACCCGATGACGTATCGGGAGGACTGCGGCGGTCAGAAGTTCTTCCGCAACGGCAACGTGAGCTGCGGTGACTTCTCGGAGAACCAGCCCGCGTGCATGTGCGGCCCGTCGCAGAACTCGCACCTCAAGCTGCTGGCCGTGTTCGGCGAAGGGACGCCGACCTACGGCAAGCCCAACGCCGCCGTGACGCTGCCCGTCGAGGGCGGTCAGCTCGGCGCCGTCGTCGGCGTGCAGGCGGGGAGCAAGCGCGGTATCGCGAAGCTGGAGCTGCTCGTCAACGGCTTCAAGTGGGCCGAGGTGACGGGCGCCCCGTTCGGCCCGAACGGCCAGGCGAACCCGAGCCCGTATACGATCCCCGTGCCCAGCAACCTGCCGGGCGGCGTCGTCGAGCTCGTCGCGCGCGCGTACGACGACCTCGGCGACTACGCCGACTCGCCGGTCGTGATGGCGACGAAGGGCGCCCCGTGTGCGTCCGCGGACTCGTGCGCCGCCGGTCAGAAGTGCGAGGCCGGCAAGTGCTTCTGGGATCCGCCGAGCGGCGAGATCGGTGACAGCTGCGGCTTCGATCAGGCGTGCCTCAGCGGCAAGTGCAGCCCGACCGCCGAGGATCGCATCTGCACGCAGACCTGCGCGCCCGGTGTGATGGGGAGCTGCCCCGAGAACTTCGACTGCCTCCAGACGTCGGCGGGTAACTTCTGCTACCTCCCGCCCGAAGAAGGCGGTTGCTGCTCCGTCGGTGGCGGCCCGCAGGCGGTCTACGTGCACGGTGCGCTGAGCGCGCTCGTGTTCGGCTTCCTCGTGTTCCGGCGGCGCCGCCGATGAAGTGGGCGCTCGTCGGCGTCTCGCTCTTCGGAGCGCTCGCGGTCGCGCACGCCGACAAGCGCCTCGAGACGCAGGCGGTGCCGCGGAGCGCACTCGCCCCCGCGCAACCGCACGCGACCGGCGCCGGCACGCTGTACCTCAATCGCTGCGTCGGCGGCTGCGTGATCCACAAGGCGGGCATCAACGACGCGCGCACGCGCACGTCGTCGATCCCCAAGGGCAACGCGACCGACTACACGGTCTCGCCGTTCGCGTGGGGCGACGCCGAGTGGGACGCGATCGTGCAGTGCATGAAAGAGGTCTACTCGCCGTACAAGGTGACGGTCACCGACGAGCCTCCGGCGGCGGGCGTCGCCTACAACGAGGCGATCATCGCGGGCTCCGATGAAGAGCTCGGGGTGTCCGCGGGCGGCATCGCCCCGGTGACCGGCGACTGCATGCCGTACAACTACGTCATCAGCTTCTCGTTCGCGAATGACTACGGGCCGAACGGCCGCGTGTTCCAGCTGTGCCGCGTCGCAGCGCAGGAGAGCGGCCACGCGTACGGCCTCGACCACGCGTTCGAGTTCCTCGACGGCTCGTCGGCGTGCCGAGATCCGATGAGCTACCGCCTCGACTGCGGTGGCCAGCGGTTCTTCCGCAACGAGGCCGCCGTGTGTGGGGAGTACAACGCGCGCGACTGCGCGTGCGGGCCGACGCAGAACTCGCACCTCAAGCTGCTCGGCGCGCTCGGGGCTGCCACCCCGATCACGCGGCCGCCCGAGGTGACCGTCACGTCGCCCGCGGACGGCGCGACGATCACCGCGGGCACGCACGTGATCTCGACCGCCTCGGCGCAGCGCGGGATCAAGACCGTCGAGCTGTGGCTCAACGGATACCTGTGGGGCACGGCCAAGGGAGCTGCGTTCGAGGCGGACGGCCAGCCCGCCGCGGCCTACAGCATCCGCATCCCCGACGAGGTTCCGGATGGCGTCATCGACATCGTCGTCAAAGCGAAGGACGACATCGACGTCACGACCACGGCGACCCTCACGGTCACCAAGGGCGCTCCGTGCGCGTCCGCCGAGAGCTGCCTCGACGGCCAGCGCTGCGAGGAGGGCAAGTGCTTCTGGGATCCACCGTCGGTGGAGCTCGGCGAGCCGTGCTCGTTCGCGCAGGAGTGCTTGAGCGGCGTGTGCGTCGAGACGTCGGATGGCCAGTTCTGCTCGCAGAACTGCCTGCCCGGCATCGGCGACAGCTGCCCCGAGGGCCTGACCTGCGTCGAGAACACGCCGACCGCGGGCTTCTGCCTCGCCGGCGACGGCAGCTGCGACGGTGGCTGCTGCGGCTGCGCCATCGTCGACGAGCGCGCCACGGGCACGGGCCCGGCCACGGCGCTCACGATGCTGTTTCTCGGCGGGGTCGGCTACGTCGTGTTCCGCCGCCGCCGCCGCTAAGACTCGTTACTCTTTCTTCTCTTCCGGCTTCGCCTCGTCCTTGGCCGCGGGCGACGGAGGCGTGGCGGCACCGACCGCGATCTGCGCCGGCCCGATCGAGTCACGCGCCGTCATCGCGCACTTGCGGATCGACTCGTTGTCCACGTTCGATGCGCCGCCGCGGACCTGCAGGATGCACTTCGTGTCGGCGTCGAAGAACCGGTACACGTAGACGTCATCGACGCCCTGCGCGACGGTCTGCCGGCACGCGTACGTGCCCATCGTCTCGTCGTCGGCGCGCTTCATCTCGGCGCATTTCGCCTTGAAGCGCGCCGGATCCTCGATCGTCCAGCAGAACGCGCTGACGTTGCACAGCTCGTCGCCGGCCAGCACGCCGAGCCGGCCTTCCTTCTTCAGCTTCGCCGCCTGCTCGGAGGCCGACAGCGGCTTGCCGCCGCGGTTCAGCGAGCACGACGCGGCCGCTTCCGCTTCATCCTTGCGCTCGGACACGCTCAGCGGCTCGGGCTCGCCGAGCGCCGTCTGGAACGCGGCCACGTCGATCAGCTGCGCGCACGGGATCTTCGCCTGGCCCGGCACGGGCGGCGAGATCTTCTTGGGCACCTCGCCCGAGGCAGCCTTCGCCTTGAGCTCGGCCTCGGCTTCCTTCCTGGCTTGCTCGGCGCCTTCGTTGGCGCCCTTGGTACACGCGGGAACGATTGCAGCGAGACAGACGACGAGTGAGATCGATGCCCTCATGACGGCCCGCAACCTATCACGGGTACGTGACTTCAGAGCGATTCTGGGTACAGTGGCCGCCGCGGGGGCCGCACCCGCGATTGCGCCCATAGCTCAGTTGGATTAGAGCACTGACCTTCTAAGTCAGGGGCCGCAGGTTCGAGCCCTGCTGGGCGCGCCCCGATCGACTGACGTGCGCCGTTGCCACACGCGCTCTACCGGCGATCACGAGCGAATCGTGATCCGAGCACTCCGTGATGAAAATCTCTGAGAGGGGTTCCTCGCGGTTCTCGGAGACATGCCTATACTCCGAACACTTTCGACTACGGAGATGGGCATGCACAAACACTGGTTGATGGCGCTCGTAGCCGCTGGGCTACTCCTTGGAGCGACGGGGTGTCCCGGTATCGATGTAGATGAGAACGAGGTCGGGACCGCGGGACCGCAGGTGGAGTTCGATCCAGCGGCGAGGATCATCCCGTTCCCGAACAACCTCCTGATCGACCCGATGACGGGCCTGGTCAATCTGCCCGCGCAGTGCAACGAGTCGGCGACCGCGAAGGCCCTGCGCGAGCAGGTGCTGAACCAGCTCGACGGCTTCGGCACGTTCGAGGTCGCGATCACCGTGACGTTCACCGAGCCGGTGGATGAAGCGTCGCTGCAGGACCGCGTGGTCCTGTTCCAGCGCACGGCGGGCGCCAACGCGATCGATCCGGCCGCCGCGCAGGAGGTGCCGGTGATCGTGCGCCGCACTCAGACCACGCGATTCGCGCCCGACTGCGCGACGTCGTCGATGGTCGAGCAGGTCGCGATCATCCCGCTCGTCCCGCTCGAGCAGAAGTCGAACTACACGGTCGCGTTGCTGAAGGGCATCAAGACGGCGACCGGGGAGGAGTTCGGACAGTCCTTCACGTGGGCGCTGATCAGCCAGGCCAACCCGCCGGTCGTCCTCGACGACCAGGGCAACGTGATCGTCAATCGCACGCCGCTCAGCCCGGTCAATCCGGTCGACGAGAACATGAACGGCATCAGCGACGATCTCGAGTCGCTGCGCGGCATCGCGCTGCTGTGGCAGGCGCACGCGCAGGCGGTCGCGTTCCTCGTCGAGAAGGGCATCCCTCGTAGCGACATCCTGCTCGCGTGGGAGTTCAAGACGCAGACGACGACCGACCCGCTCGATCCAGCGGTCGCGGGCTCGCCGGCGGCGAACGTGTACAAGAACCCTGCGACGCAGATCGGCTCGCTGACGGCGACGATCAACCGTACGGCCGCACCGTACGTGCTGTGCGACCCGGCGGGTGGCGGTCCTGGCACCGACAACAACACCCAGTGCTTCCTCAAGATCGCTCTCGGAGCCGCGTCCGGCGCTCCGACGAACCAGATCTACGCCACCGGAAACGCGACTTGTGCGGCCGTCGGCTGCGCGGCCGTGGGCGATGTGCTCGGCGGCAAGTTCAATTCGAAGCAGTACCAGATCGAGACGCCGAACCCGTTCGATCCGTCCAAGCCCATCCCGGGCCCGTGGAACAACCCGCGAACCCCGACGGTGGTGAAGGATGAGGCGATCGACTTCATCGCGATCGTCCCCGCGTCGCCGGCGCCGGCCAACGGTTATCCGACCGTGGTGTTCGGCCACGGCCTCGGTAGCTCGAAGAAGACGATCTTCGCGATCGGTCCCCAGCTGAGCGCACCGCAGGCAGCGTTCGGCTTCACCAGCGGCTTCATCACGATCGCGATCGACTTCGTCGGCCACGATAGCCGCGCGGTCCGGATCTCGAGTGACGCCGCGATCGGCTGCGACGGCACGCCGGATCCGACGGTGAAGCCGCAGTGCTTTGCACCATTCCTCTCGCCGAACCTCGCGACGACGCGCGACGGCATCCGGCAGAGCGTGCTCGACGTGCATGGCTTGGTCGAGATGCTCAAGGCGTGCGGCAACACGACCTGCGCGACGGCCGCGACCGGGGCCGGAAACTTCCACGTCGACCCGGCGCACATCTCGTATCTCGGCATCTCGCTGGGCGGCATCATGGGCTCGACGGCGGTCGCCTCGAAGACCGACATCAAGACCGGCCTGCTCAACGTGCCCGGTGTCGGTTGGGTGGACATCCTCGAGAACACGCAGACGCTCGCGATCCGCTGCTCGCTCGTCGACGGCCTGATCGATGCCGGCATCCTCGTCGGCGACAAGTCGACGGGGCAGAACCCGCTGTGCTTCGGTGACACGTGGAAGACGCAGCCTGGCTATCGCCAGTTCGCGGCGATCGGCCGCTGGGTCCTCGACCCCGCGGACCCCGCGAACTTCACGCAGCGCCTCGCTGCGCGTCGGTTCTTCATCCAGGAGGTCGTCGGCGACACCGTCGTGCCGAACCTCGCGACGGAGAACGAGGGCGCGCTGACGGGTGTGCTGGGGAGCGCGTTCGCAGGAGCGTGCACGCCGCAGTCCGGGACCGCGCTGCCCACCCCGGAGGTCCTCTCGATGCCGATGACGAACAAGTTCGCGCGGTACATGTCCACGACGACGCCGGGACCGTGCAACAACGCGGAGAACACGAACCCGGGCACTCCGGGCCAGGTGTTCGTCCACTCGTCGTTGCTGCGTCCGGCACCCGGTCACTGCGTGAGCATGCCGATGAATACCTGCACCTCGACGAACCAAGCCACGGGTGACGCGCAGTGCACGGCCGCCAACGGCGGCACTGCCGACACGTGTGACATCGCCTCGGTGGCTCGTGGGCAGCTCGGTACGAAGCGGCTCCAGACGGATGCCATCACCTACCTCATCCTCAACCGCTAACCCCACGAGGAACCAATGCGCACTCACATGAAGACTCTCTCTGCTGCGTTGTTCCTCGTCGCCGGCGCCGCGGGCGTCGCCTCGGGCAACGCGTTCAACATCAACGAGCACGACGCGAAGGTCACCGGTCGCGGTGGCGCGAGCGTCGCGTCCAACACCGATGCGTCGTCGGTCATCTTCAACCCGGGCGGCATCCCGGTCGCCGAAGGGACGCAGGTCTCGGTCGGTGGTTCGCTCTACATCGCGAAGGGCTCGTACGAGCCGCCGGGCGAGGAGCGCATCAAGACCACCTCGCCCCCGACCCCGGTGCCGAACCTGTTCGTCACCTCGCGCGTCCACGACCTGGTCGCGGTCGGGTTCGGCGTGCACTTCCCGTTCGGCCTCAGCATCTCGTGGCCGCTCACGCACCCGCAGGCCGACGCCATCACGAGCCAGACGCTGCGCACGTACTTCCTGACGCCCGCGGTCGGCATCAACCTGAACAAGTACGTGCCCGGGCTTTCGATCGGCGGCGGTGTCGACATCGTCCCGGCGACGGTCGAGCTCCGGCGCTCGATCTTCTTCGGCGATGTCGCCGGCGAGGCCCACCTCGGCGGTGATGCGGTCGGCTTCGGTGGCCGCGCGGGCATCCAGTATCGCCCCGAAGCGCTGCCGCAGCTCCGCGCCGGCTTGATGTGGCGGAGCAAGGTCGACCTCGACTTCGAGGGCGAGGCTGACTTCGACATCGCGCAGCCGTTCCGCGATCAGCTGCCGCCCGACGGCGACATCTCGACGTCGATCACGCTGCCGCAGTCGATCTCCGGCGGTGTCGCGTACAACCCGATCCGGGACCTCCAGGTCGAGCTCAACGTCGTCTGGATCAACTGGAACGTGTTCGACGAGCTGAACATCCAGCTGCCGGGCGGCGCGGAGTCGATCACGATCGAGGACTACGAGAACACGATCACGTGGCGGGTCGGCGCCGAGTACGCGCTGCCGAAGTACAAGGCGGCCGTGCGCGCGGGCTTCATCTATGACCCGACGCCGATCCCCGACACCGCGCAGACGGCGCAGCTCCCCGACGTGAACCGCAAGAACGTCACGCTCGGCGGCAGCTACTACTTCGGCGACTACTCGGCGAACCTCGGCCTGCTCTGGGTGACACCGGGCAACCGCGACACGTCCGACGAGCTCTACATGCCGGTGTTCAAGGCGAACTACGGCGTTCAGGCCTTCGTGACGTCGTTGAGCATCACCGGCACGTTCGGTGCGGGCGCTGCGAAGACGCCGGCGCCGGACCCGACGCAGACCGCCAGCCGCTGATCGAGGAGAGCCGGCCGCGCGCCGGCGTCGTGAGCGGCCCGCATCTTGCGAGCGTCCAGCGGTATGGATCGCATCGTGATCGCGGGCGCGACCGGCTTCATCGGTCAGGCAGCGAGTGAGCGCCTGGCCGGTCGCGCGGAACCGCCCGAGGTCATCGGGCTGACCCGCGGGCGCCAGACCGCGCGCGCGGCAAGGTCGCAGCTCCTGACGTGCGACCTGTTCTCGCTCCGGGACGTCGAACGCGCCGTCGGCGGAGCTCGCTACGTCGTCTACCTAGTCCACTCGAGGTTGCCGTCGGCGCGGCTGGTCCAGGGCCGGTTCCAGGATCTCGACCTGATCTGCGCGGACAACGTCGGCCGCGCCGCGCGCGCGGCGGGTGTCGAGCAGATCGTGTATCTCGGCGGTCTGATCCCCGAGGGCGCGCTGTCGAAGCACCTCGCGAGCCGCCGCGAGGTCGAGCGCGCGCTCGGCGCGTACGATGTCGCGGTCACGACGCTCCGCGCGGGCCTCGTGATCGGGCCCGGTGGATCCTCGTTCGAGATCCTGCGTCGCCTGGTCGAGCGCTTGCCGGCGATGATCCTTCCGGCGTGGAGCGGGCGGCGATGCCAGCCCATCGACCTCGCGACGGTCGCCGCGCTGATCGATCACTGCGTGGGTCGCCGCGAGACGTACGGGCAGACCTACGATATCGGCGGCCCCGACGTGCTTCGCTACCGCGACATGATCGCGACGACCGCCGCGCAGCTCGGCCGGCGCCGCCCGTTGATCGACCTCCCGATCGAGGCGCGCCGGCTATCGCGCTTGTGGATCTCGGTGGTCACCGGCGCACCGAAGCAGCTCGTCGCCCCGCTCATCGAGAGCCTGCGCCACGAGATGGTGTGTCGCGATCGACGCCTCCAGGAGGCGGCCGGGTTGCCAGGGCTTCCGTTCGCCGAGATGGTGAAGCGCACGCTCGCGGAGGAGACGCGCGGAGACGAGCCCCACGCGTATCGTCGAGCGCCACGCGCGCTGGCCACGGGCGTGCGATCCGTGCAGCGGATCCCGCTCCCGCCGGGCCGCGACGCGGAGTGGGCGGCGCACGAGTACATGCGGTGGCTGCCGCACGGAGCGTGGTGGGCCGGGCTCAGCGTGCATGTCGATGAACAGCGGCGAGCGACCTTCTCGTTGATCGGCACGCGCCGGCCGTTGCTCGAGCTGACGTTCGCGCCCGATCGCAGCTCGCGCGATCGCCAGCTGTTCTACGTCACCGGCGGGCTCCTCGCGGCGGCGAGCGCGCGCGGGCGGCTCGAGATGCGCCAGACCCCCGACGGCCATCACCTGCTCGTGGCGATCCACGACTATGCCCCTCGTCTGCCGTGGCCGCTCTATCGCTGGTCGCAGGCGATCGTTCACCGCTGGGTCATGCGGCGGTTCGGCGCCCACCTGGCGCGGCACTCGGTCCCTCCATCCACCCCGCCGGCAGGCAATCGCGTGCGGCGCGGGCAGGTCCAAGCCGCATGCGACCGGTCTGGGTGGGTGTCGTGATGCCCATCGCACCGTGCAGCGCGAGCACGGGGAGCCCTTCGCCCTCACTCGCGTACTCGACGCTGCCGAGCGACTCACGGTGAGTGGCTCGGGCGTGGTCACGCGGCCATACTAGTGCATCGTGACGATGTCGCCGGATCCGACGTTCATGCAGCGAGCGATCGAGCTCTCGGAGCTCGCCTACCGCAGCGGCAAAGGGCTGCCGATCGGGTGTGTCATCGCCCGGGACGGACAGCTCCTCGGGGAAGGTCACAACGAGATCTTCGCGCGCCGCAATCCGACGGCGCACGCCGAGATGGTCGCGATCGAGAACGCGTGCGCGCGGGCGGACTCCTTGGACCTCGCGGGCTGCGCGCTGTACACGACGCTCGAGCCATGCCCGATGTGTCTGGCCGCGGTGTACTGGGCCAACATCCGCGTCGTCTACTTCGCGAGCTCGAGCCATGATGCTCGCGAAGCTGGGTTCGACGACAGGCTCATCGCGAGCGAGCTGGCGGCCGCACCGGAGCAGCGGCGGATCCCATCCATCCAGGTGCCGAGCGAGGATGCGGCCAGGGTGCTGCGCGAATGGAAGGCGCTCGGGGTGAATGCTGCGCAGCCATCCGGCACGTAGAAGCGAGATTCTTCGCTACATCGGCGCGCCTCTCCTCTTCTAACCCAGACCGGCTGGGCCGCGCATTGAACACGCGCCGGGCGCGGGCGTCCGTGGGGTACGATGCTGCCGATGCGCGGGCTCTGGGTGCTGCTGGTTGGTGCGTGCGGTAGCGCGTCACGTCCGGCCTCGCCGACGGCGTTCGCCGGTGAGGTCGCCCCCGCTCCGGCGTGCGACGCCGCCGTTCCGGATCGTGCATGTGCGCCAGGACGGGCGCTGCGCGTGTGCGCGCCCGGCGATCCCGCGCGCGTGGGCGAGTGGCGCTACGCGATCGCCGCCCCGCCGTACACGAACGTCGAGGACATCTCGTCGGCCGAGCTGCGGGTGCGCTGGAGCCGCGCGCTGCCCGGGTTCACCGGCACGCGCGATACGATCGCAGCGCTCGCGACGCAGCTCGGTCCGGGCACCATCGCGCCGGTGGACGAGGGAGCTCGCCCCGAGGTCACGGCGCAGCAGTGGGCGATCGTGCCCGCCGACGAGCTCGTTCCGAACTGGAAGGTGGTGACCGTCGATGGCCAGCACCCGCTCGACAAGCACGCCGGCGCGCTCTCGGTGCCGCTGTGCTCGTCCACGCGCGGGGCGATCCGCAACATCGATCCGGACCAGCTCACGACGCTGGTGATGACGGGCACGACGGCGCTCACCCGCCTCACGGCCAAGCTGATCGAGGATAAGGGCATCGACTATCCGCTGCGCGACGTGGAGCCCTGGCTCGCCGCCGCCGATCTCGTGCACCTCTCGAACGAGGTGTCGTTCGTCCCCTCGTGCAAGACCGGCGACGGCAAGCCGACGCGAGAGTTCTGCGCCAAGGAGCGCTACATCCGCCTGCTCGAGAAGGCGCATGCGAGCATCATCGAGCTCACCGGCAGTCACCTCCACGACTTCGGGCACGCGTGGATCACCCACACCGTCGCGATGTACGAGCAGCGCGGCTGGCTGTGGTTCGGCGGTGGCCGCAGCCAGATCGAGGCCACCGAGCCGCGCACGCTCGAGCACCACGGCAACAAGCTCGCCTTCCTCGGCTGCAACGCACCGGTGACCGACTGGAGAGCGCTGCGCCGCGGGCCCGGCGTCGGTGGGTGCGATCTGCCCCGGATGGCGCGTCAGATCGCGGCGCTGCGCCGCGCTGGCTTCGTGCCGATCGTCTCGGTCCAGCACCACGAGGTCTACAAGCACGATCCGCCGGAGCAGCTGGTGCACGACCTCCGGACCCTCGCCGCGGCGGGCGCGGCGTTCGTCATGGGCAGCCAGGCTCACGTGGCGCATCCCTGGGAGGTGCACCGCGGCGCGTACGTCCACTACGGTCCCGGCAACTTCCTGTTCGATCAGACGTGGCACCCCGTCCGCGATGCCGCGCAGGACAAGCTCTACATCCACCGCGGCGCGCTGCTCACGGTCGGTCACCTCTACACGCGCATCGAGGAGCACGGCCGGCCGCGTGTCATGGACGGGCGCGAGCGCGGTGAGCTCCTGGCGGCGCTCGCCGGCGCGCGCCGGCGCTTACCCCGCGGTGTCGAGCCCTGGGCGCCGCCGCTCGACGTCGCGCCCAGCCGCGAGCATCCGGACTCGGTGGTCCTGGACGGGAGGCTGCACTCGATCACCGTCACCACGCCCAGGAGCATCGAGCCCACCCGGAGGTATCCGCTGGTCATCGATCTTCGCGGCAAGGAGCCGCCTCGCGACGATGCGTTCGTGGTCGTCCCGGCGGTGGCCATCGCACGGAGGAAGGAGGCGGTGCAGGTGATCGAGGAGCTGATGACGGCGAAGTACCCGATCGATCCAAACGCGGTCACGCGGTCGCGCTGAGCCCGCGGGGGCATGCCAGGATCTCGGGGTGGCGAACGTGAAGAAGGAGCTCCTGTCGTTCGACGGCATCGAGGTGCCGGTGTCGAACCCCGGCAAGCTCTACTTCCCACAGGCCGGGATCTCGAAGCTCGAGCTCGTGCAGTACTACCTCGCGGTCGCCGACGGAGCGCTGCGCGGCGTGGCGCGGCGGCCGATGATCCTCAAGCGGTACGTCAACGGCGTCGAGGCCGAGCCGTTCTTCCAGAAGCGCGCGCCCGAGAAGCGGCCAGCGTGGGTCGACGTCGCCACGTTCCGGTTTCCGTCGGGCCGCCACGCCGACGAGATCGCGGTCTCCAACCGCGCGCAGCTCGTCTATGTCGTCAACCTCGGCTGCGTCGACCTCAATCCGCACGCGGTGCGCGCCGAGGACATGGACCACCCGGACGAGCTGCGCATCGATCTCGATCCGGTCCCGGGCGTCGCGTGGTCGCAGATCGTCGAGGTCGCGAAGGTGGCGAAGGAGGTGCTCGACGAGGTCGGGCTGGTCGGGTGGCCGAAGACCAGCGGGTCGCGCGGCGCGCACGTCTGGGCGCGGATCTCGCCGAACTGGCCGTTCACGACCGTGCGACGCGCGGCGCTCGCGTTCGCGCGCGAGGTCGAGCGGCGGGCGCCCGCGATCGCCACGGCGAAGTGGTGGAAGGAGGAGCGCCACGGCGTGTTCCTCGACTACAACCAGAACGCGCGCGATCGCACGACGGCGAGCGCGTACTCGGTGCGCCCGACGCCGGATGCGCGCGTGTCGATGCCGCTCGCGTGGGACGACTTCTTCGCGTGCGATCCGCGCGAGTTCACGTTGCGTACGGTGCCCGCGATCGTCGCCGCGCGTGGTGACGCGCACGCCGGGATCGACGATGCGATCGGCGCGCTCGACGCGCTGCTCGCGCTCGCGGACCGGCAGGAGGCCGAAGGGCAGCCCGATGCGCCGTGGCCGCCCCACTTCGAGAAGCAGGAGGGCGAGGCGCCGCGCGTGGCACCGTCGCGTGCGCGGGTGAAGAAGTTCCCGGTGATCACGATCGGACAGGCGAAGCTCAAGCCCGACGCGCTCGCCGGGCTCGAGCGGTGGAAGCAACGGTACCCGGCGGTGGCGGCCAGCCTCGCCCCCGAGGACGTGCTCGTCGACACCAATCGCGGTCGCGCGACTGCATGGTACCGGGTGCGCGTCAACCTCAAGCACGTGCCACCGGAAGATCGCCCGCCGCAGGAGGCGCTCGATCCCGACTACGATCCGCGCACCGAATATGCGGGCTTGATCGACGACGATTGAGCGCGCCGCCGCGAGCACCTACATCGTCGGCGGTGACTGGCGTCCCCACGGATGGGAGCGCAGTCGCCACGACGAGCTTCCAGTTTTGAGGAGCGGCCTCGCGAGCGCCTCCACTATACTGGACGCGCTTTGGAGGCGGGCACCCCACGAAAGCCGC
>Ga0247822_10001781_pt1 | contig 13403 bp, 9 predicted proteins | sample 13C_Cellulose_Da_FD_192423 | JGI IMG/M metagenome (GOLD analysis project Ga0247822, IMG submission 192423) | Soil microbial communities from agricultural site in Penn Yan, New York, United States - 13C_Cellulose_Day30 | ecosystem: Environmental > Terrestrial > Soil > Agricultural land | place...
AGGCCGCGGCCGCGCTGGCCGCCGGCACGTCCACCGAGTCGCCGCGCGCGGTGGTCGCGCGCGCGCTCCTGGCCAAGCCCGAGGTCCGCGACCGCTGGGTCGTCCACTTCATGGACGCGCTGCGGGTGACCCGGGTCGAGGACCAGACCCAGGAGGCGTGCTGGGGCGAGGCGCTGCGCCCCACCGTCGTCCCCGAGCTCGCCGCCGCGGTCCGCGACAACCCGGCCAGCGGCGCCGGCCCGGGCGTGCCGTTCACGATGCTCGACCTGGCCCGCTCGGCGGTCGCGCTCGACGACCTCACCCCGATCTACCGCGGCCACCTGTTCGCCCTGGTCAGCCGGCCGATCGCCGCCGCCAACGTGCCCGACGTCGAGGCCGAGCTGGCCCGCCGCGAGGACTTCGGCACGGTGTTCGATGCCACCTACCTCAACCGCGACATCGTCTGCCTGGGCTGCCACAACAGCACCGCGGCGATCACCGATCGCGAGGATCCCGCGCTCGATCGCCACTGGCCGCTGGCCGGCCAGGTCGACCTGGCGCTGTTCGGCGCGCCGACCGGCATCGCGCCCGAGCGCGCCCACGCGCCGTTCCGGTTCGACGGCTTCGTCGTCGAGCGCGGCGGCCGGACGCCGTGGGGCATGAGCCCCGAGTGCGGGCGGTTCGCGCCGGCGGCCGCGATCCCCGACGACCTGGCCATGATCGACGGTCACCTCGGCTCGCTGATGGGCCGGCGCCTGACCGTGTTCGACCTCGACGCCGCGCTCAAGCAGGGCTTCGACACCCTGCGCGGCAGCGGGCTGATGGTGGCGCCCGACGGCACCGTCGCCGATCCCGACGCCGCGCTGGCGGCGATGGTCGCCGCCAGCATCGTCGAGAGCGTGTGGACGGAGATCGTCGGCACCCCGCTGACCATCGCCAACTACTTCCCGCGCAACCAGGCCGCGCGCGACGAGCTGCAGCGCCTGACCGACGGCTTCGTCACCAACGGCTACTCGCTCGACGCCCTGCTGGTCGCGATCGTGTCGTCGGACTACTTCAGCCGCCTGCCGCCCGAGGCCGGCTGCGGCGCCAGCCCGTACACCTACCCGGCCATCTACGATCCGTGGGTCATCGACGACAGCGACGAGACCCGGCGCGGCAACGGCCCCGGCGACGCGGTGGCCGCGCTGTCGACCCGCACGCTCTTGTCGGCGGCCTACGCCGCGCTCGAGTGGCCGGCGCCGACCGGCGAGCAGTTCCCGCTCGACGAGGAGGGCTGCGAGGAGCTGTCGTGCGGCGACCTCGCCGGCGCGTGCAACTTCGGCGCGTGCTGCGAGACCTATGCGGTGAAGTGCCAGGGCCAGCCGGCGACCCGCGATCCGGCCGAGCTGCCGTTCCAGCGCACGATCGGCGCGTTCCTCAAGAACGGCGAGCGCGGCTTCCGCGGCCTCGACTTCCAGGCCCGCCTCGGCTGGGAGGACCGCTTCGGCGCCTGCGCCAAGCCGGCCCAGCTGACCGGCGACGACTTCGTCGACCGCGCGCTCGCCCTCGGCCGTCAGACCCCGGGCGCGACCGTCGGCGACGTGGTCGCCCTGGTCAAGGACCGCCTGGTCGGCGAGCCGATCGCGCCGGCGCCGGCCGACGGCGGCCCGGCCGAGGCCGCGGCGATCGAGGCGCTGATCGGCGCGTCCTTGTCGGCGCCGGCGGCCGACCTCGACGCGGCCGGCCTGCGCCGCCTGTGCGGCGTGCTGCTGTCGTCGCCGCAGTTCGTGCTGAGCGGCGTGGCCGGCGCCGGCGGCCCGGCCCCGGCGCTGACCCTGCCCGGCGATCGCTTCGACGACGCCTGCGCGCGCATCCGCGACGCCGGCCTGTCCGGCTGGACGATCACCTGCAACCCCGACAAGCTGACCGCGACGCCCACCGCGCCGCCGCCGGCGATGTGACGGTCAGGAGGTCGGCTTCTTCGCGCGCGCGGTGCGGCCGGGCGACTTCTTGCGGGCCTTGCCGCTGTTGGGACCGCTGTAGTCGGTCCAGCGGTAGCTCGGATCGCCGGGGGCGCGGAAGTCGACGTGGATGAAGCCCGAGCGCGGGTAGATGCCGATGCCCATGCCGCCGCCGTCGAGGCTCTCGGCGAAGGCGTACATCTCGCGGATGGTCACGCCGTCGATGCGGATGTCCATCGCCGACGCGTGGAAGTGCCGGCTCGAGCTGCGCTCGGCGAAGCGGAAGCCGCTGACCAGGTTGACGCGCTTGCCGCCGAAGTGATCGTAGATGCGCGACAGCTGCTCGTAGAGGCGCGGATCGACCGAGCGGACCTCGCCGGTGCGCTTGCAGCGGAACATCTCGTCGAGCTGCGCCAGCGCGGCGTCGTCGTAGCTGCCGTCGGGCTTGTAGATGTTGAGCCTGACCTCCTCGCGGAGGTTCTCGGCCGACAGCCAGATGTCGCCGGACGGCCGGTCGAGCGGCTCCTTGCGCAGCGACGCCGACGCCACGCCGTGGCCCTGGAACTCCTGCACGAACGAGCAGCGGCGCTTCTTCTTCTTGCCGGACTCGGTGCAGAGCTTGACCTTGGCGACCTTCTTGCCGCGCTTGCGGCTCGATTGCTTCGACGACGGCTTCGACGACTTCTTGGAGGAGGTCTTCGGCTTCGCCTCGGCGGTCGGGGTGTCCCAACCATGCTCGAGCGTCGGACCGACCGCGGTGAGCCCGAGGGCCACAGCCGTGACAAGAAGGAGTCGCCGAAGGGTCACGTGTACCTCGCGTGGCCGGAAGTCGAACGCCCAGAACCGCCCTGGGATCCGCAGGCTACGGTGGGGGGCCGGGCTGGATCAAGAAACCTGCCGGCCAGAAAATCCAAAACTTGGGCCAAAAACCAATCATTCACGCAGCGGGCGGGATGGGTGCAGGTGGGAGCTGCACCCCGGGCAGCGGGAAATGGACCAGCTCGACCCCGATCTGGCGGGCGACGTCGAAGATGCGATCGTCGCGGTAGAACTCGCCGTAGCAGATGCGCTTGATGCCGGCGTTGGCGATCTGCTTGAAGCAGTTCCAGCACGGCGACGCGGTCACGTAGATCGTCGCCGCCTCGATCATCACGCCGGTGCGCGCGGCCTGGATGATCGCGTTGGCCTCGGCGTGGATCGTCGCCACGCAGTGGCCGTCCTGCATCATGTGGCCGACGTCCGAGCAGTGCGGCATGCCGCGGATCGAGCCGTTGTAGCCGGTCGACAGGATGATGCGATCGCGGACGATGACGGCGCCGACGAACTTGCGGGGACAGGTCGAGCGGGTCGCCACCACCTGGGCGATGCTCATGAAGTACTCGTCCCACGAGGCGCGCGGCTTGGGCTCGATGACGTCGCTCATGGTGGGGGACGGTAGCGCATGCCCCCGACGGCGGCGTCGGCCACCGGCGTACGACGATCGGGCAGGCCGGCCCGCCCGGCCGCCGCCAACCCTCCGCTGGCGTGGTAGCGTGCCGCCGCCATGTCGGGTCGAGATCAAGGCAAGTACAAGGATACGGTCGCGCTGCCCGAGACCGGGTTCCCGATGCGCGGCGACCTCGCCAAGCGCGAGCCCGAGCTCCTGGCCCGGTGGGCCGAGCAGGGCCTGTACGAGCGCATCCAGGAGTCGCGGGCCGACGCGCCGGCGTTCATCCTCCACGACGGCCCGCCCTACACCAGCGGCCACATCCACTACGGACACATCCTCAACAAGACCCTCAAGGACATCGTCGTCAAGCACAAGACGATGATGGGCCTGCGCGCGCCGTACATCCCCGGCTGGGACACCCACGGCCTGCCGATCGAGCTCGCCGTCGAGCGCGACCTCGGGCCCAAGCGCGCGACCATGACCCAGGCCGAGATCCGCGCCGCCTGCCAGGCGTACGCGATGAAGTTCGTCGAGATCCAGCGCACCGAGTTCAAGCGGCTGGGCATCTTCGGCGCGTGGCAGACCCCGTACCTGACGCTGTCGCCGGTCTACGAGAAGGCGATCGTCGAGGCCCTGGCCGCGTTCGCCGAGGGCGGCTACCTGTACCGCGGCAAGAAGCCGGTCTACTGGTGCCCGACCGACAAGACCGCGCTGGCCGAGGCCGAGATCGAGTACCGCGACAAGACCTCGCCGTCGATCTACGTGCGCTTCCCGCTGGTCGACTTCGACGGCGCCCGCCTCGACGGCCGGCTGGCCGGCAAGCAGCTCACCCTGCCGATCTGGACGACCACCCCGTGGACGCTGCCGGCCAACCTGGCCATCGTGCTCCACCCCGAGGTCGCCTACGTCGCCCTGCCCTCGCCGCGCGGCGGTGACGAGTACCTGATCGCCGCGGCCGCGCTCGCCGAGTCGTTCGCCAAGGCGATCGGCGCGCCCGAGATCGTCGCCGGCGCGATCGCCATCGCGCCCGACCGGCTGCGCGCGCTCGAGGGCGCGCGCTACGCCCACCCGTTCCTCGCCACGCCGCTCGACGACGTCAGCTTCCGGGTGTGGTTCACCGACTACGTCACCACCGAGCAGGGCACCGGCCTGGTCCACACCGCGCCCGGCCACGGCGCCGACGACTACAAGACCGGCGTCGCCCACGGCCTGCCGCCGTACGCGCCGCTCGACGACGCCGGCCGCTACACCGACGAGGCGCCCGAGTGGCTGCGCGGCAAGGCGACCGACGCGGCCAACCCGCTGGTGGTCGAGCGGCTGGCGGCGAGCGGCCACCTGCTCAACCCGGTCGGCGACAAGATCGCCCACCAGTACCCGCACTGCTGGCGGTGCAAGGGGCCGATCCTGTTCCGCGCCACCGCCCAGTGGTTCGCGTCGGTCGATCACCGCCACCTGCGCCAGAAGGCGCTCGAGGCGATCCGCGACCGGGTCGAGTGGATCCCGCCGTGGGGCGAGAACCGCATCTACGCCATGATCGAGGGCCGGCCCGACTGGGTGCTGTCGCGCCAGCGGCTGTGGGGCACGCCGATCCCGGCGTTCTACTGCGGCGCGTGCGGCGAGCCGCACGCCGACGGCAAGACCATGCGCTTCGTCGCCGAGATCTTCGGCCGCGAGGGCGCCGACGCGTGGTGGACCCGGCCGGCGGTCGAGCTGGTCCCGCCCGGCACCCGCTGCGCGTGCGGCGCCGGCGCCGATCGGTTCGAGAAGGAGCACAACATCGTCGACGTGTGGTTCGAGTCGGGGGTGTCGTGGAAGGCGATCGCCGAGCAGGCCGAGGACCACGCCCGCATCGATCTGTACCTCGAGGGCTCCGACCAGCACCGCGGCTGGTTCCACAGCTCGCTCCTGGCCGCGATCGCGGTCAAGGGCGCGCCGCCGTACCAGCAGGTGCTCACCCACGGCTTCGTCGTCGACGGCAAGACCGGCAAGCCGTACTCGAAGAGCGAGATCCAGAAGGCGCGCGAGCTCGGGATCAAGATCGACTACATCGAGCCCGACGACGTCATCAAGAAGTCGGGCGCCGAGCTGCTGCGGCTGTGGGTCGGCTCGACCGACTTCCGCAACGACATCCCGTACTCGCAGGCCATCCTCGACGGCATGAGCGACTGGTACCGCAAGCTGCGCAACACCGCGCGGTTCGCGCTCGGCAACCTGCGCGGCTTCACGCCGGGCAGCGCGCACGAGGACCGCGAGACCGTGCGGCGCGGCGGCCAGTGGATCGATCGCTACATGCTGAGCCGCATCGACGATCTGGTCGCGCGGGTCAAGGCCCACTACGAGGCCTACGAGTTCAACCAGGTCCACCGCGCGCTGGTCGACTTCACGACCATCGAGCTGTCGGCGCTCTACAACGACGTCGTCAAGGACCGGCTGTACTCGGACGCGCTCGCCGCGCCTCGCCGGCGAGCGGCGCAGGTGGTGCTGTACGAGGCGGCGCGGGCGCTGGCGACCCTGTCGGCGCCGATCCTGGTGTTCACCGCCGAGGACATCTGGTCGTACCTGCCGCGGCGGGCCGGCGATCCCGACTCGGTCCACCTCGCCACCTACCCCGAGGGCGCGCGCCTCGCCGACGACGACGACCTGGCCCGCGACTTCGGCGTGCTGCTGGCGTGGCGCGACCGGGTCAACAAGGAGCTCGAGCCGTTCCGCGCCGCCAAGCACAAGTCGACCGACGCGCGGGTCACCCTGGTGGCCCAGGGCAGCGACCGGTTCGTGCTGCAGAAGTACGAGGACGAGCTGGCCGACCTGTTCATCGTGTCGGCGGTCGAGATCACCGAGCGCGAGGGCGACGGCGAGCCGCGGGTCGAGGTCGCCGAGCACGGCGGCCAGCACTGCGCGCGGTGCTGGAAGTGGTTCCCGGCGCTGGCGCGCGACCCGGACGACGTCTGCGAACGTTGCGCGGCGGCCCTGGCCGCGCTAAAGGCGTGAAACTCATGCCCCGTCGCTGGAAGATCTTCCTCCTGGTCGCCTTCGTCACCCTGGTCGCCGACCAGGCGACGAAGGTGTGGGCGCGGCACGAGCTGCCGACCTCGCCGGTCCACGCCGGCCTGGTCCAGGGCGCGTGCGAGATCCCCGACGACGTGGTCGCGCACCGGTGCCGCGGCGACGCGGTGCCGGTGATCGACAACTTCTGGGACTGGCGGCTGTCGTTCAACCCCGGCTCGGCGTTCGGCCTGTTCCACAGCCAGGCGGGCGCGCGCGTGTTCCTGTCGATCGTCGGCGTCCTCGCGGTCGGCGCGATGTTGTGGATGGTCAAGAAGGCCAAGGACCACCAGCGAGCGCTGCTGTGGGCGCTCGGGCTGGTCGCCGGCGGCGCGGTCGGCAACCTGATCGATCGCATCTACTTCGGCGTGGTGACCGACTTCGTCCTGTGGCGCTACCACTCGAAGGAGTGGCCGGTGTTCAACATCGCCGACGTGGCCCTGGTGGTCGGCGTCGCGCTGATGTTCTTCGACGTGGGCAAGGAGCCGAAGGCCAAGGGCGCCAAGGCGACCAAGCCCGCCGCCGCCGCCTGAGCGCCCGCGCGCCCGCGCGCCAGGCGCGCGCGCTACCCGCGACACCCGAGACGAAACTGGCGCCGCGGTCGAACCCCGGTAGGATCGATCCCATGTGGTCCCGGTCCGGGCTCCTCGTCGCGGCGGTCGCCGTGGTCGGGTGCAACGACATCGACCTGCCGGCGCGGCCCGCCGGCGGCGGCGTCGGCATCGACCTCCCCGGCGAGCCGGTGCCGCCGATCGACGCCCCGGTCGACGCCTTCACCCTCGGCGACGCGTCGCTGGTGCAGCTCAACGGCCTGGTGTGCGTGATCCGCGACCTGCGCCTGCCCGAGCAGTGCCCGCCGGTGACCTCGGACAACGCCGGCATCATCGTGCGCGAGAGCGGCATCGTCGAGGCGGCGACCACCGACCTCGAGGGCCGGTTCACCCTGCCGGTGACCAGCCCGACCGTCGTGCTCGACATCGGCGACAACGTCGTCGCGCTGCAGCGGTCGCGGGCGCGGGTCGCGGTGGCGCCGACGGTGATCGAGGTGCCGGTCGTGACCGCCGCCGACTTCGCCGCCGTGCTCGACTCCCTCGCGGTCCCGTTCGCCGACGACACCGGCGCGATCGTCGTCCGCGTCGACGACCGCGGCGTGCCCGCGCGCGGCGTCGTCTTCGACATGGTCCCCGGCTCGGCCTTCCCCACCTTCTTCGACGGCGCGACCGCCCTCACCTGGCGCGACCAGGGCGGCACCGGCGCCGCCGGCGCGGCCCTCATGGTCGACGTGCCCCCGGGCACCTTCACCCTCACCGGCGTCGCCCCCGACGGGCGGGTCATCGAGATCAGCAACGTCTCGGTCGAGGCCAACCGCATCACCTTCGTGCGCGGCTCGCTCCCCTGAGCAGCCCGACCAGCGTGTCGGCGACCGCCGGCCCGAGCGCGTCGTCGCCGCTCACCAGCGCCTCGTCGGCCAGGGGCCCGTCGATCCACAGCACGCTGGCGCCGTGCACCGCCGACCAGGCGAGCAGGACCAGCGGCCGCGGATCCCCGGCGGGCAGCGTGCCCTCGTCCTGACAGCGCGCGATCGCCCGCTTCAGCATCGCGAACGGCTCGTCGATCGGCAGGCCCGTGTCCTTGCGGAGCTGGCGCTTGAGCTCGGGCCGGAACATGACGCGGAAGTGCCCGCGGTGGGTCAGCGCGAAGCGGACGTAGCCGTGGCCGAGCCCGCGCAGGTGCGCCTCCCCGGCGGTCTCCCCGCCGCGCGCCGCGCCCCCCTCGGCCTCCTCGGCGCCGCGCTTCATCTCGTCGGCCAGCCGCTCGTAGCCCTCGAGGGCGATCGCGGCGAGGAGCTGCTCGCGGCTCTCGAAGTGGTGGTACGGCGCGCCTGACGAGACCCCAGCCTTGCGCGCCAGCGCGTGCAGGCTGAGCGCGCCCAGGCCCTCCTTCTCGACCACCCGGGTGGCGGTGTCGAGGAGCACGCGGCGCAGGTCACCGTGGTGGTAAGCGCCCGACTTCTTTGCGATGCGTGCCATCACGGCGAGCGTAGCACGCTTCGATCTTGACTCATCTCAGATCAAAACTAAGATGTTCTCAGTTTCGCAGCTCGGTCCAGCCCACCACCACCCGACCGAAGGAGTCTCCGATGACGCACCCCCCTGGAACTGCCCTGATCACCGGCGCGAGCTCGGGCATCGGCCGCGAGCTGGCCCGCCTCCTGGCCGCACGCAACCACCCGCTGGTCCTCGTCGGCCGCAACCAGGCGCGCCTGGCCGAGGTCGCCGACGCCATCCGCGCCGACCACGGCGTCGCGGTGTGGACGCTGGCGGTCGACCTCGGCCGCCCCGACGCCGCCCGCGAGGTCTTCGAGCTCACCACCGCCAAGGGGATCGAGATCGAGCTGCTGATCAACAACGCCGGGGTCGGCCTGTACGGCGACCACGCCGACCTCCCGCGCGAGCGCGTCGATCAGATGCTGCAGCTCAACATCGGGGCGCTGTGCGACCTCTGTCTGCTCTACGCCGCCGAGATGCGGCAGCGGCGGTCGGGGCGGATCCTCAACGTGGCGTCGACCGCGGCCTACCAGCCGACCCCGTTCTTCGCAGCCTACGGCGCCTCGAAGGCGTTCGTCCTCAACTTCTCCGAGGCGCTGGCCATGGAGCTCGCCGAGCACGGCGTCACCGTGAGCTGCCTGTCACCGGGGCCGACCGACACCGGCTTCTTCGGCGAGATCGACGCCCAGGGCGTGCACAACGGCCACTTCGCCAAGGCCGGCCGCCACGACGCCCGCGCGGTCGCCGAGATCGGCCTCGCGACCATGATGGCCGGCGACCTGTCGAAGATCGTCGGCGCCAAGAACTACCTGCGCGCCTGGTCGGCCCGGCTCGCGCCGCGGGCGATGGTCGCCCGGCTGTCCAAGAGCATCATGCGCTCGTCGCAGGACCGGCACGCCGGCTAGCGCTAGGAGCCTGTCCCCTCGAGGGCGGCGCGCCAGCCGGCGGCCTTGTCCTCGGTCTCGGCGAGCTCGGCGGCGGGGTCGCTGTCGGCGACGATGCCGCCGCCGACGTGGAGGCGGAGCTCGGCGGCGGTGAGGACGGCGACGCGGATGGCGATGGCGAGCTGGAAGGCGCCGCCGGCGCCGAGCCAGCCGATGGCGCCGCAGTAGGGGCCGCGGCGGACGGGCTCGAGCTCGTCGATGATCTGCATGGCGCGGATCTTCGGGGCGCCGGTGATCGAGCCGCCCGGGAAGGTGGCGCGCAGGAGGTCGGCCCAGTCGACCGACGGCCGCAGCAGGCAGCTGACGGTCGAGACCTTGTGGTAGAGGCCGGGTAGCTCGACGAGATAACCGAGATCGTCGACGCGGACCGAGCCGAGCTCGGCGACGCGGCCGAGGTCGTTGCGCTCGAGGTCGACGATCATCAGGTGCTCGGCGGCGTCCTTGGCGTGGGTGGCGAGGTCGGCGGCGAGCGCGGCGTCGACGCCGGCGTCGCCGGTGCGGCGGCGGGTGCCCTTGATCGGCCGGGTGTCGAGGCGAGCGCCGGTGGCGGCGCGGGCGAGGAAGCGCTCGGGGGAGCCGGACACGACGCGGACGCCGTCGGCCTCGATCAGGCCGCCGTACGCCGACGGCGCCACCGCCTGCAGCGCGGCGTAGAGGGCGAGCGCGTCGCCGTCGGCGAGGATCGGCGCGGTCAGCCGGCGGGCGACGTTGACCTGGTAGACGTCGCCGGCGGCGATGTAGTCGCGGACGCGCGCGACCCGCGCCTCGTGGACCGCGCCGGGATCGTCGGCGACCAGGGCGCCGAGCCGCGGGCCGGCGGCGGGGCGCGACGGTCCGTCGGCGAGCGCGGCCGCCAGGCGGGCGGCGGCGGCCGGCGCGCCGACGATGCGCCCGTCCCCGCCCGCCCCCGGCCAGCGCACGACCGCGTCGTACGCGCCGAGCCAGACGTCGGGCGTGTCGGCGCCGCGCGCCGGGCCAGGCCCGACCCGCTCGATGGCGCGGCCGAGGTCGTAGCCGAGGAAGCCGACCACGCGCGGGATCGGACCGTCCGGATCTCGGACAGCCGGGCCGTGGTCGCCGGCGCCGCCGAGGCCGGCGCCGTGGGCGGCGGCGAACGCGGCGATCGCCGACAGCGGATCGCCGGTGCGCTCGTCGGTGATCGCGCCGTCGGGCCCGCGCCAGACCAGGCGCGACGCGCCGCCGGCCTGGTGGACCTCGAAACTGGCGACCGGCTCGGCGGCGAGGAACGACCACGCGCCGCAGTCGTCGTCGTCGCGGCCGCTGTGCAGGAGCACGCGTCCGCGCCGGCCGGCCAGCCGCGCCGCCGCCGCCACCGGATCGAGCTCGATCGCCGTCATGGACGCCTCAGGGAGTCGGCGTGGGTCGTACCGGCGCCTGCTCCTCCTGCACCAGCACCACGCCCTCGCCGCTGCACTCGACGAACAGCTCGGAGGTCGGCCCGCTGTCGGGGGTGACCGCGCGCGGCACCACCCGGCCGATCCAGCCGGCCAGCGCGGTGGCGTCGATGTAGAGGACCTTGTCCTGGGCCAGCTTGACCGCCAGGAGCGGCCGCTCGGTCCGGAACGCGATCGCGCCGGTGCCACGGAACTGCACCATCGGGATGCGGTGGCGCGAGCCGGGCACGTGGCCGTTCTCCCAGCGCAGGACCGGCTCGAACGCGAACACCAGATCCTCGCGCAGGTAGAAGATGTCCTCGTCGAGACTGACCGCGGTGAACTGGCCGCCGAGCGGCGCCGCGATCAGGTGGCCCTTGCCGGTCACCGAGAACATCGGGCGGCCGTCGGTGTCGAACGGCTCCTCGCGGCTCTGGCCGCGCGACCGCCGCATGGCCGGCTCGTAGCCGAGGTGGCCGCCGGTGACGTCGACGCCCTCGGTGCGGGTGAACATCTTGTCCGTGACCCGGACGATGAGGACGCCGCCGGCGCTGATCTCGAACGGGTGGTCGCCGTCCTCGGGCCGGACCAGCCGCGCGGTCGCGAACTCCGACAGCGGCTGGGGCGGACGGCTGCCGGCGGCGACCCGCAGGCCGGTGGCGCCGCCCGACGCCGGCCCGGCCTGGGCGACCGCGCGCGAGATCGCGCCGCGCTGATCGTCCTGCACGATGCCGGTGATGAAGAGCTCCTTGCTCTCCTCGTGCGGCGACGGCTGGCCGTCGTCGTCCAGCGCCTCGCGCACGAACCGCTGCGACTCGCTCGGGTCGGCCTCGGCCGCGGCGGCCGCGGCGGCCTGCGACGCGGCGGCGCGCTCGGCGTCCGGGCGGACGACGATCGGCGGCGGCGGCGGCGCGACCGGCTCGGCCGGCTTCGGAGCCTCGACGACCGCCGGCTCGTCGACCGGCGCCGGCTCGGTGACGACCTTCTTCACCGGCGGAGGCGGCGGCTCGGCGCGCGGGGGCGGCGGCGGCGGCGGCGACGGCCGCCGGATGCTGGCCTCGATCGCGGACCGCTCGTCGGCCGACAGGTTCTCGGAGATCTCCCGGGCCAGGTCGGCCTGCCCGGCGATCAGGAACGCCTGGTAGGCCTCGGCGAACCGTCCGGCGCGTGCGTACGCCAGGCCGAGGTAGTTCACCGCGCGGCCCTGGCTGGGGTCGAGGTCGCGGCTGCGCTCGAGGGCGGTGATGGCCGCCTCGGCGTCGCCGAGCTTGAGGTGGACCAGGCCGAGGTTGAGCTGGTAGGAGGCGTCGCCCGGCGTCGCGGCCACCAGCCGCTCGTAGACCGGCCGCGCCTCGGCGAACCGTCCGGCGCGGAAGTGGGCCAGGCCGAGCAGCGCGAGCGCCTTGGCGCTGTGCGGCTCGAGCTCGAGCGCCAGCGCCAGCTCGCGGGCAGCCTCGACGAGCCGGCCCTGTCGCAGCAGCTCGCCGCCGGCGATCAGGTGCTGGTCGAAGCGGTCGGCGGCGCCCAGCGGGCTCATCGCAGTCACCTTGCCATTAGACCACAACGGGCGGGGGCCCTCACGGGCGCGCCCGGTCGAAGGTCGCCACCTCGAGCCGCCCGGCCCGGTCGACGGTCACGGTGATCGCGCCGACCTCGTCGGTGCGAAGGATGCGGGTGCCGGCGGCCTGCCAGCGGGCGACCACCGCCGGACCGGGAAAACCGAACCGGTTGCCGCGGCCGAGCGAGACGACGGCGAGCGCCGGCCGGGTCGCCGCGACCAGCGCCGCCGTCGAGGAGGTCGGGCTGCCGTGGTGCGGGACCTTGACCACGTCGCTGGCCAGCCCGGCGCCGCCGCGGCCGGTCAGCTCGGCCTCGCCCTCGTCCTCGATGTCGCCGGTGAACAGCACGCGCCGCCCGGCGCGCTCGACCGCGATCACCAGCGAGTCGTCGTTGACCGACCGTACCGGGTCGGCGGTGGCGACCGGCCGCGCGCCGTCGCCGGGATCGTAGACCGGGGCGAGCACCCGCACGGTGACGTCGCCGAGCGCGGTCGCGCCCAGCCGCGGGTGCACCACCCGCGTGCCCGCCGCCTCGAGCCAGGCGAGCACCGGCGCCATCGCGCCGGCCTCGGCGGCGTCGTCGGCCGCCATCCACAGCTCGCCGATCGGGACCGCGCCGGCGAGCGCGAGCAGGCCGAGGTAGTGATCGGGGTGGGGGTGGCTGATCACCGCGACGTCGACGCGCGCGATCCGCCGCGTGCGCAGGAAGCGCGCGACGATCTCGCCCGGTCGGGCCGCCGCCCGCAGCGCGGCGGCGTCGTCGCCGGCCGCGCCCGGCGCGCCACCCGCGTCGACCAGCCAGACCGCGCCGTCGGGCAGCTCGATCACCGCCGCGTCACCCTGGCCGACGTCGAGGAAGGTCACCCGCAGCCGGTCGTCCGCGGTCCGGACGTGCGCGTGCCAGGCCCACGAGCCGCACAGGACCACGACCGACGCCGCCGCCAGCGCCAGCGCCGCCCGGCCCCGCCCGGGAAGCCGCCCGGTCCGCGCCAGCGCCCACGCCGCCCACACCCCGGCGCACGCGGCCAGCTCGACCGCGTTCGGCGGCGGCGTCGGTCGTGGTCC
>Ga0247822_10001782_pt1 | contig 13402 bp, 15 predicted proteins | sample 13C_Cellulose_Da_FD_192423 | JGI IMG/M metagenome (GOLD analysis project Ga0247822, IMG submission 192423) | Soil microbial communities from agricultural site in Penn Yan, New York, United States - 13C_Cellulose_Day30 | ecosystem: Environmental > Terrestrial > Soil > Agricultural land | place...
CCTTTCTATCTGTCCCCGGGATGGCTGCGCCTCGATCCGGCATTCGAGCCGGTGCGGACCCATCCGCGGTTCGAGCGGCTGCTCGCCGGCCCTCACGCCTGATATGCGCGCCCTCGCCGCCGTTCTGCTTCTGCTAGGGTGGCCACTTCGGACAGGCGGCCGGGGAATATTTCCCGCGCTGACGCCGTAAGTATCCTGAGCTATGCTGGCATCCCAGGCACGCTTTCAGACGCTGGTGCAGCCGGATCTCGGGCGGCTGCTGCGCTTCGCGGGCCGGCGGCTCCGCAACCCCGCCGACGCGGAGGATGTGGTGCAGGAGGCCTGCACCCGCGCCTGGCTGGCGTTCGCCGACCTGCGCGACGATGCCCTGGTCCTGCCCTGGCTCTATCGCATCCTGCGCTCCTCGCTGAGCGACCACTTCGAGAAGCGCGCCAGGCGCGAGCAGCTCGCACCGACACTCGCGCTGGAATCCGCAGGGGACGCGCTGCACGACCAGGGCGCCAGCCCGCTGGAGAATCTCATCGCTTTGGCATCCACCGAGCGGATCCACGAGCTGCTCCGGATGCTGCCGGAGGAGTTCGCGCTGGCCATCGAGCTTCATGATCTGGAGGGCTTCCGCTACGCGGACATCGCGAACCTGACCGGCGTGCCGCCCGGGACGGTGATGAGCCGCATTTACCGGGGTCGCAAGCTGCTGGCGGCACTCATTCTCATGAACGAGAGCCTGTCGGACCTCGCACCGTTCCCCGCAACCTCGACTCCTCAGCTGCACGTGAGGCGCGCATGAGCGACTCACCCGAGCGGACTCCGCTGGCTCGCCGACACGAGCACCTGGTAGCACTCCTCGGGGCCTACGCCGACGACGAACTCCCGCCCGAAGTCCGGCACGAGCTGGAAACCCATCTGGAGGAGTGCGCCCAGTGCATCCAGGAACTCCAGGTGCAATCCGCGCTGAAGCACCGGCTGCGTGCCGAGGCGTACGTCCTGGAGTCGTCGGAGTCGCTAAGCCTCCTCAAGGCGCACGTGGACCGGCTGACGCGCGAGGCACCGGAGCAACTGCCGTCGTCCGCGCCCGTCGCCACTAGTCGTTGGGTGCTCCGGCACCTCGTGATCTGGAGCGGCTGGCTGATGGCGGCGAGCGTCGCGGCCCTGTGGGCCCTGGGTCCCTGGCGCCCGGCCGGCCAGGGCATGGGAGGCATGACCATGGGCCCCCTCGTCCCCGTCTCGGTCGACAGCGTTCCCGAACCCATCGCCCACGCGGCGCTGCGCGATTTCCAACAAGTCGCCCGCGCGGCATTGCCGCAGGGACCGGAGCTGGCCTCGGTCGAGTCCCAGGTGCCCTTCTCGGTTCCCGCCCTCACTGCTCCGCACATGCGGCTGATCGGGGCATGGACGGCGACGATCGACAACGTCCCCGCCGCGGTGCTCGCCTACCGCTGCCATGATCGCCTGGTCGTGCAATACATCGTGCCGGAACACGTGTTCTTCCGGCCAGCGCGGGTACGCCAGGCGATCGCGACTTCCGGCCTCTATGCCGCGGGCGATGGGAAGGTCCACGCGGTGGGCTGGCCGGGTCGCGACAACGGTTCCTTCCTCGTGGGTGAATTCACCCCCGCCGAGCTCGCCGCCATGCGCATGTGAGCGGGAATACTCCTCGAGTCCGCGCCGTCTCCCTAGAAGACACGGATCGAGGAATCCCGAATGCGCTTCCGCACAAGCTGGCTGCTCGCCGCCCTCATGGGCGTGACCCTCGCCTGCTCCGACAGCAGCACCGCACCCGGTAACGGCAACGGCGGCGGCGACGTCGGCACCGTGACGGTCGGCAACGACTTCTTCCAAAGCGGACACAACGGCACCTCGAACCCGGCCGTGGACACGGTCCCCGCCGGGACGGCGGTGACCTGGACGTGGAGCAATACCGGCTCGACGTCTCACAGCGTCGAATCCGAAGGCACGACCTCTTTCGCCAGCAGCGACATCCTGACCGGCTCGGGCATGACCTACAGCGTGACCTTCACGACCCCCGGGACCTACGAGTACGACTGCGCGGTGCATGGCCAGGCGATGAGCGGCACGATCGTCGTGCAATGACGGCTGAAGCGGAACACTCACTCCATCACCGAAGGGAATAGCGATATGCGCAGCGCTTGGAAGTCGGCCCCCGGCGGGGCCGTCCTGATGGCCTTGTCGGTCCTCTGGACCGCCTGCCAGTCCGACACCACGGCTCCGAGGACGGACCTGTCCGGCACCAATGCCACGGCCGCCGTCAGCACCAATGGCGCCGGAAACCAGATGCCGGCGTTCTACGAGGGAGACGTGTTCACCGTCAACATGAAGGAGATGCCGCTGAATGCGTCGGCGTCGACCATCGCGCACAACGGGAATCTCAACGAGATCTTCGCGACCAACGATCTGGACGACGAGCAGGACTTCCTTCCCGTGATCGATGCCATCCCCGGGGGGGACGAGGGGTTCAATCCCCTCTGGCATCAGAACCTTATCGTCTTCAACCCGGGCGTCACCCCGCACCAGTTCACCTCCGAAGACGAGGTTCTCGCGGCGGCGGCGGGTCCAAACCCGGAGATCACCATCGTGGAGACGGATGAGGTGTATCGCTGCTCGGTAGTCGGCCAGAAGCAATAGTCGAGCGTCGGTCGGCAGCGTGGGGACCCCTGGTCTCGCGTCGCAGGGGCTCTCCACGTCGCCGGCCACACCCATTCGATCGATGCCAGGGTAGTCTCGCCGGTACTCGACCAACCCGCCCCGCCGCTGCACATTTCTCGGGTCTCTCTCCCGGTTCCTCCGTACCATGCGCCCCATGCAGCCATGATCGAGCGGCTGGATCGCTATAGTGCAGGCATGACGCGAAGCGCGATCGGCTCCTGTGGCTGACATGACCTCCGGCAGGATGCAGTACTACACGGCCGCCACGCTCGACGGCTTCATCGCCGATCCGAACCGATCGAGGCTCGGATGAGTACGATGTCTAACTCCGGGTGAGCGGGCTGGATGCGCTGGTGGCGGAGCTGCGCGCTCGCGGCGCCGACATGGACGGACCGGAAGACCGGATCTACGGACAGCGCGAGCTGGTGGTTCGAGACTGCAACGGAGTGGTGCTCGCCTTCGGCGAGCCCTTGAGGGGCACCTAATGCACTGGGGCTGGTTGTGGAGCGCGGTACTTCTGGCGGTCGGCCTCCTCGACGGCGGGATACGGCTCGCCACCGGCTGGAGCATGGTGTGGGTCGTCCGGGCTGAGGCGACGCTCCTCCTGGCGGCGAGTGTCGGACTCCTGATGCTGCACTGGCACCGACCGGCTCGGGGTCGGGGGCGCATGATCCAGGTGGGACTGGCGGCTTCCCTCGCCCTCGGCGGGTTGCGGGCCGCCCTGTGGGCCCTGGGGATGCCGGTCCCCCGGGCGAATCTAGTGATCGCAATCCTGGCAGTGGTCGGAGGAGCGTTGGCGCTATGGCGGCGGCGCACGGCGACAGTCGCCCTCGCCCTGGTCGCGGTGCTGGCGTGTAGCCAGGCTCCTCGGCAGGCGGCATCCGACACGCCTGCGCCCCGTGCAGTGCCGGTGTATCGAGAACCGAGGCACCGACTGGTATTCCAGAATGCCTTGGCTCGGGTGCTGGACGTGCGCATTGGTCCCGGGGATACGACGGCATACCACATTCACGCCGACCCCATGGTGGGGATAGCCATCCAGGACGCCCGAATCCGGATCCAGGGTCCGGGCTCGCCGGTCGGCGCGGTCGCATTGCCGAGAGCGACCCCCTACGTCTTCGACAACTGGTCGCAGGCGCTGCCGTACACTCATCGAGTCGTGAATACGGACACCCTGCCATTGCACTACGTGGTGGCCGAATGGCTGGCGCGATCGGGACCGGAAGCCCCGGCACTGCCCGATGACGCAAACCGGCACCTGGTCAAGGAGGGACCGACCACGCGAGTCTACCAGGTCACCCTCGCTCCGGGAACAGCCACCGCGCCGCACACTCATGCCACTCCGGGGTTGGTCGTGTTGGCGACCGCCGGACCTCTCGGGGAGGAGGGCGGCGGCCGAGCCGAAGGCGGGACCGGCGCGGGGAGCTGGAGCTGGCGGGAGCCGGCGGAGCCCCACGTGCTGCGCAACGGGGGGACCACCCGGCTCATCATCTACGAGATCGACTGGCGCTAGGCCGGGGGCCCCTGTGGACGTCTCTACTTCCGAGCAGGCCCTCGATCGAATCGCCGCCTCAGGTCTTCTCGTCGGCGCCGGATTCGGACTGGCGGGCACGCTGGTGAAATCACCCCACCTGCAGGCGTCGTTGTGGGCCATCGACAGCGTCGGTCTGGTGATCGCCAGCAGCCTGCTCGCGCTCAAGTACGTTCGAGCCGGCGAGGATGTCGTCGCCGGCGGTTTCCTGGTGTTCGCCATCGGCGAAGGCGTCCTGCTCTCGGGCACGGCCGCCGGCCCCAGCGGCAGCGTCCCCGCGTTTGCGGCCGGGACGGCCTTGTGGGCCGCGGCCCTGGCCCTCGTCAGCGCCCCCAGGCTGATGCCGACCTGGCTGCGAACGCTGGGGGCGATCGCGGCCTGTCTCTTCGCCCTCACCTCGGCCTGCATCTACGCCGGCGAGGAGCTGCTGCCCACGTCGGCGCCCCTGCCTTTCTTCGCCTATCCATTGCTGGTGGCGACCCTGCTGGGCTGGGCTTGGACGCTCATGAAGAGGAGCACGACATGACAGAGACGACCGGGTGGGAGAACGAGATCCGCGGCCTCGAGGAGGAGGCGCGGCTCGCCTTCCTCCACGCCGACGCCGACACTTTGACCGACCTGTGGGCCGACGACTTCACCGTGAACTCACCGCTCGAGCGCGTGAACGAGAAGGCGCAGGTGCTGCACCTGCTGCAGGCCGGCCTGGTCCGGCACACCACCTGCGAGTGCCAGATCGAGCACATCAGCCGCCACGGTGACGTGGTCGTCGTGATGGGGCGCGACCGGGTGACCGATCCTCCCGACGGCCATGTCACCCGGCGGCGTTACACCAACGTCTGGCAGCTCCAGAACGGCCATTGGCGCACCATCGCACGACACGCCCAGGAGGTGTCACGCGAGGCTGCCGGCTAACACGAGGCGTACCTCCATGCACGCAAGTCACGGCTCCGCGGAACGGCATCGCCGGATCTTCTGGCGCCGCCAGCTGCTGCACACGAGCATCGCCATAGCGCTGCTGGGCGTGTCGCTCGCCCTCGGCATGTGGGGCTACGAGCACTTCGAGCACCTGCACTGGCGGGACGCCTTCCTGAACGCGGCGATGCTCCTGGGCGGGATGGGCCCGGTCAAGACGGATCTGTCGGAGCCAGGGAAGCTCTTCGCGGGCGCGTACGCGCTGTACTCGGGCCTGGTCGTGATCGCCGCCGCGGGCCTGGTGCTCGCGCCCGGCGTGCACCATCTCATGCATCGCGTCGACTGGGACGAGAGCCCCTGATGACCGATTTCGCCGCCGCCCTGGCGGACCGCTATCGCGTCGAGCGCGAGCTGGGCCGCGGCGGCATGGCCACGGTCTACCTCGCCCATGACCTCCGGCACGACCGGCCGGTCGCCCTCAAGGTGCTGCGCCCGGAGCTGGCCGCCTCCCTCGGACCCGAGCGGTTCCTCCAGGAGATCAGGATCGCGGCCCGCCTGGCGCATCCCCACATCCTCCCGGTGCACGACTCGGGCGAGACGGCGGGCCGGCTGTGGTACACCATGCCGTACGTGGAAGGGGAATCGCTCCGGCAGCGACTGGCGCGCGAGGGCCAGATGTCGCTCGACCAGGCGGTGAAGATCGTCGGCCAGGTCCTGAGCGCGCTGGGGTACGCCCATGCCCACGGCGTGATCCACCGCGACATCAAGCCTGAGAACATCCTGATGGAAGGGGACGAGGCGGTGGTGGCGGACTTCGGGGTGGCGCGGGCCATCACCGCCGCCGGCGACAGCCGGCTTACCGAGACCGGCTTCGCCCTCGGCACGCCCACGTACATGAGCCCGGAGCAAGCCGCCGCCACCCGCGACCTGGACGGGCGCAGCGACCTGTACGCGATCGGCTGCGTGCTGTACGAGATGCTCGCGGGCCAGCCGCCGTTCGGCGGGGCCACCGCCCAGCAGCTGCTGGCGCGCCACGCGATGGATCCGGTGCCGCCGCTCCGGACCGTGCGCGCCGCCGTGCCGGAAGGCGTGGAGCGCAGCGTGATGCGGGCGCTCGCCAAGGTGCCCGCCGACCGCTTCCCGACCGCGGCCGCCTTCGCCGAGGCGCTCGCCAGCACACCCCGCGAGCCGACGGTCGTATCGTCCCCGACGCCGGTGATCCACGGCCGTCGCCGGACCGCAGCGCTCGCGGTCGCAAGCCTCGCGCTCGTCATCGTTCTGGCGGCATACCTGCGGTGGCCTCACTCGGCCGTCGCGCTCGACCCCGACCTGGTCGCCGTGGTCCCCTTCCGCGTGGGAGGCGCGGCCCCGGAGCTGGGCTACCTGCGCGAAGGGATGATCGACCTGGTGGCCGCGAGGCTCACCGGCGAGGGCGGTGCGCGCGCGGCCGATCCACGGGCGGTGATGACCGCGTGGCGGAAGGCCGTAGGCTCCGAGAAGGACGATCTCCCCGAGCGCGCCGCCCTCGGCCTGGCTCGCGGGCTCGGCGCCGGCCAGCTCCTGCTCGGGGGGATCGTAGGCGCCCGCGGTCACGTGTCGCTCAACGCATCGCTGCTCCCGGTCGAAGGGGGGAAGGCGCGGGCCGAAGCGAGGGTCGAAGGCGCGGCGGACAGTCTGCCCCAGCTGGTGGACCGGCTGATCGCCCAGCTCATCACCGAGGGAGCGGGGGCGTCCCACGCGCTCGATGGCCTGGTCAACACGCCGCTCCCCGCGCTGCGATTCTACCTCGAGGCCCAGGCGGCGTCGCGTCGGGCCGAATACGGCGAGGCGGTCGCCGGCTTCGAGAAGGCCCTCGATGTGGATTCGACCTTCGCGATGGCGGGCATGGCCCTCGCGAGCGCCGCCGGGTGGACCACCGCGCCGGGAGCGGCCCGCCGCGGCCTCGAGCGCGCCTGGGCCAGCCGCGAGCGGCTGAGCCCGCGAGACAAGGCCCTCGTGCTCGCGGAAGTCGGGCCGGCCTATCCGGCCATATCGACCGTGGCGCAGGCGCTCGACGCCTGGGAGCGCGCGGTGGACCTCGCGCCCGACCAGCCCGACCGGTGGTACGAGCTGGGCGACGTGTACTTCCACGACGGTCCGTACCTGGGAATCGAATCCTATCTGCGCCGGGCGGCGGACGCCTTCCGCCGGTCGGTGGCGCTGGACTCGAACACGGCGGCGCTCGGCCACCTGCTCGAGGTCGCGTTGCTGGACGGTGATACCGCGTCGGTGCGGCATCTCGGCGCGCTCTACCAGGCCCGCGACACCAGCGGCGAGCTGCTGGGCTTCTACCGCTGGCGGATCGCGGAGGGGCTGGGCGACGACAGCACCTTGGCCGTGCTCCGCGGGGAGTACCGGCGGATCCCGCTCCTGAGCCTGTGGCGGCTGATGAACTACGCGGTGCTCGACGGCCGCCGGCTGGAGGACGCGGACTCGGCCGCCGTCGCTATCCGTGCCGTCGCCGGGCGGAGCTCCGACTGGCAGCGCAGCAAGACCTACCTGCACGCTTACGAGGTGAACCGCGGCCGTCCCGCGGCGGCGCTGGCCGACACGGCCGGCTCGGACGAGACGGAATACGGTCCGCACGCGGCGCTGTACCAGCGCGTTCTCGACGCCTTGTATGGTGACGGTGACAGGGGGAGCGGCGACGCGGCGGCGCGGGAGCTGGCGCGGAGCAGCGGCGACGATCGGATGACCGCGCAGACCGACCTCTGCGTGGCGACCCTCTGGCGCCTGAGCCACGGCGAGCTCACCGGCGCCGCCCAGGCCATCGCCCGGCTCCGGCACCGCGCGCCCGCCGACTCGCCTCAATCGCTCACAAGCAGTACCATCTGCGCCTCGCTGCTCGAGGCGAAGCTCACCGCGGCCTCGGACGCAGCGGGCGCGGGCGCCGCGCTGGACCGGCTGGATGCGCTCATCCGGAGCGGGCCGGGCGGACAACGCAACGGCCCCGCCGTGGCGTTCACGCTCAGCCCGGCGTACGTCCGGTCCACCATCGGGATCAGCCCGGTCGCGTTCGAGGACTTCGCCAACCTGGATCTGGCGCGGCTGCGTGAGCGCCGGGGAGACGTGCGGGCGGCGCTGACCGCGGTCCGGCGCCGGTCGTACTCCTATCACCTGAGCGACTATCTGGCGCCGCACCTGCGCGAGGAGGGGCGGCTCGCCGCGCTGGCGGGAGACAGCGCCGGGGCGGTCCGAGCCTACCGGCACTACCTCGCGCTGCGTTCGGATCCGGAGCCATCGGTGCGCCCGTCGGTCGACTCGGTACGACAGGAGCTGGCGAAGCTGGTCGGAACCCCCTGATGAAGCCGGTCTCGAAGACCGCCTATTACTGCTGTGGCGTGCGCGCCCTGGATGCAGTCGAGGTCCTCACTCGATAGAGGAGGGCATGCTGATGAGCGGGTTCTACGAGCCGCCTCCGGTTGCCTGGTCCCACTTCCGCGACCGGCTCTTCAATCCCAAGTGGGACATCATCGAGACCGCGCTCGGCCGGCCGGTGCCCGGCGTGCTGCGGGATCTCTACGCCTCACCGGAAACGCTGCTGCGAAGCCATTTCTACTGCACCTCGCCGGACGGCGCCCGGCGGGCCTGGGTGGACCTCTTCCTCCCCTTGGACGACGAGGCGCTCCGGCCGTACGGACGCACGCTCCCGCCCGGCGCAGTGGCCTTCGCCGACGACGAGCATGGCGATCCGTACTTCTTCATCCCGGACGGCTCGGACTACGGCGACGGGCCGGTCTACGTGCTGGGCCCTTCGCACGGAGCGACAGGGGTGGAGCGGGTGGCGGACTCACTCGCGGAGATGCTGCGCTGGCCCCGGACGCATGCTCACTGACCGCGGGAGGCTGACCGTACACGCCGGCGGCTGGTCGCTCATCCTGGGCGCGGTCGCGTTCATGGCGGTCTTCAGCTACCTCGCGGCGCGCTTCGACTATCCCGCCATTCTCGATGGCTCCGCCGAGACCGTCCTGCCGCGCCTGCTCGCCACCGGATCAACAGGACGCGCGATCTGGGCGCTCTATGCCTTTCTGCCGCTCATCTGGATCCCGGCAGGGGTGGGCGCCCATCTCGCGCTCCGACGCTCCCACCCGGGAAGCTCTCTCCTCGCGCTCCAATGCGCGGTGGTCGCGGCGCTCGCCATGATGCTCGGCCTCATGCGCTGGCCGACGATTCATTGGCGGGTGGCCGAGCTCTACGCCGAGGCGGACTCGTCGCAGCGCGCCGTGCTGGACGCGCTGTTCGACGGGCTCAATACCTACCTGGGCAATTACCTTGGGGAGTTTCTCGGCGAGCTCGCCTTCAACGCGTTCTTCCTGCTGACGGGCTGGGCGTTGCTGCGGACTCACCGGGTCGCGGTGCTGGGGCTCGTCGCGGGACTGGCCGGCCTGGTGGGAATGTTCCGCAACGTGACCGCGGCGGTCGCGCCCATCGCCGCGGTCAACAACTACCTTCTGCCCGCCTGGATGATCGTGTTCGGGGCGATCCTGTCGCGCTGGCGCGAGCCTATGGAGTCGGAGGCTTGACGGCCCGGACCCACTGCTGTCGCGGGATGCCGGAATCGACCGAGATACGCCAGTTGAAGTTGAGGCCGCGGCCCGTGCCGGAGTTGGCGTCGCCCGCGTTGGGCGCCAGCTCGAGGATGTTGACGTATTCTCCGGTCACCCGATGGATCATCTCCTGCTGTTCCTTGGTCAACGGGAGCTGAATCGGCTGCTCAGGGTTGCTCATCGGCGATCTCCACCAGCTTGGCCATGGTTTCCGAGGGATCGCGCTAAGCTGAATTCCGGTGGGCCGGCGAGCAATGGGCGGACCGCGGTGTGACTGAGCTGTTACAGAGGAGACAGGTGTGAGCGAGGCTTCGCGAAGGGAATTCCTGGAGATGCTGGCCGCTTCAGCCGCGCTCCCGCTGGTCCGGCGCGCTCACGATCTCCGGTTCCGAGAGACGCCACGAGGCGCCCGGCCCCTCCGCATCCGCACCATCACGGCGGGTATCGGGCTGAGCAGCGCCGGCGACCGCGGGCGAGTCGAGTCCGCGATCGCCGTGCTGGAACGGGGGAGGAAGCTCCTGGAGTCGGAGGGCTACGAGGTCCAGACGGTTCGCGTGGCTACTTCACCTTTCATGGCGGAGGCGGACGACCGGGCGAGGGACAAGGCGCTGACCAGCCTGCAGGGCCTCGACGGGCTCGCGTCGGCCCGGAGCGCTCTGCTGGCGATCGGCTCTGTTCTTACCGCCGACCGCCCGGCGCCGCACCTGGCGGCGTGGGCGGCCGAGCTGCTGCGGACCACGAAGAATCTCAGCTTCACCGTGCGGGTGGCGTCGTCGGAGGGAGGCGTCGCGCCCCACGCGGCCACGGCGGCGGCGGAGACCATGGCGGCGGCCGCGCGTGCGACGCCGAACGGGCTGGGCAACTTCCGCTTCGCCGCGGCGGCCAACGTGCCGCCGGGCACTCCGTTCTTTCCGGTCGCCTACCATCAAGGCCCCGATTCGATCGCCGTCGGCCTCGAATCCGCCTCGCTGGTCGAGGAAGCAGCCGCCGATGGGAGCGGGGGCGCGCGGCTTCGGGAGCGTCTGGACGAGGCGCTCGCTCCCGTTGCCCGGACCGCGGCGGAGTTCGCGCGGCGGGAGGGGCGAGCGTACCTGGGCATCGATCCGTCGCCCGCGCCGGCGAAAGACCGCAGCATCGGGGCGGCGATCGAGGCCATGACCGGCGTGCCCTTCGGCAGCGCCTCCACGCTCGAGGCCTGCGCCACGATCACGGCCGCACTCAAGAGCCTGCGCGCCCAGACCTGCGGGTACGCCGGTCTCATGCTGCCGGTGCTGGAAGATCCGGTGCTCGCGAAGCGCGCCGGGGAAGGCAGATACGGCGTGCAGGACCTGCTCCTCTACTCCAGCGTCTGCGGGACGGGACTCGACGTCGTCCCGCTCCCCGGCGACACGCCGGTCGAGGTCCTCGCCCGGATCATCCGCGATGTCGCGACGCTTTCGGCGAGGCTTCGGAAGCCGCTGTCCGCGCGGCTCTTCCCGGTGCTGGGCAAGGCCGCCGGCGAGATGGCGCGCTTCGACGATCCCCATCTGACGGATTCCGTGGTGATGGCGGTTCGGTAGCCGCCAAGGAATCAGTCGTGGGGACCCTGCCTGAGGAAGTCGGCCACGAGCCGCCGGAGCGTGACCGAGCTCCAGAGCAGCGGCACCAGGGCCAGTCCCAACACCACACTGATCGCGCCATTCATCCAGGCCGGGCCCTCGAGGCGCTCCAGGACGAGCGTGCCCAGAAGCAGGGTGGCCATCCCCAGCACCCGGCTCTCCCGCCAGGGCCGCTCGCCGGCGATCCGGGGCCGGAGGGCGCGGCGGGTGTCGTACACCATAAGGAAGGCAGCTACACCACAGCCGGGTGTCGCGAGCCAGCGAAAGGTTTCGACGGTCATGCCGATAGGTTGGTTGGGGGGAGGCAATTTGAGCTTCCCGGGCCGTCCCGTCCAGCCCCCGCCGACCGGCCCTCAGAGATAGGACAGCCACCAGGCCCGGCTCCGGGCCTTCACCTCCGCGTAGCGGCGGCAGACCGGATACAGCAGTGCGACCACCCCCAGCCAAACCGCGTAGACCACCGGCAGGCCGAACCCGTAGCCCTCCGGCAGCCGAAGCGACACGGTCCGGATGGCGGACACGGGGAACCCCTGGGCCACCCCGGCCGCCACCGCCAGCGTGTGGACCAGGTACAGGTGCGCCACATAGAAGAGGAAGGGCACCCGGCCGAAGGTGACGAACACGTCGGCCAGCGGCCCCCGGGCCCGCCGGAACGCGGGGAGCGCGACCAGGGCGGGGCCCAGCGTCATCAGCAGGTAGAGCAATGACGGCGGGTACTTGGTCGTGTTCAGGAACGACATCAGCAGCAGCGCCGCCCCGCCCTCATGGGACCGGTGGGCATGGTCGCCATAGCCGTCCAGCGCGCGGAGCACGACGAAGGCGGCGACCAGCGCAGCTCCGACAAGGGCAAGGCGCCTGCCCGCTCGAGCGTCCTGGGCGAAGATGTACGGCCCCGCCGCAAATCCCAGCGCCATCACCCCTACCCAGGGGACCAGCGGATAGTGCATGAACACCGGCAGCACCTCGAGCTGACCGGGCACGTGCAGCACGCGCCAGAGGGGTGCGAGGGCGCCGAACTGATCAGGGGCCAGTCCGTCGAACAGGTTGTGGCCCAGGACCAGGGCGGCGCCGAAGCCGGCGACCGCCGCCCGCGGCAGGCGGACCAGCCCGGCGAGGACCACCATCGAGGCGCCGATCGCCCAGATCACCTGCGCGACCACCCCGATCGCCAGGTCGGTGGTGAAGTACCAGGCGAAGGTGATGACGGTGAACTCGAGGAAGACGAGCCACAGGCCCCGGCTCAGCAGGAACCGGCTCAGCTGGCCGGGGGTGCGGCGGGTGCCGGCCATCCAGGCGCTGGCGCCGGCGAGGAACACGAACACGGGGGCGCAGAAGTGGGTGATCCACCGGGTGCCGAACAGCGCCAGGTCGGTGCGGTTCAGGTCGGTGGGATCGAAGTGGGCATTGGTGAAGTAGGCGCGCACGTGGTCGAGCACCATGATGACCATGACGAGGCCGCGGAGCAGGTCCACGTGGTCGAGCCTGCGGCGGGCCGGCGTCGGGGTGGTGACGGACTGGGCCTTACGGATGCGGTAGGCGCCGGACGGGGTGTCGGGCTGGAGGACCGCGGTCATGAGGGCTCGCTGGGAAAAGGGACATCCAGGGTTGCGCCGAACCGAAAGCCGGGCGGCCATATCACGCACCGAGTGTCATGATTCCGAACGACATGCAACGTTGGTACGCTTGACCCTGCGGCCGGCGCGACCTAAGCTCCAATGTTGGAATCCCATCTTCATAGGAATCATCCCTCCCGGAGTGGGTGCGTTGCCCCGATCGCTCGGCACGTGACCGACCACGAGGAACCCGGCACGCCCTGGCTCGGCTGGGTGGACACGGCCGCGCTGCTGGACCAGGCGCAGGCCTACGAGCTGGCGGGCTCGCTGCGGCACGCGGAGGCGGCGTACAGCTCGCTGATCGTGGCAGCGACCCGGCAGGAGGATCACGCCATCCTGTCGGTGGCGTTCCGGCGTCGGGCGGTGCTGGCGCACCATGCGGGGGACTCGGCGCGGGCGCGGAGCGCGCTGCAGCAGAGCTATGCGGTGGCCTCCATGCTGGGCGACCGCCGGCTCACGGCGGAGACGCTCAACACGCTGGGCGGGCTGGAGTTGGAG
>Ga0247822_10001783_pt1 | contig 13402 bp, 10 predicted proteins | sample 13C_Cellulose_Da_FD_192423 | JGI IMG/M metagenome (GOLD analysis project Ga0247822, IMG submission 192423) | Soil microbial communities from agricultural site in Penn Yan, New York, United States - 13C_Cellulose_Day30 | ecosystem: Environmental > Terrestrial > Soil > Agricultural land | place...
CGCGCTCGACGCGGCCGGGCCCCAGGTGCCGGCGGTGTAGCCCTTGGGCGCCTCGGGGCTCTCGTCCCAGCCGGCGCGGATCGGCTCGATCCAGCGCCAGGCGGCCGCCAGCTCGTCGCGCCGCACGAACAGCGCGAGGCGGCCCCGCACGACGTCCATCAGCAGGCGCTCGTAGGCGTCGAGGCGGCGCGACTCCGGCGTGTCACGCAGCGCCAGGTTCAGCACCTTGGGCGTGAGGCGCATGCTGTCGCCGGGCGTCTTGGTGTTGATCTCCAGGCCCAGGCCGTCGTCCGGCTGCAGCCGGATCACGAGCTGGTTGTGGCCCGGCGAGCCGCTGGCGGCCTCGAAGATCGAGTGCGGCACGGGGCGGAAGTTGACGACGATCTCGGCCACCCGCTCCTGCATCCGCTTGCCGGTGCGCAGGTAGAAGGGCACGCCGGCCCAGCGCCAGTTGTCGATCTCGGCCTTCAGGGCGGCGAAGGTCTCGGTGCGGCTGCTGCGCGGGATGCCCTCCTCGTCGAGGTAGCCGGCCACCGGCGCGCCGTCGACCGCGCCGGCGCGGTACTGGCCGCGCACCGACTTGTGCGCCACGTCGCCCGCGCTGTAGGGCCGCAGCGAGCGCAGCACCTGCAGCTTGGCGTCGCGCACCGCGTCGGCCGCGATCGAGGCCGGCGGCTCCATCGCCACGATGCACAGCAGCTGCAGCAGGTGGTTCTGCACCATGTCGCGCAGCGCGCCGGTGTGGTCGTAGAACTCGCCGCGCGTGCCGACTCCCACCGTCTCGGCGATGGTGATCTGCACGTCGTGCACGTAGGACCGTGACCACAGCGGCTCGAGCAGCATGTTGCCGAAGCGCAGCGCCATCAGGTTCTGCACCATCTCCTTGCCGAGGTAGTGATCGATGCGGTAGATGCGCTCCTCCGGGAAGATCGCGCCGACCGCGTCGTTGATGGCCTGCGAGGAATCGAGGTCGCGCCCGAGCGGCTTCTCCAGCACGACCCGCGCGCCGCCCGATACCAGCCCGGCTTCGGCCAGGTGGCCGCAGATCGGCACGAACAGCGCGGGCGTGGTGGCGAGGTAGAAGACGCGCGGCGTGTCCTCGCCGCCCACCAGCTGCGCGCGGATGGCGCCGAAGTCCTCGGGCCGGCTGGCGTCGATCGACACGTAGCGCACCTGCGCCATCAGGCGGTCCCAGGTGGCGGGGTCGTAGTCTTCCTGGGCCAGGTGCTGCGGCACCTCGCGCGTCAGCAGCGCGCGGTACTCGTCGGCGCTCAGCCGCTGGCGCGCGGCGCCGACGATGTTGGCCCCGCGCAGGCCCCCGTCGCGCATGCCGTAGTACAGCGCCGGCATCAGCTTGCGCAGCGCCAGGTCGCCGGTGCCGCCGAACAGCACCAGGTCGAAGCGGGTATCCGTTGGGTCCTCCAGCATGCTGACTCCGCGCCGCGGAATGCCGCGCGGGCCCTCGGCCCGGCGGTCCGCGATGCGGATCAATGTAGCGAAACTACATCGGTGCTCCAAGCGCGGCGCATGAGAACGGCGCCTCGCGAGAGGGACATAGCGCCGCAAGCGGGCCTGCACCTCCGGATGCAAAGTGACACATACGTGTCATGCCCCTGATCGCTTGTCGCGAGGCTTGGCGGTCAGGAAGGCGGCGCTTTGTAGTGTGACTACACTCGTTTGCGCTCGCCGGCCGCGCCGCGCGGCGGCGCCAGGAGCTTCCGATGCCGATCCATCCCGAGGTCGCGCGCATCACGGCGCGCATCCAGCAACGCAGCGCCGCGCGGCGCCGCCCCTATCTGGCGCGCCTGGCCGCCGCGGGCCGCGAGGGTCCCGCGCGCGGGCGCGTGTCGTGCACGAACCTCGCGCACGCGATGGCGGCCTCGCCGGCCGACGACAAGCTGTCGATCCGCGAGCAGCACGCGCCCAACATCGGCATCGTCTCGGCCTACAACGACATGCTGTCGGCGCACCAGCCGCTGCGCGAGTTTCCCGAGCTGATCAAGGCGGCCGCGCGCGAGGCCGGCGCGACCGCGCAGTTCGCCGGCGGCGTGCCGGCGATGTGCGACGGCGTCACGCAGGGCCAGCCCGGCATGGAGCTGTCGCTGTGGTCGCGCGACACCATCGCGCAGGGCACCGCCATCGCGCTCACGCACGCGGTGTTCGACGCCGCCCTGATGCTCGGCGTGTGCGACAAGATCGTGCCCGGCCTGCTGATCGGCGCGCTGGCCTTCGGCCACCTGCCGGTGATCTTCGTGCCGGCCGGGCCCATGACCTCGGGCCTGTCCAACAGCGAGAAGGCCCGCGTGCGCCAGCTGCACGCCCAGGGCAAGGTGGACCGCGCCCAGCTGCTCGCCGCGGAGATGGCCAGCTACCACGGCGCCGGCACCTGCACCTTCTACGGCACCGCCAACAGCAACCAGATGCTCATGGAGGTGATGGGGCTGCACCTGCCCGGCAGCGCCTTCGTGAACCCCGGCACGCCGCTGCGCGACGCGCTCACCGCCGCGGCCGCGCGGCGCGTCGCGACGCTCACCGCGCTCGGCGGCGAGTACACCCCCATCGGCGAGCTGGTCGACGAGCGCAGCATCGTCAACGCGCTGATCGGTCTGCTGGCCACCGGCGGCTCCACCAACCACACGCTGCACCTGGTGGCGATCGCGCGCGCCGCCGGCATCACGATCGACTGGACCGACTTCGACGAGCTGTCGGCGGTCACGCCACTGCTGACCCGCATGTACCCGAACGGCGACGCCGACGTGAACCACTTCCACGCCGCCGGCGGCATGGGCCTGCTGATCCGCGAGCTGCTCGACGCGGGCCTGCTGCACGAGGACGTGCGCACCGTGGCCGGGCCCGGCCTGCGCCGTTACACCGAGGAGCCCTGGCTCGACCAGGGCCGGCTGGCCTGGCGGCCGGCGCCGGCCGAGCCGGGCGACACCGGCGTGCTGCGGCCGCTGGCCGAGCCCTTCCAGGCCGACGGCGGGCTGCGGCTGATGCACGGCAACCTCGGACGCGCGATCTTCAAGGCCTCGGCCGTCAAGCCGCAGCACCGCGTGGTGCTGGCGCCGGCGCGCGTGTTCAACGACCAGCAGGCGCTGATCGCGGCCTTCAGGGCCGGCGAGCTGGACCGCGACGTCGTCGTGGTGGTGCGCTTCCAGGGGCCGCGCGCGAACGGCATGCCGGAGCTGCACCAGCTGACGCCCAGCCTGTCGGTGCTGCAGGATCGCGGGCACGCGGTCGCGCTCGTCACCGACGGCCGCATGTCCGGCGCCTCCGGCAAGGTGCCGGCGGCGATCCACGTCACGCCGGAGGCCGCCGCCGGCGGTCCGCTTGCCCGGCTGCGCGACGGCGACCTGCTGCGCGTCGACGGCGTGGCCGGCGTGCTCGAGGCGCAGGTCGACGCGGCCGAGTGGGCCGCGCGCGCGCCGGCGACGGCCGAGCCCGAGGTCGCCGACTACGGCTACGGCCGCGAGCTGTTCGCCTCGCACCGCAGCCTGGCGCGCGGCGCCGAGGAGGGCGGGGTCAGCTGGGCCGGCGCCTGAGCAACACCAAGGCCCCACCACGGAAGGCAAGCCATGCAGATCGACGACATCCTCGAGGTTTCGCCGGTGATCCCGGTCATCGTGCTGGAGCGCGCCGAGGACGCGCGCCCCCTCGCCGAGGCGCTGGTGCGCGGCGGACTGCGGGTGCTGGAGGTCACGCTGCGCACGCCCGCCGCGCTCGAGGCGCTGCACGCCATCCGCGCGGTGGAGGGCGCGATCGTGGGCGCCGGCACCGTGCTCGACCCGAGCCTCTACGACGAGGCCATTGCCGCCGGTGCGCGCTTCGTCGTCTCGCCGGGGCTCACCGACGCGCTGGTCACCGCGGCCGCCACCCGCATGGTGCCGCTGCTGCCGGGCGCTGCCACGGCGAGCGAAGTCATGCGGGCGCGCGAGGCCGGCTTCAGGCGTCTGAAGTTCTTCCCCGCCGAGTCCCTCGGTGGGGTGGCGGCGCTCAAGGGCTACGCGAGCGTGTTCCCGGACGTGCGCTTCTGCCCCACCGGCGGCATCGGCGCCGCCAGCGCGCCGGCCTACCTGGCGCTGTCCAACGTGGCCTGCGTGGGCGGTTCGTGGCCCCTCCCGGCCGAGGCGCTGGCGGCGCGCGACTGGGCGCGCATCGAGGCCCTGGCGCGCGCGGCGGCGGCCTTGCGCACGCCGCGCGCCACCGTCACGCCGTGAGCGCCGCGACCGGGCCGGCCGCGACACGACGCGCCTGAGGCGAGGAGCAGGCGGTGATCGAGCCGCGCCTGCTGGCCGACGTGGGCGGCACGTACGCGCGCTTCGCGATCGAGCCCGAGCCGGGCGTGTTCGTCGAGCGGCGCGCGCTGCGCTGCGACCGGCACCCCGACTTCCTCTCGGCGCTGCGCGCCTATCTGGCGCAGCTGCCGCGGCCGGCGCACGGGCCGGCGGTGCGCCACGGCGCGATCGCCATCGCCAACCCGGTGTCCGGCGACCAGGTTCGGATGACCAACGCGCCGGGCTGGAGCTTCTCGATCGAGGCGGTGCGGCAGGCGGTCGGCCTCGACACGCTGCTGGTCGTCAACGACTTCACCGCGCTCGCGATGAGCCTGCCGCACCTGGGCGCCAGCGAGCGTCGCCAGGTCGGGGGCGGACGGCCGCGCGAGCGCAGCGTGATCGGCCTGCTGGGGGCCGGCACGGGGCTCGGCGTCTCGGGCCTGGCGCCGGTCGACGACGGCTGGCTCTCGCTCGCCTCGGAGGGCGGGCACGTCGGCTTCGCGCCGGAGAGCGGGCGCGAGCTGCGCGTGCTCGAGTTCGCGTGGCGCGAGTTCCCCCACGTGTCGGCCGAACGGCTGATGTCCGGGGCCGGCCTGGAGCTGATCCGGCGCGCGCTGGCGGCGCAGGCCGGCGCGGCGGTCGAGCCGCTCGCGGCCCCCGAGATCACGCGCCGCGCGCTGGCCGGCGAGTGCGCCGGCTGCGATGCGGCGCTGCGCATGTTCTGCGAGATGCTGGGCGCGATGGCCGCCAACCTCGCGCTCACGCTGGGCGCCTACGGCGGCGTCTACATCGGCGGCGCGATCGTGCCGCGGCTGGGCGACTGGTTCGACCGCTCGGGCTTCCGCGCGCGCTTCGAGGCGAAGGGCCGCTTCGGCGCGCTGCTGGCCGGGATCCCGACCTACGTCGTCACCGCCGAGACGGCCACGCTGACGGGCACCGCGGCCATCCTCGGCGCGGAGCTGCGGCGCCGGCACGGCGCCACCACGCTGCTCGAGCGCGTGCGCCAGGCGCGCGGCGCGCTCAGCGCGGCCGAACGGCGCGTGGCCGAGCTGGTGCTGGCCCAGGCCCGCGGCGTGCTGAACGACCCGATCGTCGACATCGCGCGCCGCGCCGGCGTGAGCCAGCCGACCGTGGTGCGCTTCTGCCGCTCGATGGGCTGCGCCGGCCTGTCGGACTTCAAGCTCAAGCTGGCCTCCGGCCTGACCGGCACGATCCCGGTCTCGCACACCCGGCTGCGGCGCAGCGACTCGACGCTGGAGCTCGGCGCCAAGCTGCTCGACAACACGGCCGCGGCGGTGCTGATGCTGCGCGAGCAGCTCAACGGCGACGCGCTCGAGCGCTGCGTGGCGCTGCTCGCCGCGGCGCGCCGGATCGACTTCTACGCGCTCGGCCATCACGCCGTCGTCGCCGCCGACGCGCAGTACAAGTTCCTGCGCTTCGCGCTGCCGGCCGCGGCCTACGCCGACGCGCGGCTGCAGGAGCTGGCCGCCGCGACCCTGGCGCCGGGCGACGTGGTCGTCACGATCGGCGGCGGCGGCGGGCCGGCCGCCGAGCTGCTGAAGGCGGTCGACGCGGCGCTCGCGCGCGGCGCCGCGGTCATCGCGCTCGCGCCGGCCCATGCGCTGCTGGCCCGGCGCGCCAGCGTGGCGATCGCCGTCGACCCCCCCGACGACGTCGCCGCGCAGAGCCCGATGATCGGCCGCCTGCTGCTGCTGGCGGTGGTGGACATCCTGGCGGTCGGCGTGGCCATGCGCGCCGGCACCGCGGCCGTGCCGCCCGCGGTCGACGCAGGGACGGGCGCGGAGCCGGCCGTCGTGCCGGCGACGCCCGCCGGCGTGGAGGCACGCTCCGACGCCGGTTGAGCCGGGCGTGCGGCAAGCCCCGCCGCCCGTCGATGCCTTGGCCGCTCGCGCGGCGCGGGACGAGAATGGCGCGATGAACAAGGCCTTCACGAAGGAGCGCGACGACGCCGACGACGCCGGCGACGACGAGGACGCCTCGCTGCCGCCGCTGCCCGCGGGCAGCCGCAACTACATCACGCCGGCCGGCTACGCGCGGCTGCGCGGCGAGCTGCTGCAGCTGATCGACGACGAGCGCCCGAAGGTGGTCGAGACGGTGTCGTGGGCGGCGAAGAACGGCGACCGCTCGGAGAACGGCGACTACCTGTACGGCAAGAAGCGGCTGCGCGAGATCGACCGCCGCATCCGCTTCCTCACCAAGCGGCTCGAGATCGCCGAGGTGGCCGATCCCAGCCTGCACCACGGCAGCGACCAGGTGTTCTTCGGCGCCACCGTCACCTACGCGACGCCGGACGGCGAGGAGCGCACGGTGACCATCAAGGGCATCGACGAGGCCGACAACCTTCATGGCGAGGTGAGCTGGATCTCGCCGGTGGCGCGCGCGCTGCTGAAGGCGCGCGAGGGCGACGAGGTCACGCTCGTCACGCCGGCCGGCCCGCAGGCGATCGAGGTGCTCGAGGTGCGCTACCCGGCGCCGGCGGGCTGAGGCACGCGCGCCTCCGTCGGCCCTCGCCGCCGCGATGAAGACCGTGGTGACCGCCGCCCTGTCGATCGCGGTGCCGGTGGCGCTGTTCCTGGCGGCGCTCTACCTCGGCCAGGACCGCCTGCTCTACTTTCCCGCTCGCGCGCCGCTCCAGGCCTGGGCCGTCGACGGCCTGCGGCCATGGCCCTCGGTGGAGGAGCCGCGCGGTCTGCTGCGCGAGCCGGACGGCGCGGTGCGCGGCACCGCCGTCGTCTTCCACGGCAACGCGGGGCATGCGGGGCACCGCGGCTACTACGCCGACGCGCTCGCCTCGCTCGGCTGGCGCGTGGTGCTCGCGGAGTATCCGGGTTACGGCCCGCGCGACGGCCAGCCCGGCGAGGCGGCGCTGGTGGCCGACGCCGCCGAGACGATCGCGCTCGCCCGGCGCAGGCACGGCGCGCCGGTGCTCGTGGTCGGCGAGTCGCTCGGCGCCGCGGTGGCCGCCGGAGCCGCCGCGCGGGCGTCGGAGCACGTCGCCGGCCTGCTGCTGGTCACGCCCTGGGAGCGGCTCGAGGGCGTGGCGGCGCACCACTATCCGTGGCTGCCGGTGCGCTGGATGCTGCGCGACCGCTACGACAGCGCGGCGGCGCTCGCGCGCTTCGAGCGGCCGGTCGTCGTGGTCGTCGCCGAGGCGGACGACATCGTGCCGGCACGCTTCGGCGCCGCGCTGCACGACAGGCTGGCCGGGCCGAAGCGCGTGATGGTGATCGCGGGGGCCGGGCACAACGACTGGCCGCAGCGCGTCGACGACCGCTGGTGGTGCGAAGCGATCGCCGCCGCGACGGCGCTGCCGGCGACCGCGGCCTGCGGGCGCTGAAGGCCCGTGCCGCATCGGCACGAACCCCTCATCGCAGCCGTGCGCCGCACGCAGGGCCGCGTCTCGTGACGATCGCTCGCGGGCGCCGTCCGCGTGCGGCCGACGCGCAGCGCAAGGCGCCGGCGCCGGCGCCCTCAGAACTTCACCGTGCAGATCGGATCGTTGTTGTTGCCGAGGCCGACCACCCGGTCCTGCGTGTCGAGGTTGACCTGGAACCAGACGCAGAAGGGCGAGACGTAGCGGTAGGACCAGAGATGCTGCTGCGGCCAGGTGAGGAACTGGACCTCCGAGGGATGGCCGATGCGGAACAGCACTTCGTCCCGGGTCATGCCGGGGCGCAGGGCGTAGAAGTTGACCTCGGTCAGCACCTGCTCCCACTCCAGCATGCGGCCCTGCGCGTCGAAGTCGACCATGAAGGTGTGCCGGCCGTAGGGACCGCGCCAGAACTCGAGCCGCTCGCCGCCGGCCGGCGTGGCGAAGCGGGCCATCGGCGGGCCCATGCGCGCGATCACCTCGGCGCTCGACGACCCCGCAGGGAGGCCTTCCGGGCTGTAGCCGGCGCAGCCGCCTGCCAGGGCGAGCGGCAACGCGACGGCGGCCGCGGCGACGCGCCACGGCCCGCGGCGGTGGCCGCCGCATCCGGTCCCCGGGGGTCTCGCGGCCATGGCGCCTTCCTCGCTCCGATCTGCGTCCCGCAATCTAGCGCCGACGCATCTCCGCGTCCGCGGCAGGGGAGCGGCCGGCGCGTCGGCGCAGTGGCAGCCGGCGATCGACGCCACGGCGTGGACGACGGGGCGCCCGCGCGGCCGTGGACGCGGCTCGACCGGCGGCCCGATCTGTCGCAGGATGCGAGGCGTCGATCGACCGGAGCGCGCCCGCGTCGCCCCGTGACGGTCGCCCTACGGAGAGTCCCATGGAAGCCGCTGTCCCCACCGACCGCCGTTCCCGCGCGGGCGCGCCGCCCGCCGACCGGCCCGTGGCCGCCGTGCGCCGCGTCGTGCGGTGGACGGCGTCGCGAGGTCCGCGATGAGCACGGTCGCGGCGCCCGCGGCCGGCCCGTCGTGGCCCGCCCTCGACTACGCCGACTGGCGCGACACCGCCCTCACGCTGCAGCTCTGGACGCAGGTCGTCGGCAAGGTCCGGCTCGCGCTGTCGCCCTGGCTCAACCACGGCTGGCAGGTGCCGCTGTATGTCAACGCGCACGGCCTCGGCACCTCGCCGATCCATGTGTCGCCCGGCGTGCTGGAGATCGACTTCGACTTCGTCGAGCATCGCCTCGTCGTGCGCAGCTCGGAGGGGCCGGACCGCGGCTTCGCGCTCGAGCCGATGAGCGTGGCCGCGTTCTACCGCCGCGTGCTGGACACGCTCGCTGCGGCCGGCGTCGACGTGGGCATCCACGAGTGGCCGAACGAGGTGCCCGATCGGGTTCGCTTCGGCGCGGACGAGCGGCACGCCTCCTACGATGCGGCGGCGGTGCGGCGCTTCTGGCGCGTGCTGGTCCAGGTCGACCGCGTGTTCCGCCGGTTCCGCACCGGCTTTCTCGGCAAGGCGAGCCCGGTGCACTTCTTCTGGGGCAGCTTCGACCTGGCCGTGACGCGCTTCTCCGGCCGGGCGGCGCCGCCGCATCCGGGCGGCGTGCCGGGCCTGCCGGACGCCGTGACGCGCGAGGCCTATTCGCACGAGGTCAGCAGCGCCGGCTTCTGGCCGGGCGGGCCGGCTCATCCGCAGCCCGCGTTCTACGCCTACGCCTATCCGGTGCCCGAAGGCTACGCGCAGTCCCCGGTCGAGCCCGAGCAGGCCTGCTGGTCGGCGCAGATGGGCGAATGGCTGCTGCCCTACGACGCCGTGCGCAGCGCCGCCGATCCCGACGACACGCTGATGCGCTTCCTGGCCTCCACCCATCGCGCCGCGGCGCAGCGGGGCGGCTGGGATCCGGCGCTGGACTGCGAGCTGGGCGAGCCGCGCCGGCCGCGCCGGGTGCCCGGCGCGTGAGCCCGCGGGGCGGCCCGGGCTCAGGCCATCACGCCGACGATCACGCTCGAGGCCTTGAACAGCGCGGTGGCGGGGCGGCCGACGGCCAGCCCCAGCGCCTCCACGCTCGGCTGCGTCACGATCGCGGCGATGCTCGTGCCGCCGCCCAGGTCGAGCACGACCTCGGCGTTGACGGCGCCCGGCGTCACCGCGGCGACCGTGCCCGCCAGCTGGTTGCGCGCCGACAGGCGGGCGCCGTCGAGCTCCGTCGCGAGCACGATCGACGAGGACTTGATCAGCGCGAAGGCCGTGGCCCCGACGCGCAGGCCGAGCTGCTCGGCGCTCTCGCGCGTGACGATGGCGACGATGCGGGCGCCGCTGGCGAGCGTCAGCTCCACCTCGTCGTGGACGGCGCCGGCCCGATGGCGGCTGACGGTGCCGAGGAACTGGTTGCGCGCGCTGGTCTTCATGTTGAGCACCCGGATCAGGTCGAAGTCGCGCGTCAGGTCGATCGTCTCCTCGCTCAGCAGCTGCACGAAGCGGCGGTGCGCCTCGTCGATGCGCGCGAAGCGCTCGACCAGCTGCAGGCCGCGCGGCGTGAGGCGGGTCGAGCCGCCGCCGCGGCCGCCGGCCGAGCGCTCGACCAGCGGCGCGCCGGCCAGGTTGTTCATCGCGTCGACCGCGTCCCAGGCGCCCTTGTAGCTCATGCCGATGGCCCTGGCGGCCTGGGTGATGGAGCCGTGCTCGGCGATCGCGCGCAGCAGGCCCACGCGGCTCTGGCCGCCGAGGTTCTCGCCGCCGACCGTCATCCAGACCGCCCCCTGCAGCGCGATCGACGGATCCTTCTTCCTGCGTGGGGCCATGTTCGACGGTCGGGTTCCGGTGCGGGCTCCGCGCGGAGCGGCGCCGAGGATACGCGCAGTCGGCGGCGCGACCGCGATCGCCTGCAGGCCCCCGGGCGCCCGTTCAGGAGCGGTCGCGGTCCTCGCGCAGGGCGCCGCCGCCGGTAACGCGTCCGGCGTCGATCTCGATCACCTCGTCGCCGAAGCGCCGCGCGTCGCGCTCGTCGTGCGTGATCAGCACCAGCGGCAGGTCGAGCTCGGCCTGCAGGTCGGCCAGCTCGTCGCGCAGCCGCGCACGCAGCTCGGGATCGAGCGCCGCGAACGGCTCGTCCAGCAGCAGCGCGCGCGGGCGTGCCACCAGCGCGCGCGCCAGCGCGGTGCGCTGGCGCTGCCCGCCCGAGAGCTGCTCCGGGTAGTGGCGCGACAGCGGCGCGAGCTCGAGGGCGTGCATCCAGCGCTGCACCTCGTCGTGCCGAACCTCGCGGGGCGCGTTGCGCCAGCCGCGCTGCAGGCCGAAGGCGACGTTCTGCAGCACGTTGAGGTGCGGGAACAGCGCGTAGTCCTGGAACACGTAGCCCAGGCGCCGCTCGCGGGCCGGCACGTCGATGCCCGCCGCCACGTCGGCCAGTGTCTCGCCGCCCAGCCGCACGTGCCCGGCGTCCGCTCGCGTCAGCCCGGCGACGATCTTCAGCGTCTGGCTCTTGCCGGCGCCCGAGGGCCCGAACAGCACCAGCCGCCGGGCGTCGCTCGCGAAGCGCACGCACAGCTCGAAGCGGCGCTGCGCGTGCTCCAGGCGGCGCCGCGCATCGACGTCCCAGGTCAGCGCCATGGTGAAGTGGTCCTCACGGCGCGCCGGCCACGCGTCCCGGGACCAGGCGCCCGGCGGCCAGCAGCACGGCGACGCAGGTCACCGAGGTGACGGCCACGAGGAAGTTCGCCACGTCGTCCTGGCCCGCCTGCACCGCCTCGTAGACGGCCACCGACAGCGTCTGCGTCTTGCCGGGAATGCTGCCGGCGACCATCAGCGTGGCGCCGAATTCGCCCGTCGCCCGGGCGAAGGCCAGCAGCGTGCCGGCCAGGATGCCGCGCCAGGCCAGCGGCAGCGTGACGCGGAAGAACACGGCGGCCTCGCCCAGGCCGAGCACCCGGGCGGCCTGCTCGAGCTGAGGATCGACCGCCTCGAAGGCGGCCCGCGCGGACTTGAAGACCAGCGGGAAGGCGACGATGGTCGCGGCGATGACCGCGCCCTGCCAGGTGAAGATCAGCTGCACGCCGAAGTGCGCGTGCAGCCAGGCACCGAGCGGCCCGCGCCGCCCGATCAGCACCAGCAGGTAGTAGCCGAGCACGGTCGGCGGCATCACCATCGGCAGCGTCAGCAGTGCGTCCAGCAGCTCGCGCCCGGGAAAGCGGCGGCGCGCCAGCACGAAGCCGACGCCGACGCCCAGCACCAGGTTCAGCAGCGTGGCCCAGCCGGCCACCTTCAGCGTCAGGGCGAGCGGAATCCATGCGCCCTCCATCGGGACGTCAGCACGCCGCGGAGGCGCGAGGGGCAGGCGTCGCGCGCGCGGCCGGGACGACACCCTCGTGCCGCGGGCCGGCCGCTCGATGCGGCGAGGGGTAGGCGCGGCCGAGGCGGCGGAAACGGGTCGCGCGGTGCGGAGTCCGGAAGTTCATCGGCAAGGGCGTCGCGCGCATGGGGAGCGATAAAGCTCGAAATATAGAGGACTGTATAACGGGGCCGGCGACAGGGGGGCATGCGGTGCGTGCAGGTGCCGGGGCGTCGCAGCGCCGGCAGGGGTGCCCGGCGCCGGGCTCGCGTCCCCGCGCGCCGCTGGGCACCGCGCGCCCGCGCCTCGCTTCAACCGATCGCGCCGTCGCGGCGCAGCGCCTCGATCTCGGCGTCGTCGCGGCCGAGCTCGCGCAGCACGGCCTCGGTCTGCTCGCCCAGGCGCGGCGCGCGCTGCCGCACGCCGCCGGGCGTTCCCGACAGGCGGGGCACCACCGCCGGCACGGCGATCGTGCCACCGGCCAGCGCGGGGATGCGCTCGATGCTGCCGCGCGCCGCGTAGTGCGGATCGGCGGCGATCTCGTCGATGGTGTAGATGCGGCTGGCGGGGACGTCGGCGGCGGCCATCGCGGCCAGCACCGGGTCGAGGCCGCGGCCGGCGGTCCAGGCGCCGATCGCCGCGTCGAGCTCGGCGGCACGCGCGGCACGGCCGTCGTTGCGCTGCAGCCCCGGGTCGTCCGCCAGGTCGGCGCGGTCGATCGCGCGCATCAGGCGGCGGAAGATGGCGTCGCCGTTGCCGGCGATCAGCACGTTGCGCCCGTCGCCGCAGGCGTAGGCGTTGGAGGGCGCGATGCCGGGCAGCGCGCCGCCGGCCGGCTGGCGCACGTCACCGAACGCGTCGTATTCCGGCAGCAGGCTTTCGCTGAGGTTGAACATCGCCTCGTAGAGCGCCAGGTCGATCACCTGCCCGCTGCCGCCGCGCGCGTCGCGCGCGTAGAGCGCCAGCATCACGCCGAAGGCGCCGTGCAGGCCGGCCACCGTGTCGCCGAGCGAGACGCCGGCGCGCACCGGCGGGCGGCCCGGCTCTCCGTTGAGGTGGCGCAGTCCCGCGTAGGCCTCGGCCACCGCCGCGAAGCCCGCCTCGCCGGCGCGCGGCCCGCTCTGCCCGAAGCCCGAGAGGCGCAGCATGACGAGGCGCGGGTTCAGCGCGTGCAGCGCGTCCCAGCCCAGGCCCCAGCCCTCCAGCGTGCCGGGGCGGAAGTTCTCGATCAGCACGTCGGCCTCGCGCAGCAGCTCGCGCACGATCTGCTGGCCCTGCGGATGGCGCAGGTCGAGCGCGACCGACTCCTTGTTGCGCGACTGCGCGTCCCACCACACCGAGGTGCCGTCCTTCAGGCGGCGCCAGGTGCGCAGCGGGTCGCCCTGGCCGGGCGGCTCGATCTTCACCACC
>Ga0247822_10001785_pt1 | contig 13387 bp, 10 predicted proteins | sample 13C_Cellulose_Da_FD_192423 | JGI IMG/M metagenome (GOLD analysis project Ga0247822, IMG submission 192423) | Soil microbial communities from agricultural site in Penn Yan, New York, United States - 13C_Cellulose_Day30 | ecosystem: Environmental > Terrestrial > Soil > Agricultural land | place...
GTTCTCTTTCGTTAATGCCGGCCCCTGTGGGAGCTGGCTTTGCCGGCGATGAGGCCGGCATTAACGAAAGAGAACCTCAGGCATTGCCTGAAAGCTTCATCCGCGCCGCCTGGGTAAAATCGAGCATGCGCTTGAGTGGCTTGATCGCCTGGGGAATCAGCGCAGGCTCAACGAAGATCTCGTTGCTACCCTCACGCAGGCACTGCAGGGTGCGTTCCAGGGTGTTCATGGCCATCCACGGGCAATGGGCGCAACTACGGCAGGCCGCGCCGTTACCGGCCGTAGGGGCCTCGATGAAGACCTTGTCCGGGCACAGCTGCTGCATCTTGTAGAAGATGCCGCGGTCGGTAGCGACGATGAAGGTCTTGTTCGGCAGCGTTTGCGCCGCAGCAATCAGCTGGCTGGTGGAACCGACAGCGTCCGCCAAATCGATCACCGCCTCCGGCGACTCCGGGTGCACCAGGATCGCAGCATCAGGGTACAGGGCCTTCATATCGGCCAACTGGCGCGACTTGAACTCTTCATGGACGATGCAGGCGCCATCCCAGAGCAGCATGTCAGCGCCGGTCTGTTTCTGGATATAGCGGCCCAGGTGCTGGTCCGGCCCCCAGATGATGGTTTCGCCGTTGTCCATCAGGCTCTCGACGATTTCCAGCGCGCAGCTGGAGGTCACCACCCAGTCGGCACGGGCTTTGACCGCCGCCGAGGTATTGGCATAGACCACCACGGTGCGCTCCGGGTGCTTGTCGCAGAACGCCGAAAACTCTTCGACCGGGCAACCCAGGTCAAGCGAACAGGTCGCTTCCAGGGTCGGCATCAGTACGCGCTTTTCCGGGTTGAGGATTTTTGCCGTCTCGCCCATGAAGCGTACGCCGGCGACGATCACCGTGCTGGCTGGGTGCTTGTTGCCGAAGCGGGCCATTTCCAGCGAGTCGGACACGCAGCCGCCGGTTTCCTCGGCCAGGGCCTGGATCACCGGATCACAGTAGTAATGGGCAACCAGCACCGCGTTCTGCGCCTTGAGTTCGGCGGCGATGGCGGCGCGGTAGTCGGCCTCTTGCTCGGGCGTCAGCGGCTTGGGCTGCTTGGCATCGAGGTGGGCTTGCACCAAAAGGCGTTCGGAAATCTGGGTCATGATCGCTGGACCTGCAGGCGCTTGTGCGCGTAAGTCGAGTGTATCACCGAGCCCTGGCAAATCGGTTACCGGCTCTGCATGCGAGGCGCTGAACGGCGCAGCAGGCAGAACCAAAGACCTTCTGCGGCCTCGGGTTTTTATGGGATGCCGAAGGCTACAGATAATCGGATGAATTCAAAAGGTTTTTTTAGTGAAACAAGCCCCGGAACGACTGACTTGCCGCCCCGGGGCCAGACATCAACCCTCGGCCGGGTGCATGGCACCGAGGTTGGCCATGATCAGGCTGGCAAACTGCTCGACAGTCATTTTCTGGCCGTTGAAGTCGACCATACCGTCGGCATAGTGCAGATTGGCGAGGATGTCGTTGCCCTGCACCGTGGCCATCTGGCTCTGCACCGCCATCATGCCGAGCATGTCCCCGGTTTGCGACGCTTGCTGGGCAAGCACCTGCGCATCGCTCTGACCCTGCAGACGGGCCTGCAGGGTAGCCAGGTCGCCAATCATCGGTTTGGACAACTGCAGCGTACTTTGCACCTGGGTGATCATCTGCTTGTACAGCTCAGCCGATGGCAGCTCCAGCGAAGACGGCTTGCCCAGATCGACACTCAGCTTGAAGTGGCTTTCGCCATTGGCAGTCTTGAACGAAAAGTCCTCCAGGGCAATCTGCGGCTTCGCGGCCAGTAGTTGCTGGACGCTGGCGCTGACCTCGGCCTTTTCCGCCTCGGTCATCGGCAAGGTCGGCAACACCTGGCCTTGTGCTGCGGCCGCCTCGAACTCCGGCAGACGGCTCTGGTACCAGGCAATCAGGGTCTGCATCGATGGCATGTCAATGTTCTTCAGGTTCCAGACCATTGCACTGGAACCTACCGGCTGGCCGTCAAAGTTGATGTCGCCAACCTTGTAGATGATGCTGCCGCCAAACTGATCGCCATCCGCCCGGGACTCGCTGTTCTGCTCCAGTTGCTTGAGCAACAAAACCTTCTGCTCTTCGCCCCCGCTCACACTGAGCTGGTCGAGCATCATGTCGGTGCGGCCGACATAGAAACCATAGGGCGTCTTTTTCAAGTCACCGACAAGGCTCAGGTTCTTCAGCTCCAGCTTCAAGCGCCCGCTTTGCTCATCATCATGGTTCAGGCTGAAGCTCGGCGCAGCACCACTGAATTTGATCTGCTCGCCATCGCGCGTGCCGCTGACCTGAATCGCCAGACCGGAAAACTTGGTCGTGGCTCCACCCACCTCGGTCACTTGCATCGGCGGCATGATCAGCGTGCCGTCTGTCGAGCCGTCGTAGCCCAAGCTGTTCTGTCCGTACACCGGTGGTACTTCAGCGCTGGCGGCGAACCACTCGGCAGTGAACGCGTCCTTCTCCAGGGCGTAGTTACTGGCCGCCATCACCGGCATGAGTTTCAACGCCTTGACCCGGCTCCAGGGCAACGGGCCGTGCTCGATATGATCGACAAAGCCCAGCTCGAAACTCTCCGACCCGTCAGCGCCCTTGAGCTCGGTGACCTTGACCCGGTAACGCGCGGTGCTGGAGAACAGGTGTGATTCCAGCGATGCCAGCTCCAGGGTCACTTTGCCGCTCAACCCTGACGATTGCTTGAGCTGCACATTGGCTTGCGCCATGGCCTGCTCAAGCACTTCAGGCAATTGCTTGCCGGTGTACCAGGCGCCGGCCGTGCAGGCTGCAGCCACGGCAACTACCAGGCCTGAAAGTACACCCACTGTCTTCTTCATGAATTGTTCCGCTTGTCCATTTGTTGAGAGTTGTTGCAGCAAGGCCTGTGGCCTATTCGTTGACGTCCATGAACTCACGGGCCCAGACGATGTAGTCGCCAGGAACGGTGTAGGTATGGGTCAGTTCGGTAGCGCTCAGGTCCGAGGCGCTGCTGGTGATCCGCCGTTGCTCACGCAGGCAGTCGTAGGTCGCCTTGATCGCGGCAAAGTAAGCGCCGTGGCCGTCTACGGCAATGCGCACACCCAGTTGCGCCAGGCGAGCATCGTCATGCAGTTGCGGGTTGCCGTAGGTCACCAGCATCAACGGCACGCTCAGGTGCTTGGCGATCTGTTCGAGGTGGTCGAAATCACGGATGCCAACCATGCACAACGCATCGGCGCCGGCATTCTGATAGGCCACGGTGCGGGCAATCACTTCTTCGACCGGGATCAACGCGGCGTTGGTCCGGGCGATGATCGACAGCTCCGGATCGACGCGCGCCTCCAGGGCCGCACGGATCTTGCCAACGCCTTCGGCAATGCTGATCAGGTCGGTGGACTTGCGTCCGAACTGGGCGGGCAGCAAGGTGTCTTCAATCGTCAGCGCAGCGATACCGGCACGCTCCAGCTCGGTGACGGTACGCATGACGTTCAAGGCGTTGCCATAGCCGTGGTCGGCGTCGGCAATCACCGGCAATTGCGCCACCCGGCCAATACGCGTGGCCTGCTCGGCAAACTCGCTGAGGGTGATCAGGGCAAAATCAGGTGCAGCCAGCACCTGCAGGGAAGCGACCGAACCACCCAGAATACCTACCTCGAAACCCAGATCGGCGGCGATACGCGCCGACATCGGGTCAAACACGGAAGCCGTGTGGTAACAGGCAGGGGAAGCAAGGAGTTGACGAAACGCGCGACGCAGGTCTTGGTGGGAGGCTCTTGGCATGGTCTTTCCAATCTATCGACTTCATTTATTCGACAGAACATACCACTGCAGGCCCTCTCGCTGACAGAGTCAGATACGTAGCGTTTCGCAGCTCAAGTGCGCTGCTGTGCTCGTTTCAGCGTTTCGCTGGGCAACTCCTTGAACAATTGCTGGTAGCTGCTGGAGAACCGTCCCAGGTGCCAGAACGACCAATGCATCGCCACTTCGGCCACGGTACTGCCACCCGCCCGCGCGCCCAGCAGTTCGCGGCGCGCACTGTTCAGACGGCGCAAGCGCAGCCAGTGCGCCGGGGTCATGCCGGTAAAGGCCTTGAATGCCTGCTGCAGCTGACGCAACGACACCCCGGCGACCTGCGCCAGTTCCAGCAGGTTGAGGGTCTCCTCCGGACAATCGGCGGCCCACTCGCCGACCCGGCGCATGATCGTGCGCTCCTCGGTACGCCGCCACAGCGCGCCGCGATCCAGGCGGACACAGGCGTTGTCGAGAATGAACAGGCAATCTTCAAGCAGTTGCTCGGCCAGCGCTTCACGGTTCGGCAGGTCGGTCTCCTGGCCCAGACGCGTCAGGGTGCTGCTCAACCAGCGCCCGAACAGCGCGTTCTGTCCCGAATTGAGCGGCGCCATGAACAGCCCTTCGAGACGGGCGATGTCCAGGCTGTGACGCTGGACGAACTCGGGGCCGAACACCACCGCCACTTCCTGGTAGTTCTCCGGGGTGATCCAGATGTTGCGGCTCTCGCCGTTGAGCAGGTACAGGGTGTTGTCGGTGCGATCGAAACAGAACGCCAGGGCACCCGGCGGCGCACTGAAATTCTGCTCGACCCGGGTGTTCATGAATTCTTCGTAGATCTCCACGCCCTGCAGGTCCAGGCAACGCACTTGACCGGCGAAATGCCCGGGCGACATCTGCTGGTAATGCTGGGTCCAGCTGGGTGTGGCACGCACTTGTTCGCCGACGTCGGCGGTGCTGAAAGCTTGTACCTGAAACGGACTTTCCGTTGTCATGAGCGGCTCTTTATGCACTCTTTTGGTGCATTTTATCCTGCGAAAAGTGGATAGATGGATGTTCAAGGCTCACCCAAGATAGACCTCAACGCGCTGCAGGGGAAGTCGTCCAGACGGCATACCGGCCTTGATCGCTGGTCCTGGCGCGGAATAAAACCAATAACGAGGTCTTTATGAATGCCCCTTTCGATCAGCTGTCTGCGTGGCTGAAAGAACACAAGATTACCGAAGTCGAGTGCGTGGTCAGTGACCTGACCGGGATCGCCCGCGGCAAAATCGCACCCACCAACAAGTTCCTGCATGAGCGAGGCATGCGCCTGCCGGAAAGTGTGTTGTTGCAAACGGTAACCGGGGATTTCGTCGACGACGACATCTACTACGACCTGCTTGATCCGGCCGACATCGACATGGTCTGCCGCCCGGACTCAGCCGCGGTATACGTGGTGCCATGGGCTATCGAGCCGACCGCCATCGTCATCCACGACACCTTCGACAAGCAGGGCAACCCGATCGAACTGTCGCCGCGCAACGTCCTGAAAAAAGTACTCAAGCTGTACGCCGACAAGGGCTGGCAGCCGATCGTCGCGCCCGAGATGGAGTTCTATCTTACGCAGCGCTGCGAAGACCCTGACTTACCGCTGCAGGCGCCACTGGGCCGTTCGGGCCGCGCGGAAAGCGGTCGCCAGTCGTTCTCCATCGACGCCGCCAACGAATTCGACCCGCTGTTCGAAGACGTCTACGACTGGTGCGAAGCCCAGGGCCTGGACCTCGACACACTGATCCACGAAGACGGCCCGGCACAGATGGAGATCAACTTCCGTCACGGCGACGCTCTGGATCTGGCCGACCAGATCACCGTGTTCAAGCGCACCATGCGTGAGGCGGCGCTCAAGCACAATGTCACCGCCACCTTCATGGCCAAGCCAGTGGGCGACGAGCCCGGCAGCGCCATGCACCTGCACCAGAGCGTGATCGACATCGCCACCGGCAAACCGATCTTCGTCAACGAAGACGGGCAGATGAGCGAGCTGTTCCTGCAGCACATCGGCGGCCTGCAGAAGTACATCCCCAAGGTGTTGCCGATGTTCGCCCCCAACGTCAACTCGTTCCGCCGTTTCCTGCCCGATACCTCGGCACCGGTGAACGTCGAGTGGGGTGAAGAGAACCGCACCGTGGGCTTGCGTGTGCCGACCTCGAGCCCCGACGCCATGCGCGTGGAAAACCGCCTGCCGGGCGCCGACGCCAACCCTTACCTGGCGATCGCCGCGAGCCTGCTGTGCGGCTACCTGGGCATGGTCGAGAAGATCAACCCCAGCGCTCCGGTGCAGGGCCGCGCCTATGAGCGGCGCAACCTGCGCCTGCCGATCACCATCGAAGACGCCCTGGCCAACATGGAAGACTGCCCGAGCGTCGAGCAGCACCTGGGCAGCAAGTTCGTGCGTGGCTATGTCGCGGTCAAGCGCGCCGAACATGAAAACTTCAAGCGCGTGATCAGTTCGTGGGAGCGGGAGTTCTTGCTGCTCAGCGTCTGAGCCGTGCCGTGTAACAAACATCGATAAAACAATTCGAAGAGGTGTCGATATGCGTACATTGAAAACAGTTGCAAGTGCGACCCTGGCGCTGCTGGTCAGCGCCACAGCCCAGGCCCAGCCCAGTGTCAGCGTATACAACTGGACCGACTATATCGGTGAAACCACCCTGGCGGATTTCCAGGGCAGCACCGGTATCAAGGTCATCTATGACGTGTTCGACTCCAACGAAACCCTGGAAGGCAAGTTGCTGGCCGGTCGCACCGGTTACGACGTGGTCGTGCCTTCCAACCACTTTCTCGCGCGCCAGGTCAAAGCCGGCGCGTTCCTGAAACTCGACCGCGAACAACTGCCGAACTGGAAAAACCTCGACCCGGTGCTGCTCAAGGCCCTGGAAGAGAACGACAGCGGCAACCAGCATTCGGTGCCCTACCTGTGGGGCACCAATGGCATCGGCTACAACGTCGACAAGGTCAAGCAGGTGCTGGGGGTCGATCACATCGACTCGTGGGCGGTGATGTTCGAACCGGAGAACCTCAAGAAACTCAGCAAATGCGGCGTGTCCTTCATGGACTCCGCGGATGAACTGTTCCCGGCGGTCCTCAACTACATGGGCATGGACCCACGCAGCAATAATGTCGAGGACTACAAAAAGGCCGAGGCCAAGCTGCTGAGCCTGCGCCCCTACATCACCTACTTCCACTCCTCCAAGTACGTCTCGGACCTGGCCAACGGTGATATCTGCGTGGCCTTCGGCTACTCCGGCGATGTGTTCCAGGCGGCCAACCGCGCCAAGGAAGCCAACAATGGCGTCAACATTGCCTACGCCATTCCCAAGGAAGGCGCCAACCTGTGGTTCGACCTGCTGGCCATTCCCGCCGACGCCAGCAATCCGAAAGAAGCCTATGCCTTTGTGAACTACCTGCTCGACCCGCAAGTGATCGCCAAGGTCAGCGCCACCGTCGGTTATGCCAACGCCGTGCCACCGTCCCAGCAGTACATGGACGCCGATCTGGTCAAGAACCCCGAGGTGTACCCGCCGCAGGCGGTGCTGGACAAACTGTACGTCTCCAACACCCCGACCCCGCAGATCATGCGGGTGATGACCCGCTCCTGGAGCAAAGTGAAGTCGAACAAATGAACCAGGGAGCCTCTATGAATCCTGCTGCGCAACATGCCAGCTCCTACTACCGGGCATCGGTCGCTGCGATGCCTGAACACCCGGTGCTGAGCGCTGAACTCAGTGCCGACGTGTGTGTGATCGGCGGCGGTTTTACCGGCGTCAACACCGCAATCGAACTGGCCCAGCGCGGCCTCTCGGTGATCCTCCTGGAAGCCCGTCGCATCGGCTGGGGTGCCAGTGGCCGCAACGGCGGCCAGCTGATTCGCGGCATCGGCCATGAGGTCGAAGGCTTTGCCCGCTACGTCGGCCAGGACGGGGTGAAATACCTGCAGCGTGCCGGCATCGAATCGGTCGAAGTGGTGGCCAAGCGCATCAACGAGCACAACATCGACTGCGACCTGCGCTGGGGTTTCTGCGAACTGGCCAATACCCCGGCCCAGTTCGCCGCTTTCCGCGCCGAGCAGGACAGCCTGGCAGCCCTGGACTACCGCCATGAAACCCAACTGGTCGGCCCTGAGCGGATGCGCGAAGTGGTCGCCTCCTCGGTTTATGCCGGCGGCTTGATCGACCGTGGCTCGGGCCACCTGCACCCGCTCAACCTGGTGTTGGGCGAGGCGCGCGTGGCGGCCGCCCTCGGCGTACGGATCTTCGAACACAGCCCGGTGCTGGAGATCAACCACGGTGCCACTGTACAAGTGCGCTGTGCCCACGGCAGCGTGCGGGCCGGCAGCCTGGTGCTGGCGTGCAACGCTCACCTGGAAGAGCTCGAGCCGCGCCTGAGCGGCAAGGTGCTGCCTGCTGGCAGTTACATCATCACCACCGAGCCTCTGTCGCCAGCGCTGGCCAATGAACTGATCCCGCAGAACCTGGCGTTGTGCGACCAGAAAGTCGGCCTGGATTACTACCGGCTCACTGCGGACCGGCGCCTGCTGTTCGGCGGCGCCTGTCATTACTCCGGGCGCGACCCGCTGGACATTGCCGGGTACATGCGGCCGAAGATGCTCAAAGTGTTCCCGCAACTGGCCGACACCCGCATCGAGTTCCAGTGGGGCGGCAAGATCGGCATTACTGCCAACCGCTTCCCTCAGGTTGGCCGCCTGTCGCAGCACCCCAACGTGTACTACGCCATGGGCTATTCCGGGCATGGCCTGAACGTCACCCACTGGACTGCGCGCCTGCTGGCCGAGGCAATCGATGCCGGCCACAGCCAGGGCATGGATGTGTTCAGCGCCGTGCCGCACATGACCTTCCCTGGCGGCAAGGCGCTGCGCTCGCCGCTGCTGGCGCTGGGCATGATGTGGTACCGGCTGCGTGAGGTGCTGGGCTGAACCTTGCGCATAGCGCCCTGCTCCAGGCCCTTGCCAGCGACCCAATTGCAGCTACTGTCAGTTAAGTTCGGTTGCGCATGGCAACGGGCACTGGAGGGGAGAAACGATGAAAACGGTCAGCAAGCTCTGCTTGTCAGGCGCGCTGCTGCTGGTGTTGGCCGGCTGCAGCAGCATTGATGCGCGCACTACCGAGTATGTCGGGGTTGCCCATGCAGCCCCCACCAACGCCGCCAATGTCGAGGTGCTGCGCCGCGAACCGCTGCGCCCGCATTCCCGACTGGGTGAGATCCTCGTGGATGCCAGCGTCGAGCCGGCACCGCCGATCAGCGATGTCGAACAGAAACTGCGTGACGAAGCCGCCAAGATCGGCGGCGACGCCGTGGTGGTGGTCTACGACCGCATCCAACCGCAGTCGGCCTACGTCAGCGGACCGCTGTGGGACCGTGACATCCACACGGTTGAAGGACGCAAACTCAAGGGTATCGTGATCAAGTACCAGTAGTTCAGCTTTCGGCTGGCAGTACGCTCAGCGGATTTACCGGCTTGCCGTTCTGGCGAATCTCGAAGTACAGCTGCACGCGATCGGCATCCAGGTCTCCCGCTTCGGCGATCTTCTGGCCCTTGCTGACGGTTTGCCCTTCTTTGACCAGCAGTTTGCTGTTGTGGCCGTAAACGCTGGCATGGGACGTGCCGTGCTGGAGGATGATCAGGTTGCCATAGCCGCGGATATTGGTGGCGAACGCCACCTTGCCGCCAAGGCTGGCGAACACCGGCTGCCCCTGCGTCGCGGCAATACGAATGCCCTTGCTGAGTTTATCGGCTGCCGAGTAGCGACCAATCACCGTGCCCTGCAGCGGCCACGCCCAACCGCGCAAGGTGACATTGGTAGCCGGGGCAACAGGCTTGCCCTTGCTGGCGGTTGTGGTCGTGGTGCGCGTCGTGGTTTTCGAGCCACCAAAGCGAATGGTCTGCCCCACATTCACCGCGTAAGGCGCACTGATGCCGTTGTAGCGCGCCAGCTCCTTGAAGCTCCAGCCATGGCGCGAGGCAATCGAATACAAGGTGTCGCCGCGCTTGACCTTGTAGCTGCCGGTCATGACTTTGTTGACGGAGACATGCGGACTGGGGGTGTGGGAACTACACGCCGAAATCGCCAGCATTACGGCGATCAGAACAAACCTCAAAAACACACGACTTCCCTAATCCCGAAGGCACCATTGGAGAGGCGGCCACTATAAATCAGTCTGAGCATTTCCAGTACATTGCCCGCAAGGCCTGACGACCATCTGATGGCCAGATAGCTTCAGCCATGCAAACCTCCCCCGCCTCCAGCCCCTCAGCAGATAGCAACATTTACTTACATTCGAGACATATGAAAATGTTTCTCAAATGCGACAGAGTGCATATACGATTGCCAATGATTCTCAATAACAAATAATCTATTGTCTCATTAGGTCGCACTCAACATGGCAGGCTCGCTCTCCTCCACTCGTTCCTCCAGCTCCTTCATCGCTTCAGCCCTTGGCTTAGCCGTTGCGTCTTCAAGCAGTCTCGTGCTCGCCGAGCAATCGCAGCAAAAGCCCCTGCAACTGGACAACATCAACGTAGATGCCAAGCCCGGCAGCCCCTACAAAACCGAGCACTCGGCATCGAGCAAAATCGCCACATCACTGCTTGATACGCCCCAGACCATCACTGTAGTGCCTGCCCAGGTGATTCAGGAGCAGCAAGCCCTGAGCCTTCGCCAAGTGCTGTCCAACGTCTCTGGCATCACCTTCAACGCTGGCGAAGGCGGCGGTGGCTCGGGCGACAGCATCAACATCCGTGGCTTCTCGGCCAACAGCAACATCCAGATTGACGGTTTGCGCGACAGCGCCCAGACCAATCGCACCGACACCTTCAATGTCGAGCAAGTCGAAGTGATCAAAGGGCCGAACTCGGTGTTCGGCGGTGCCGGCACAACCGGCGGCAGCATCAACATCATCAGCAAGCAGCCGCAGGATCGCGCCTTCACCCGCCTGGGTGGCAGTGTCGGTACCGACAATTACTACCGCATGACCCTGGACAGCAACCAGCCTCTGGAGGGCGTGGGTGATAACAGCGCCTTGCGGATCAACCTCATGGGCCACCAGAACGATGTCGCCGGTCGCGAAGAAATTGACCGTGAGCGCTGGGGGATCGCCCCGTCCCTGCGCCTGGGTTTGAGCGAATCCACGCGCCTGACGCTGAGTGCGTTCCATCAGGTGGACGACAACCTGCCTGACTATGGCGTACCGGCCCTCGACGGCAAAAAAATGGGTGGTGTCGATCGCGAAGACTATTTCGGCTGGAAAAACCTTGATAAAGAAGAGATCGAGCAAAGCTCCCTCACAGCCAACTTCGAGCACGACTTCAACGATAACCTGCGCCTGCAGAACCTCACCCGCTACAGCCATATCGCCCGTGACACCACGGTGTCCGCCTCGCACGTAAACACCGAGGGCGTCCCACCGGGCCGTTACCGTCCGGCAGGCCCACAGGGCTATGGCCGCGATGCGACCACCGAAATGTGGATCAACCAGACCAACCTGATCAGCAACTTCAATGTGTTGGGCATGCGCCATGATCTGGTCACTGGCGTGGAGATCTCACGAGAAACCCTGGACCTGAAGACCTACAACCATGGCCTTGGCACTACGTTGTACCCAGGCGACGGTTACGACCTGAGCAATCCGCCCGGTCACTGGTCTGGCCCGATCAACAAGGCCACCAGCGGCTACACCGAGACTGAACTGACCAACCAGGCGCTCTATGTGTTCGATACCATCGCTCTGCATGAGCAATGGGACCTGAACCTGGGGCTGCGCTATGACAAGTTCAAAGGTGAAGCTCAGGGCTACTCCGCCGCTCATGTCAAAACCTCCGACTTCGAGTCCACCGACGAGAAGCTCAGCGGCCGCGCGGGCCTGGTTTACAAACCGACCGAGAACGGACGCATCTACGTCGCCTGGGGCAACTCGTTCAACCCCTCCGCCGAAAGCCTGGCCTCCACCGGTGGTGGCCTGACTGCCGCGACCGAAGACCTGGCGCCAGAGAAAAACGAGACCTGGGAACTGGGGACCAAATGGGAGCTGCTGGATAAGCGTCTGGAGCTGGATGCAGCGTTGTTCCGTGTAGAGAAGAGCAACGCCCGCGAAACCATGGCCGACGGTTCGACCCAACTGGCTGGTAAACAGCGCGTGCAAGGCGTGGAAGTGGGCGTGACCGGTCACATCACTGAACAATGGGATGTATTCGCCAACTACACCTTCCTCGACAGCGAAACCCTGGAAGCCGCCGACACCGCCGCTGGCATCGCCCGGGAAGGCCAGGCGCTTGGCAACACGCCCCCGCGCTCGTTCAACCTCTGGACCACTTATGAGCTGCCCGCTGGCTGGACCCTTGGCTATGGCGCACGCTACGTCAGCGAGCGCAACGTAACCTCCAGCACCAGTGCCAAGCTTGATGCCTACTGGCTACACAATGCGATGGTGGCCTATCGGGTCAACGACAACCTCGACCTGCAGCTGAACGTCAACAACCTGTTCGACAAAGACTACGTCGAACGTGTGCGCCAGCAGAACGGTACCGATGCACGCTCCTCGGCCATCGAGTATGGCGATGCCCGCTCGGCGATCCTCTCGGCTACCTACGCGTTCTAAGGTAAGAGCCGGCTTGCCCTGCGATCTCGGTGCGTCAGTCACACCGCGTTCCAAGGCAAGCCCCGCCACCGGGCTCGCCAGGCAAAACGAAAAAGCCCGCGACCTTTACAGGACGCGGGCTTTGACTTACAGCATATGGTGGGTCGTGTAGGATTCGAACCTACGACCAATTGGTTAAAAGCCAACTGCTCTACCAACTGAGCTAACGACCCGTTGGATGGCGCGTATAATACTGATTTCTAACAGGAAATCAACACCCCATCGCAAAATAATTTAAAAATATCGTGTTGGGTCTTCTACACCCGCCGCTTTGAAGCCGTCAGCACGCAGGCGGCAGCTGTCGCATTTACCGCAGGCACGGCCTTCATCGTCGGCCTGGTAGCAGGAAACCGTCAGGCTGTAGTCCACGCCGCGGGCCATACCGGCCTGGACGATCTGCGCCTTGCTCAGGTTCTGCAGCGGTGCCTGGATACGGAATCCCTGGCCTTCGACACCAGCCTTGGTGGCCAGGTTGGCCATGCGCTCGAATGCCTCGACAAACTCCGGACGGCAATCCGGATAACCGGAATAGTCCACGGCGTTGACGCCGATAAAGATATCCCGCGCCTCAAGCACCTCGGCCCACCCCAGGGCCAGGGACAGGAACACCGTATTACGCGCCGGGACGTAAGTGACCGGGATACCTTCGCTCGGTGCCTCAGGCACGTCGATGCTGCTGTCGGTCAGCGCCGAGCCGCCGATGCCGTCCAGGTTCAGGCCAATGACCTTGTGCTCGACCACACCCAGGTCACGGGCGACCCGAGCGGCGGCGTTCAGCTCCGCGCGATGGCGCTGGCCATAGTCGAAGCTCATGGTGTAGCAGCTGTAGCCCTCAGCCTTGGCCATGGCGACCACGGTGGCCGAGTCCAGGCCACCGTGGTCGCCATGGC
>Ga0247822_10001786_pt1 | contig 13387 bp, 14 predicted proteins | sample 13C_Cellulose_Da_FD_192423 | JGI IMG/M metagenome (GOLD analysis project Ga0247822, IMG submission 192423) | Soil microbial communities from agricultural site in Penn Yan, New York, United States - 13C_Cellulose_Day30 | ecosystem: Environmental > Terrestrial > Soil > Agricultural land | place...
TTTCTGCATAGCGGGAAAATTCGGCCGTCAACTCGGTGCCGCTCTGCAGATTGTATTGTCCAAGCGAGCCGTCCGATCGGGCGGCCATCGGCGTCGGCGAGAGCGTCCCGATAAATCGGTCGCTGACAAAAACGAACGCGTTATATTCAGTTGGGCGGCACATACCGTCGGCGCTTGCCATCGCCATAATGACGGTCGTCGCCCCGTATGACTGCGTCGGCCCGAAGAGCGTCCAGCCCGCGCGCGTCAACGCCCTATCCGAGATCGAGACAGGGGTTCTCGTTGTTCGTCGGCACATCTCGTCGATCGGCGCCAACGTCCGTGGCGGGGTCGGGATCGCCGCTCCCGCCCGATTCCAATTATTCAACGGCCTATCAAGCCACGATGTCTGCCCAAATGCGGCCGCGGCCAGCAATAGTGTATAGAGCACTGATGTTAAAGTTCGAAGATGCATATTCTCCTCCCGAAATCACTTCAAAATTGTTTGGTCGAATAGTTTTTGGGGGAAAGTGTCCGACGCGAAAAGACGCGCACGACTCAGTCAATACTTGGCAATCACATTATTGGCTCTAAGGAAGAGGCTTTCAAGATGAGAAGGGGAACCACACAAATTTCTTCACGAAAGCGTCTTGACGTTATAACGTCCTAATGCTATAACATCAAGTATGGCTACCGATGTAAAGCGGTCAACTGTGTATATTGATTCCAACCTCCATCGGGCGGTTCGGCTGAAATCCGCGCAGACAAATCGTTCGATCTCCGATCTCGTTAACGAATCACTCCGTGAATCGCTGCGGGAGGACCAGGAAGACCTCGAAGCGTTCGAGCAGCGAGCTGCGGAACCTGTGATGTCCTACGAATCTCTCCTGAAAAAGCTGAAGGCCGATGGCAAAATATGAGATCGTCTTGAAGCGGTCGGTCTACAAAGATCTCAAGCCGATCCCCAAAGCGGATGTAAAACGGATCATTGAGAGGATCGATTCGTTAGCCAATGACCCGCGAGGACCCGGATGCGAAAAACTCTCCGGGCAGGAGCGATACCGCGTTCGGCAAGGCGTTTATCGGATCGTTTATGAGGTCGAGGACGGACGACTGATCGTTACGGTGGTCAAGGTTGGTCATCGCGGACAGGTTTATCAGAGATAATCCCCAGAAACAATCCCCGACGTTCAGTGTGTTGCTGTGACCTTATTTCCTTCGCTTCGTGTTTCTAAAGCTTTTTTTGAGATCGAATCCGTGTTGTTCAATGCGATGCTTATCATCTATGGTCGCTACTGGCTTCTGCTCAATCAGAATATTTGCCAGATACATTGAAATGTCCTGAAAGGCGCTGAACCGATCTTTGATTCGTTCGAAACCAAAGTCCTTCAAACATGGATTCAACGTTCCATTCGGAGACTGATCATAGAACTGCATGCTCCATACCGGACATCTTTGGTCTATAAATACATCGTCGCTTTCGATTTTCCAATCAAGAAAGAACTGCTTTAGTTTGATCTCTTCGCTTCCGCCGAAATAACCGAGGTCATCACTATAGTCATACCAATCGGTCTCTTTGGTTCGATATTCCTCAAACCCAAAAGCGTAAAAGGTCTCAATTACGCGCCCATCATACTCATCTACGTAGTCACAATTATGCTTTTTGTCATAACGTCTGAGCGAGACAAACGGAAGTAAACTACCGCAGAATCCTAGAATTCCGGAGCGTGGGTGGACAGGTCGATCAGCGACCGACCTCAGCTGAATATCGACACTGCGAGAGAATCGGTTGTAATGAACCTTCTCGTCGATTCCATAACCTACGGCGTTGTCATAATAGTCGTGAAAATCAGTGTGCAGTCTCACGGCGTGTCAGATCAATTTCTTGGCCCTTTTGATCACATTCTCAACTGTAAATCCGTAATCTCTAAACACGTCCTCGGCGGGGGCCGATGCTCCGAAGCGGTCGACCGTGAGCGTGTCGCCGTCGTCGCCGACGTACTTACTCCAGCCGAGTGAGACACCGGCTTCGATGGCGAGACGAGCGGTTACAGCCTTAGGCAGCACGGACTCCTTGTACTTCGCCGATTGCTCGTCAAAGAATTCCCAGCACGGCATCGAGACGACGCGGGTTGGTGTACCTGCGGCGTTGAGCTTTTCGCGCGCTTCCATTGCGAGGCCGACCTCGGATCCGGTTGCGATCAGGACGAGCTTCGGCGCGGTTTTCTTGCCAGCCGTATCTTCAGCTTCCGCAAGGATATACGCGCCTTTATGAAGGCCGTCGGCCTTCGCGAATTTCTTGCGGTCTATCAACGCGACCTTTTGGCGGGAAAGCGCAAAGGCAGTCGGCGCACTCGAGCGATTCAGTGCGGCACGCCATGCCTCGCGAACCTCGTGGGCATCACAGGGGCGGATCAGGGCAAGATTCGGGATAGCACGCATAGCCGCTAAATGCTCCACGGACTGATGCGTCGGACCGTCTTCACCGAGGCCGATCGAATCGTGCGTGAAGACGAACAACACCTGGATATGCGACAGGGCCGCGAGCCGGATCGCGGGACGCATATAATCCGAGAACGTCTGAAATGTGCCGCCGAAAGGGATCAAACTTCCATACAGCGCCATCCCGTTCATGGACGAGCCCATCGCGTGTTCGCGAATGCCGAAATGGATGTTACGGTTTGCGGGCCGATCTGCCTGAAAATCCGCGGACGATTTTATGTAAGTATTGTTCGACGGAGTAAGGTCCGCGGAACCGCCGATCAACTGCGGGATCGTACCCGCGATCGCGTTGATCACGTCGCCGCTGTACGCGCGCGTTGCTTTCGCTTCGACGCCGTCGAAACTCGGCAGACTGGCCTCCCAGCCTGCAGGCAGCTTATTCGAACGAGTGTCGGCGAGCTGTTTGCCAAGTTCGGGATATGCCTTTGCGTAGGCCTTTGCGGCAGCTTCCCAATCCTTCTCAAACTTCGCGCCATTCTTCACCGCTTGGCGGAAATGAGCTGCGACCTCTTTAGGAACATAGAAACTCTTGTTCTCAGGCCAACCAAAATTACGTTTGGTTTCTTTGACGGCATCCGCGCCCGGCGCGTCCGAGTGAGCTTTCGACGTTCCTTGCTTCGGCATACCGAACCCGATGATCGTCTTGACGCGGATCAGCTTAGGCTTGCCGGTGCTCTTCTGGGCAGCCCTGATCGCCGCTTCGATCGCCTTCAGGTCGTTGCCGTCCTCAACTACAGAAACCTCCCATCCGGCAGCTTCGAATCGTCCAGTCACGTCCTCGGTAAACGCGATGTCGGTGGAACCGTCGATCGTGATCTTGTTGTCGTCGTAAAGGTAGATCAGGTTGTCGAGCCCGAGGTGACCGGCGAGCGAAGCCGATTCATACGAGACGCCCTCCATCAGATCACCGTCGGAGCAGATGCAGTAGATGAAATGATCGATGACCTTGTGGCCGCGTCGATTAAATACCGCTTCGAGATGTTTCTGCGCGATGCCCATCCCGACGCCGTTCGCGAAGCCTTGTCCGAGCGGTCCGGTCGTTATCTCGACGCCGGGCGTTAGAACGTTCTCCGGGTGGCCCGGCGTCTTCGAATGAAGCTGGCGGAAGTTCTTCAGATCATCCAACGAAAGGCCGTAGCCCGTAAGATGCAGCAGCGAATAGATCAACATCGACCCATGTCCGGCACTTAGCAGAAAGCGGTCGCGGTTGAACCACTTCGGGTTCTTCGGATTGTGACGCATGAACTTCGTCCACAGCACATACGCCGCCGGAGCCATGCCAAGCGGAAGCCCGGGGTGCCCGGAGTTAGCCTTCTGCACGGCATCAAGCGAAAGTGTGCGGATGGTGTTGACAGAAAGCGTGTCGATGTCGGTTTTCTTTACTTGTTTAGTTGCGGCTGCCATTGTTACGTGGTTGTTCTGCAAAAGAGTCTATTTTTTGAAAAGTTTTGTGAAATCTTTTAGCTGCTCGGCAGGAATCATTAGTGCATTTGGCTCCGTGGAGCGGTGGGCGTCAATGAAATCATGTGGAACTCGTTGAAGAACGAAACTGGTTGTCGGATTCTCCGAAACAAGAAACGTAATTCGGGTCGGATCGAACTTCCTGAAGGTAACCATATGATCGAACATTCTCTGCACTCGCGCGGCTCGCGACCGACCACTGACCCCAGGATGAAACCGCGCAAAGATCAACAATTCCTGGCGGCTGTTATTTAACATTTCGGCGATGGCAAGGTCCAGCCTTCCTCGCTCGTCGTTATGACTGAGGTTGCCAAACTCGTCGAGGATGAGCGGTGACCCCGGGTTCGGTGAGACCAAAGACCAAGAGGATCCCGCCGAAATGCATTCGCCTTGCCTCGCCACAACCAGCCAATATATCTGGCCGGGTTCGTTTGCGTCCCACGCTTTCGTCTCGACCGAGAGCGCGTCCTTGACCGTTTCAACTTCTCTTTTGTTCGAGGTCGAATTGTGTTTTGTGATCGTCCAACGAACATCCCGAATCTCGGCTCTCTGACGCTCAGCCAAAACAAGCGAAGCCTTGAAAGGGTCCCAAGGAAACTGCCCATCGGGAGCCTCGATTTCAAGGTCTCCGCAGCTGGCCGGTTGGGCGTGAGCCGAGATACTTAGTAGCAAGGCGACGCCAACTAGCACGACGGGAATCTTGAGTCCGTTTAGATATCGGTTAACTCTTGGCATTGCCAACTGGCCTGTCGCCCGAAATGTTTATCTTCGACCTTCGGTAAGCTTCATTTTGCCAATTGTTTCGAGGGCAAGCAAAACCGCGCCTCGCATTGAGGCTTCTGGGGCGTTGGAAAGCGTAATTTCGCGGTTCAAGGCGCTGGCGATCATATACTTGAAAACGGGCGAATTGTGAATTGCTCCGCCGGAAGCGACGATGTTCCGGATCGGCGTGACGGTCTCGATCTGACGAAGTATCTCAGCAAAACGGCCAGCTATCGCTTCCATCGCGGCTTGATAGATGTCGACGGTGTTGTTCGACATCGCCAAGCCGAGGATCGACCCCGTAGCATTTTCGTCGTATCCCGTGCTGCGTTCACCGGCGAAATAAGGCGCGACGGTCACCGGACTTTTTGCCGGAAGCCGCTTGGCGATGATCGATTCAGCATTCTTCGGCAGGTTCAGATTTGCACGCAGCCAATCAAGCAATCCGCCGCCGTCGCTCAGTGCTCCGCCGAGCAGGGCTCTACTGCGATCGACACGATAGCACCAAAGTCCTTCCGGAATGTGCTTCGGCGGTTCGTTTAGGACGACTCTCATCGCACCCGACGTGCCCACCATCAGCGCCGCCGCGTCGCTCGTCACACATCCGGATCCGATATTGTTTGTCGCCCCGTCAGCCACGGGTAAGAACCATTCGGAATCCGCAAGCCGAGGCCATCGTTTGGCGAATTTTGCGTTGAGCCGGAATGTATTACCGTCGCGTTCGATCTTCGGAAGCTGCGAGCGTTTGATCTTCAAAAATCGAAGCAGTTTGTCATCCCACGCGTTCTCGCGAAGGTTAAAGATGCCCGTGCCCGAGGCGATCGAAATGCTTGTTGCAAGTTGGTCCGAGAGTTTGAGAGCGACATAGTCGCCTATCGAGATCCAGTACGAGGTTTTATCGAAATGACCCGAATCTCTCAGCCACAGTAGTTTCGCCGGCCAGAAGCTTGAATGAAACCGCGCTCCGGTTCGGTTGTGAGTTTCGCGTTCGTCGAGCTTCTTGCGAAGCGTTGTAACGTATTCGCGGCTTTGATTATCGGCCCATCCGTAAACCGGCGTTGTCGGCTTGCCCGTGGCATCCAGGCCCATCAGGCTGTGCCAGAATGTACATGAGACAATGTGCGTGATCTCACCTTTTGGGGCCTTACGGACTGCTCCGTCGACGGCGGCAACAACCTGCCGAAACGCCGCATCTGCGTCGATCTCGGACCCTCCCGAGGCCGTCGCCTTCAGTTTCCGCTCGATCTTGACGAGCGTTCTCGGCAACAGGTTTCCCGTGCGATCGAAGAATGCGGCTCGAACGCTCGAAGAGCCGATGTCGATACCTAGGATCAATTCATTTGCCAAGCCTTAGATCTCCTTAACTTCCTTGGAACAATTCGGCCGCGAAATCCGTTTCCTCGTGAGGCAACGGAAATAAAGCCGAGAGCAATGAGACAAAAGATTATCAAGGGCGTGCTTGTAACAGCAATGATAGTGCTGGCGGTCTTTATTGCGCTGGTTTCTTTTCGATACCTTTCATTCGCGCCGATCGATCTGATATCGAACAAAGCCCCGCATATACGCACGAGTGTTTTATGGCTCGCCGGGTTCTATCTCCACGTCGGATTCGGAGCACTGGTGCTTCTCATCGGCGGCTTTCAGTTCATCGGAAAGCTTCGTGATAGGTTTACGAGCGTTCACCGAAACGTCGGAAAGATCTACGTGATAAGCGTATTCATCTCAGCCGCGGCGGGATTGGGGATTGCGATCTTCGCTGACGGTGGAATTGCGGCGAAATTGGGATTTGCGGCTCTCGCCGTACTCTGGTTCTATTCCAACTATCGAGCCTATTCGGCGATCCGCAGGCTCGACATCACCGAGCACCGGGCGTGGATGATCCGAAATTACGCGCTTACATTCGCGGCTGTAATGCTGCGTCTTTGGCTGCCGCTTTTGCTGGCAGGATTTCGAATGGATTTCAACGTCGCATACCCGATCATAGCCTGGCTGTGCTGGGTACCGAATATCATCGTCGCCGAATTGATCGTTAGGAGGCTGGCAGCATCGTCCGTGCTTCCGATCACAGAACCCGTGGCGGCTTAGCTCTTGCGACCCACAACCTTCTTCAGCCACCAACGCGTGCCGACAAGCAGAAATCGCCAGTCTTTCATAAACTCGGGCGGTTTGCCTTCGAAATAGTGGCCGATGAATTGGAGGATCCAGCCGACGAGAAAAAGGCCAACAGATGCCATCCAGAGATTCGTGACGAAGAAACAAACCGGTATCAGAAGGATCGACAGCACGATCATCGGAATCCCGAAGCTGTGCGTCAGGCGGTTCATCGGATGCTCGTGAGCGTGTGAATATTCCTCGATCCAATCGTCCCAAGATCTTCCACCCATCATATCGCTGATCCTCCTGTTTGATTCGGTGCCGATTATTCTACATCCGAAAGGCTTGTTTGGTAAGCCGTCCAAAGATCACGCGGTTCGGTGGCAAACGGTTGCAGATAGCCGCACTCGCCACATACCTCAGCCCTGACGCCGCTATGCACTCTCTGCTTGAATATAAAGGCATCGGGCTTTTGGTCAACGCAAACCCGGAGAGTATACTCGGCTCCGACATTTGGCCCAAGATCTTTTAGAATCGCATTCTTCACGATCTTTTCCGATCCGCACTCAGGACACTCTTTCATATCGCCTTACTACTAATCCACCTTCAAGTTCTTCCGCCTCCGCAAGTCGAAATGACTCCAAATAATTCGCCGGCATAAAGACATCGGCGTTCTCGATCGTTTCAGGTATTTCGGTGACGATCCACGAATCGATGAACGGAGCGAGTGCTTCGTAGATATGCGCTCCGCCGATGACGTAGAGGTCGCCCTTCAGAAATTTCGCAAGATCCGCGACCTCTGATTCGTTTCTCAGGAAGATCAGATTGTCGTCGCTGTCGAGTTGGGCGCGGCGGCTGAGAACGATGTTGAGCCGGTTCGACAACGGCTTGCCGATCGACCGCCACGTATTCGAGCCCATCACGATCGCGTTGCCGGTCGTCGTCTGCTTGAAATGTTTGAGGTCGGCCGGATAGTGCCACGGCAATTTACCGCCCTTGCCGATTGCCAAATTCTCCGCGACCGCTACGATGCCGATGATTGCCATATTAGAATTCGATCGGTTTTCCTTTGTACACGGCGATCTCCGATCCTTTTGCGAGCAAGATCGAAAACGGTTTCCGTTTTTTCAAGAACTTAAACTCTTCTCCGTACGTGCACCCAAGATCGACATCGATATCCGGATCGGCGGCTTCGAACAATTCCCATTTCGGATGCTCGACGCGATATTCGTCGGTTCGGTTTTCGCCGCGTTTCGTGTAGCCCCAATAATGCTCGATGATGAACTCGCCGTGCGAATCGGCCGCGGGAACGCCGAGGCTCGCACCGCGTGTGACGCTAACTGAATTCGAGCAGACTCCTTTGCTCCAGTTGTAACCAACGTGCGTTTCGCTGCGCTCGTTCGACATCGCCCAGCGTTCATATGGCTCGCCGTAGAGTGTTCGAGCGACGGCGGCTATCGCGGCTTTCGGGACGATCTCTTTTACAAAAACGACGCCTCGACGGACTTCATCTTCGGTCTTGCGGATGACGTAGAAACGCAGATTTACTTCCTCAAAATTAATGTGGAACGGCACGAGAAAATCGAGAACTCGCGTATCGAGAAACATAAATCCGACGAGGCTCACGAAGCATTTTCCCTCGTGCAGGTCGAGCGATGTTCCGGCCGGAAGACGCGACTCAAGCAGCGACGGATCGACCTCGTAATTGGCCATTATCAGGTCTTCCCATCGTGCGGTGAGGAATCGCTTCATCGAATGATACGTTTATCGCCGGTTCTTATCGTGATCTTCTCGCGGTCGAAATACTCAAGAAGAGGTATAGCATACTTTCGAGACACGCCGGAGATCTCTTTGAATTTCGCAACGTCAATGGTTCGATCAGCTCCGGCGTTCTCGCGGACGTTTGCAATAAGCGAATCGATCGCCTTTTTATCAAAGAAGAATTCGTCGGTGACTTTTACGATCTCTCGAGATTCGATGAGAGTCTGCAAGATCTTGCGGACGTGCGGTAGTGGCAATTTTAATTCGCGCGACACGACATCGAGAAGTTCGGCGATCTTCGGGACCTCGAACCCTGCCCTGCTAAGACCGTCATACAACGCCGTCCTCGCTGAGGTCTCCACAGGAGTCAGGATCTGTTTTCTTTCGGCCAGCGAGACAGTATCACCTACCACAGCGAGGGTGTTTGATGCGATAAGAGACGCGAGTGCGGCGGAAAAGATAGCAGTCGGAACTGCCCCGCGGAGGAGCTCCTTCGAGATGCCTTTCGATAGCGGATCCGTTTCATGATGCCGCTTAACGGCCGCTACGATCTTCCGACGAAACGCTTCGAATGCACCGGTCGAAAGAAACCTGCCGCCGACATCCACGATCGCCAGATCGCCGATCAATGTTCTTATCTCAGGCTCGAGTGTCCCAGATAGCCAGCCTGTCCTAGCGACAAGTTCGGGAGCCGATATCCCGATCCGGCCTGCACGTGTTATTAGCGCGTAGGTCAGATCGAGGTTTGATATCCGTGGGTCGGCCAGGGATGAAAGGAACGAACGGACGGCTGCCAGCCCTTTGCGTCTATGACGGGTTGCGAATGATTCAAGCACGCGACCGCCGGCGATAGTTTCCTGAGGTGAATATGACCGAATGATCACACGCGTTCGGTGGGTTGCGATCGTCGGCGACTCGAGCCGAAGTTGAACAAGATCAGTCTCGCCGGGAGCGATCTCGCCCAGATCATTCAGAACCGTCACACGTCCAAGCAGTTCAGATGTGCCGATGTGAACACGAACCCGCTGTCGCGAACGCAATGGCCGCGGAGCATTGGCGAGCAGTTCAAGTTCGGCGTCCAGAGATTGCGTCGGCTCAAAGACGCCGCTGTCGGCGAGCAACATTCCGCGTTCAATAGTCGAATGATCAATACCGCCAAGATTGGCGGCCACGCGTCGTCCGGCGGTTGCGGACTCTGACGCACGCCCGTGTGACTGGATACCGCGAACCCTAACAGCTATCTTGTCGGGCAGGATCTCGACGTTCGACGATACCTTTATCTCACCGTCCTGAAGCGTTCCGGTAACTACTGCGCCGTGTCCCTTAACCGAAAAACTCCGATCGATCGGCAACAGTGCGTGACGATCATTCGCGGGCCGAACGACCTTTTTCGCGACGTTCCGGATCGCTGACCGCACATCTTCCAATCCCTTTCCTGTTGACGCGCTCGTCACCACGACCTCGGCGTTCTCCAGGAATGAACCATCAACAAGTTCTGCGATGTCGAGATGTACAAGATCTAACGTTTCCGAATCGGCGAGGTCCGACTTTGTGATCGCAACAATTCCGTGGGTAATGCCAAGCAGCCGGCAAATGTTGAAATGTTCGCGGGTCTGCGGCATCACGCCTTCGTCCGCGGCGACGATGAGCATTACGATGTCGATCCCACTCGCGCCTGCAAGCATGTTCTTAACGAACCGCTCATGCCCCGGAACATCGACGAACGAAGCGTGTACATCGCCCAGATCAAGCTCCGCGAATCCGATGTCGATCGTAATGCCGCGTTGCTTTTCCTCGGGCAGGCGGTCGGCGTCGACACCGGTAAGAGCCTTGACCAAGGCCGTCTTTCCGTGATCGATGTGTCCGGCGGTGCCAATGACGACGTTCATCGGAGTGCGAGGAAGATCGCCGGAAGTCCGCAGACAATGGCGAAGAAGATAATGGTTGAGAGCACCGCGTACATAAGCGGTCGAGAGATCTGCTCAATCCTAAGGCCACCGATCAGCAGCCGACGGATCGCCGCCATCAAAAGAAAAGGAAACCCGAGAGCAGCGATGAACGCGATCCATGTTCCCGTATTTCCGCCCGCCATCTCGGTATTTTCATCCCAAGCAACGGCAAGGATGATCCCGAAGATAACGAACGTAACGAAAAAGCCGAGGGTAATAGTCGCAAAGTTTGGCAGAAATACCGTCGTAAGTGCCTTTTTCATAGGCACCTGAAGCCGGGACACTAGCCAGTAGATCTCGCCGGCCGTAACCACGACAAACGCGCCGAAGAAAACGGCGACAAAGATCCAGTCTTGTGAAACGCCGGACATATCTGGAGATTATAGTGGAGAACTAAGTACTAGCGAAGGCGGAGAAGACTTTCGACGGTGATGTCTTCATCGAGATCTTCCCAATGAATGCCGAGCCCGCCGCCGATCAACTGCCAGTTGTTGCGGTCTTTCGGTGTCGCATCAAGCAGCCGCGGATACCACTCGAGCGGAACCCGCACCTCGCGGCCGTCCGCAAGAGCGACATGGATCGATTCGTTGTTGCACGAAACGTCAACTGCAAGCGGCTGTATGTCGATCGATGAAATACCCATTAGCTATCCGTAAGATACAGGACAAAGCCGTGGATTGGCAAATATTCGTCCGCTCTAGGCATCGTTGATATCGTAATCGTCGAGCTTTCGATACAGCGTGCGCCGGCCGATGTTCAGCAGTCTTGCCGCGGTTGATTTGTCGCCTTTTGTGTAATCCAGCGTCGCTCGGATCACCTGTTTTTCGATCTCGTCCATCGACGATGGCAGCTCTATGTTCAGGCCGATGAATCTTCCCTCTGCCGAGGCTTGGGCTCGTTCGCTGCGGAGATGCGAGAGTTCGTCGAGAGTGCGTTTTGCGATAGATTCCGGAAGGTCCGACAGCTCGATTTGACGGCCCGACGCGATGATCACCGCTCGCTCGATCGCGTTCTCAAGCTCGCGGACGTTTCCCGGCCATTCGTAGGTCGTAAGTGCCCGAAGCGCATCCTTGGAAATACCGGAAACAAAGCGTCCGGTTTTTTCCTTGTATCGTTCAAGGAAATGGTAGACGAGAAGATGGACGTCCTCAGCCCGTTCGCGCAGCGGCGCGAGTGTGATCGGGAAGACCGACAGTCGGAAGTATAGGTCACGTCGAAACTTCCCATCGTCAACAGCTTTCTCCAGATCGACGTTTGTGGCGGCGATCACACGGACGTCCGATCGGACCACGTCATTTCCACCAACGCGCGTAAATTCGCCGTCCTGCAGAACCCGCAGCAGACGAACCTGCGCCTGCATCGACATCTCGCCGACTTCGTCTAGAAAGAGCGTGCCGCCATCGGCTTCCTCAAACCGGCCGACCCGTCGTCCGCGAGCGTCGGTGAACGCTCCTTTCTCGTGACCGAACAACTCCGATTCGAGCAGCGATTCCGGGATCGCACCGCAATTTATCTTTATGTATGCCTTGTCTTCCCGACCGGAATTGAAATGGATGAGGTTCGCGAGAAGCTCCTTTCCCGTTCCCGATTCGCCCTGGATCAGTACCGTCGTCCCGGCATCCGCCACACTCAGTGCCAGTTCGATCGACCGTCGGATCGGCTCAGCCTGGCCGATGATCTCGCTCTGTTTTTGAACGAGTTCACTCTTGAGCCGCATCACCTCAGCCGACAGCTGATCGCGCTCGAGCGCGGTCCCGATCTGGTCGGCGATACCTTCGACCAACGCGATGTCGTGCGAATCAAAGTTAGTAGGCTTACTCCAGACAAATCCAAGCAAACCAAACGGCTGCCCGCCGATGCGAACCGGTGCTACGAGAGCCGCCTTGCCGCCGAGCGTCGTATTGAATATCAGCCTGATCGGAAGAGGAAGCTGCGAATCGGTCAGCGAGATCGTCTTGCCGTCGCGGATCAGGTCGCTCACAGCCTGAAACGTATCCACCTTTAACGACTTGCCGTGCGAATCGACCATCTTCAGCAATCGGCCCGGCTGTTTACCTTCAGCCGACTTAAACTGCACAAGCGTGATCTTCTTGCCCGACTGGTCGAGCACGCCAAGCGCACCATAATCCGCACCCACGAGTGAGATCGCCCTCTCGAGCGCCGTCTCGGAAACCTCGTTGAAATCGGAGTGCGAGTTCAGCGTGTTCGCGATCTGGAGCAGTGCGTTCGTGCGTTTCGATTCCTGCTCCTGCGCCGTGAAGAGGCTCGTATACTGATAACCGATCGCAAGTTGGCGTCCGATGGATTCGAGAAACGTGACCTCCTCCTCCAGCCAAACACGTGGCTTTTTCGTATCGTGCAGGCCGATCAGCCCGATCACGCTGCCGTTCATAAGGATCGGGATGATAAGCAGCGATCGCGTTTCGAGAGCCTTTGCAAAAAACTTCAGGGTCGCGTCGTCAGCGGTTTTCGTGTCGTTGATTTGGATCGGTTTGGTGATATCGAAGCGCTCGCCGAGTTTCTTGGGATCTATCGGGATGACCGTTCCGAGGCTCGAAGGGATCTTTTTATCTCGCCGCCATTCGTGGCTGATGCGGAGTTCTTTGCCCTCAACCAATTGCAACACGTCGCACCTGTCGGCTTGCAGCATCCTTCCGAGTTCGGAAACGATGACGTTAAGAAACCGTTCGAGGTCGATACTGGTCGGCAGATCGCGTGCGAGGCGGTCGATGATCCCCTCGCGTGCCTCGTGCATTTGGATCTTTCGATCAAGCGAAAGTGTCAGTTCGTCGGCTTGTTCTGTAGTGGCGGAACCTCGCGGCATAGGTGTGTACGAGATAATGCGACTTGAATTAAGGTATGTCAAGTTGACACACAGC
>Ga0247822_10001787_pt1 | contig 13387 bp, 9 predicted proteins | sample 13C_Cellulose_Da_FD_192423 | JGI IMG/M metagenome (GOLD analysis project Ga0247822, IMG submission 192423) | Soil microbial communities from agricultural site in Penn Yan, New York, United States - 13C_Cellulose_Day30 | ecosystem: Environmental > Terrestrial > Soil > Agricultural land | place...
GGTAAAGCCAGCGCTCTGGAAATCCGCGAGGAGGTTGCGATTAGGATCGATCACGCCGGGAGCGACGTTCCAGGCGGCGACGACGTCACCGGGCAGGACGTAGTCGAGGGCGCTGGTGCGGGCGCTACCTGCGGTCGTCGCGGGCAGGAACCACTTGCGACCGCCACCGAGGAGGACGCGGAGGTTAGCCTTGCTGGCGGCTTCGTCGAGGTACTGGTCGCAGATGCCGGAACCAGCGCCGCGATTTTGCGTGTGGCTGCCGAAGGAGCCAGGCGTCGCATCGAAGACATCCGAGGTCGTCACGATACCGAGAGCCTTGCCCTGCGTGCGAGCGAGATATTCGCCGATATTCTCCACGCGAGGGTTATCAAAGGCATCGGTCGTGTCGTCGGGGAATACACCGTGCTGGTTGTTGTTGCCCTTGTTGCCTGTGGAATAACAGGCGGCGCCGGGCGAGGAATCCGTGATGATGGAGTTCAGCGAAGACGTCTGGATCATCGCGGTGACCGGGAACTGGTCCATGGTCAGCGGGGCATTAGCCTTGCCGAACATGACACCGTTTTTCACGATACGCGCGGCCGTGCGGTGCGAGGCACCCATGCCGTCACCGATACAGATGATGATATTTTTCACCTTCTTACCCGTGGTCTGAATGCCGACGATCTCGAGATTCGTCTGGGCCGAGGCGACTTGGGCGTCGCTCTGGGTGGCTTCCGCCGTGATGGTGTACACACCTGCTGCGGGCAATGAATAAGCGCGCAGACTGTAAACGGTCGTACCGGCAGGAAGACCGCTTACGGTTCCGGGAGTCGCGGAGACCGTGCCGGGGATCGTGGTGCCGCTTTGCTTAAAGACCACACCAGTGATCGTCTGGCCGGCATCGGGGCGGACCGTGACCTGGAGGTCAAAGCGCTGGCCGGGCAGGAAGCGTGCAATGTAAGGCGGGGCGGCATCGCCAAACGAGAACAGCGCGCTCGGCGGTGAGAATCGGGATATGGTGGGAGATGCAGGAGCCGTGAGGGCGCCCAGAAACAGAAGAGCACCCGGGAGGGCGGCTTTTCCTAAGGCAGCGTATTTTTTCATTGTGGGTATGAAGTTTGGGTTAGGCGTTCTGGGGTTAACGGGACGAAATAACGGCCGCATCGCCGTGCGAAGCGACGGGCGGCTCATCGGAAAGATCGAGTTCCAAGCGAACCTGGGACACGCGGCCATCCATCTCCTTCTGGCTGCCCACACTTAGGATGCCGGTGATGACCAGAGGGCCGGGAGTATAAGGAACCAGCTGGCCGATCTTATCCGGCACCGTGACAAATACCGTCTGCGGCGGCAGATCGTCCGCCAAACCGTAGTGCGAGTGACTCACGGCAGCAGGGCGCGACGTTAGCATCATGCGTCCGGGCACCGTCGCCTCCATCCACGCGGGAATCGGACGTCCACCGATCGTGCGGACACTCGTGCAGGAGTTGCAACGCGTGAGGTCCTCGTACACCATGTAGCCGATCAGGCGGACGCGCTTGCCATTCAGAGACTGCAAACGCTCCGTGAGAGTCAGGCCGCCGTCGCCAACGGGTGTGACAAAGAAGTCGCGAAAGTTAAGGTCTTCGACGCCAGCGGGAAGCGGAGGAAGCTCGATCTTCTTCATCTCGATCTTCTCCAAAGCCGTCTTAGACTCGGGGATGACCTCGCGCTGGGAAGGCTGACTTAGCTCGACCGGAGGCTGAGGGCGGCGCAACTCCTGCGCGACCGATTGCGAGACAAATAAACCGGAGGCAGCCAGAGCGATCGTTAAGGAAAGCGCGCCGGGACAATGCAGAAGATCCGATCTCATAGATGGTGTGGGAAGCGTCTTCCCATGGGGTGCCCTAATATCCCAACCTCAACAAGGGGTGCATCGACACAAATTCTTCACCTATAGCACGGAAATGTAGCTTGACCGAAATTGAAATTTTCCGCATTTCCCGGAAAAACAATTCCCCCAAAAAAAGGCCGCCGGGTTCACCGACGGCCCCTGGGATCAGACGATACTAGTGTGACGTACCGCCGATAGCAGCCTGCATCACCTTGAAGAACACGTCCGTATTATCCATCGAGCCGCCGAACAACTCGGCCCCGCGCCCTGCGGCGGAAAGAGGGATATCACCGGCGGTGTGAACCGCGAGACCGCCGGGAACCTGACCCGTGATCAGAAAGCCGCCCGCCACATCACGATTCATCGGCCCTTCTGGATAGGTACTAAGCGGCGGCACCTTTCCGAGAGGCTGCTGGACGTCATTGAGAGGCTGAGGATTAGTTAGCCAGTCCTCGTAACGATCCACGTTCGCCGCGTAGCCGATGAGCATTTTGTTATCGGGATCCGTGGTGACGGGATAACCGTCGGGGGCGGTTTCGTACTTAGGAAATCCGGCGTGCTCATAAGTGCCGACGGTTTTGTCGCGCAGCAGTTCCTTCCCCTGCCCCGCCACCGCGCGCTCCTGGAGGACCATGTTACTCACGAGCGAGGCTCCAATGATGGCGGCGCCGGAGCATTCGTGATCGGCCGTGACGATGACCAGCGTATCAGGATTAGCTTCCTGGAAGGCCTTGCACTTAGCAATGGCGTAGTCGAACTCGATCGTATCGAGAATCCAGCGGTCGCTATCCATGTTATGCGCCTGCTTATCGATCGACGCTCCCTCCACCATTAGGATGAAGCCCTTGGGATCGCGACTGAGGACTTGAAGAGCCTTATCCGTCATTTCGTCCAGCATGGGCTGATCGGGAAAACCATAATCCTCCACGATGGCGGCATGGCCTCGGCGACCGTCGATCTTGTCCTTCGCGACATTCATATTCGACAAGGCAAAGAGGCCGAGCAGGCGCTCGGTATCAGCCGGAGCAGCGGAGAGACTCTTGCGGTCCGGGGCGTAGGTGAAACCGGCTTTCTGAAAATCGCTGAGCAAATCACGCTCAGGATCAATAGCTCCCGCCGGAACCTTCCAAGCCTCCATCACATCTTCCGGCAAGACATAGTCAAGCTCCGCGCTACGGGCGCTGCCCGGAGTCGAAGCGGGCAGAAACCACTTGCGGCCACCACCGAGGAGTACGCGAAGGTTGGCTGTCGTTACGGCTTCATCAAGGAATTGATCGCAAATCCCCGTGCCGGAACGACGGCTTTGGGTATGCGAACCGAAGGCTCCAGGGGTCGAATCAAAGACGTCCGCCGTGGTCACGATCCCCAAGGCCTTGCCCTGCGTGCGGGCGAGGTACTCGCCGATATTCTCGACGCGGGGATTATCAAAAGCGTCCGGTGTGTCATCAGGGAAGACGCCATGTTGGTTATTGTTGCCCTTATTTCCCGTGGAGTAGCAGGACGCGCCGGGCGAGGAATCCGTGATGATGGAGTTCAGCGACGAAGTGCGAATCATCGCATTCACCGGAAACTGGTCCATCGTCAGGAGGGAGTTTGCCTTACCGAGAAAGACGCCGTTCTTCACAATGCGGGCCGCCGTTCGGTGAGAGGAACCCATGCCATCGCCAATGCAGATGATGATGTTCTTCACCCTCTGGCCCGCCTGCTGAATACCCACGATCTCGAGATTCGTCTGAGCAGTGGCGAGTTGAGCATCACTTTGCGTCGCCTCGGCCGTGATCGTGTGTACGCCGGGATCGGACAGCGCGTGTGCGCGCAGGCTGTAGATGGCTGAGCCCGCCGGAAGATCCTTCGCCAGCGGCGCGGTCGAGCGCACGACACGACCAGGGATGACTTTGCCGTCCTGCTTAAAGACAACACCCGTGATTGCCTGGCCTGGATCGGGACGAACTGTGACCTGCAAATCAAAACGCTGATCGGGCAGGAAACGCGCGATGTAAGGAGCGCCCGCCTCACCGATCTCAAACAAGCGACTCGGCGGCGAGAAGCGGGAGATGGTGGGCGCGGCGGAGGCCGTGATGACTCCGAGAAGCAGGAGAGCGCCGGGGACGGCTTTTCCCAAGGACACAGGTATCTTCATATTAACTAATAAAAGCGATCACATCCCAACTATCGGGACGACACAACGGGTGCGCTCTTTTGAGCGGTGGCGGATAATTCATCGGGCAGGGCGAGGATCAGACGAACCAGAGAAGTGCGACCGTCCATTTCCTTATGACTGCCTACACTAAGAATGCCGGTGATGACCATCGGGCCGGGCGTATAGGGAACCAACTGGCCGATCTTATCCGGCACCGTCACAAAGACCGTCTGCGGCGGTAGATCGTCGGCCAATCCGTAATGGAAATGACTCACCGCCGCGGGACGCGATGTTAGCATCATGCGACCGGGAACCGTCGCCTCCATCCAGGCAGGAACGGGACGCCCTCCGAGTGTGCGCGGCGTCACGCAGGAGTTGCACCGAGTGAGATCTTCATAAACCATGTAGCCGACCAAGCGCACACGCCGACCATCAAGTGAGCGCAGACGCTCGGTAAGCGTGAGGCCGCGATCACCCACTGGCGTGACGAAAAAATCGCGAAAGTCCAATTCCTCCACGTCCTCGGGAAGCGGCGGCAGATCCACTTTTTTCAGAGCCAGCTTTTCCTGCGCGGTCTTAGACTGAGGAATGATCTCCCACTGCGAGGGTTGGCTTTGTTCCGGCGAAGGCTGGGGACGGCGCGCGTCCTGGGCATAAACCGACGACACCAGACCGGAAAATCCAAGGATGACCGGGAAGACCCCAGCACATCTCGGGAGCTGGAATTTTAAGAACGATCGGTAAAAAGCGGTAAACGACACGGTTACAAATGCGCGTGCCGCGCGCCAGCAACAAGGGATGCATTGTGACAATATCTTCACACACCGGCCAAAAAACGCCCCTTGACGCCCACCCGCCTCCCGTCTGCTGGTTGCAATTTGGGCGAACGGTTTTAAGGTATCCTCTTCGTTAGCATGATGTTCAAACCTCTGATTTCCTTTTGCGCCCTTCTGGCGGCGGTGGCGAGCAGCCTCGCCGGAGTAATCATCGATGACTTCAGCGCGCATCCTAATAACACCTCGGCCACGTTTTCCGCGCCCAACCTGGGGCGCAATCCGGTCTTTTTTCGCCAGACAGGCTTGGAATCCGGCCATGTGCTGGGAGGAGCGCGGAGCGCATCCGTGCAGGCCGACTCGAGCATTCCCGTGAGCTTCGCCTTCGATGCGGAGAAAAAACAAGGCGTGCTCACGCTCGACAAACTTGCCACCGGGCGGGCCACGCTAAGCTACTTCGGCGGCAGCATGGGCGAGGCGCGCGATCTCGACACGGACTTCACCAAAGGCGGGGCCAATGCTCTCGCGATCACCTTCACCAAGGCCCCGGCCAACGGCACACTGATCGTCACCCTTTACTCGGGCGAGAAATATCAAGCCATCCCTCTGCCCATCAAAGACGGCGCTCCACTGATCTTTCCCTTCACCGCGTTTCCAGACATCGATTTTCGACATATCGACGGCGTGACCGTGGAGATCCATATCCCCAAGGCGGTGAATAAAAAATTCGTTTACGAACTGGCCCGCATCGAGGCGATCGCCGCGAAAACCCGCTAGCTACTGCTCGGGGCTCATGAGAGCGGCGAGGCGGCACTTCAGGCGATGAAGGAAGCTCGCCCCGTCAAACTTAGCATGGAGATCCTCCTCGATGCTGCGGGCAAAGTCCGCCTCGAACATCCGCTCCACATCCTTGGCGAAGGCCTTATCCTCGACGGCGCCGGCGAGTTCGAAGTTCAGCATGAACGAGCGATAGTCGAAATTGACTGATCCCACGATGGCCATGCTATCATCAGCCAGCATGACCTTCTGGTGCATGAATCCCGGCTGGTAGCGCCAGATGCGCACGCCGGCGGCGAGCATTTGCGGATAGAAGCTGAAAGACGAAAGCCACGGCAGGAGGTGGTCGATCCCCTTCGGCAGGATGATCCGCACATCGACACCCCGGAGCGCCGCATGAGCGAGGGCGGTGCGCAGGGCTGGATCGGGTACGAAATAAGGGCTCGCGATCCAGAGGCGCTCGCGCACGTCATGGATGATCTCGCAATAGACGGCCGGCGAGACATTCCATACCTCGGCCGGGCCGGAGGCAAATGGCAATACATGCTGCTCACCGGCGACGACGGGCTGGATGGGCAGGTCGGCGATCTCACGAGCAGCGTAATACCAGTCCTCCATGAACGACACCTGCAGAGCCTGCACGACCGGGCCGGACACCGACATATGCGTGTCGCGCCACTCGCCAAGCGGGCCCTCGCCCATGTATTCGCTCCCCGCATTCAGACCACCGATGAAGGCGGTTTTTCCGTCCGCGATGACGAGCTTGCGGTGGTTGCGGAAGTTGAGCTGGAAATGGCGGCCGATCTGGCGGTTCGTCACAAACGCCTTCACCTCCACGCCGGCTTCGCGGAGTTCCCGCACGTAGCTCTTTGTCAGGTGCTTCGAGCCGACGTTATCATAGAGCACCCAGCAGCGCACCCCGCGTCGGCGGGCATTAAGGATGCGAGCCTTCAGATCGTCGCCAACGTGGTCGTCATTGATGATGTAAAACTGGACGATGATGTACTCGGTGGCCGCATCGAGAGCGGCGAAGATCGCGGCGAAGGTCTCCTTGCCATCGATGAGGAGCTTCACACTGTTGCCCCGGGTGACGGGGAAGCCGCGCAGGCGTTCGGTGAGTTGCTCGGCGTCGGAGTACTTCGAGGAAAAATGCGCGCGGAACGGCTCCAGGGCGGCGCGGGATTTCGCGAGGAACTCGTCGAGCTTTGGGCAACTCCCCTTCCCCGCCAGATGGTAGCCGGAAAAGCGGGACTCGCCGAAGATCAGGAAGAGCGGAATCGTAAGGTACGGAAAAACGACCAGCCCCAGCCCCCAGGCGATGGACGACTGCGGGGTGCGCGAGACCATGACAGCCTGCACGGCGAAAAATATCCCCGCCACCTGAAAGGTGACGGTGACGATGGAAATGATAATGGCGAGAGTATCGGAGATCATGCGTCGCCCGCCTCAGCCCGGTAGGCTTCGGCCAGCAGCGTCACAGGATGACAGACTCTCGCGGGAACGTCGAACTTTCGTGCACCACTTTGGATCTGGAGCAGGCAGCCGGGATTAGCCGTAGTCACAACGTCCGTATTCGCTTCGGCGATATGGCCGAGTTTCCGCTCCTGGAGCTTCGAGGCCATCTCGGGCTGGGTGATATTATAGATACCCGCGCTGCCGCAGCACCAGGTGGACTCGGCGAGTTCCTTCAACTGGAGGCCGGGCACGTTGCGGAGCACCTCGCGGGGCTGCTTCGTGATCTTCTGCGCGTGGCAGAGATGGCAGGCCTCGTGGTAGGTGACGCTTTGCGGAGGCATGTTTGACACCGGAGGGCGCATGCCGATCTCGGACAGCCACTCATGCACGTCGCGGAGCTTGCGGACCCAGATGCGGGCCTTGGGCAGGTAGGCGGGGTCGTTCTTGAGCAGCTGGTCGTAGTGCTTCAGGTGCGAACCACAGCCGGCGGCGTTGGTGATGACCGCGTCGAGTTTATCGAGATCGAAGCTATCGAGCATGCGGCGCGCGAGCATGCGGGCCGTCTCCTCCTCGCCATTGTGCGCGTGCAGAGAGCCGCAGCAGGACTGGACGGATGGAGTGACGACTTCGCAGCCATTCGCCAAGAGGACGTCAGCGGTGTCGCGATTGATATCGGAGAAGACGATGTCCTGCACGCAGCCGGTGAGGAGGCCGACCTTGTACTTCGGCTCGGCCTGCGGGCGCTCGACGGGCTTGATCTTCTGGTGCGAGAATTCCGCCTGCGCGGTCGGCGTCATGCGCTCGAGCTCCCGGAAGCGATACGGCAGCAGTTTCGGCAAGCCCAGCTTGCGGAACAGCGTCTGGCCGCCGGTGGCCTGCCAGATCCATAACATCCGCCCGATGAAGCGCAGTAAGCGCGGGCGGGTGAAGAGGAACCTCAACAGAACGCCGCGAATGGCGTCGCGCTTCGGACTCTGCAACACCCCGGAATCCTCCGCCTCGGCGCGAGCCGTCTCGAAAAGCTGCGTGTAGTCCACGCCCGCCGGGCAGGCCGTTTCACAAGCCAGACAGCCGAGGCAGAAATACATTTCGTCGGCGAAAGCCTTGGTCGTTTCCAGGCGTCCGTCTGCGATGGCCCGCATGAGGGAGATGCGCCCGCGAGGGCTGTTTTTCTCCACCTTCGTCTCGACGTAGGTCGGACAGGTGGGCAGGCACATCCCACAGTGCATACACTGTTGGAGGACTGAGTAGTCGAGTTCGCGAAGATGATTGCTCACAGATTAATCAAAAATTTTCCCGGGGTTCAGGATGCCCTTCGGATCAAAAGAACGGCGCAGCGTGCGCATGACCTCCAGATTCAGATCGCTCACGGCCTGGCGCAGAAAGCCCTTCTTGGCCAGCCCGACGCCGTGCTCGCCGGTGATGGTGCCGCCGAGTTCCAGCGCCGCGTCGAAGATCTCCTTCATGGCGAGCTCCACGCGGTGCATTTCCTCTTCGTTGCGCTCGTTGGTGAGGAAAGTCGGATGGAGGTTGCCATCGCCCATGTGGCCGAAGGTGCCGACCTTGAGATTGTACTTATCCGAAATCTCGCGAATGCGGGCGACCATCTTGGCGAGTTCGCTCCGGGGCACCGTGGCGTCCTCGAGAATGACCGTCGGAGCCAGGCGGGCCAGCGCGGAGAAGGCGGTACGGCGGGCCGAGGCGAGTTGGGCGGCCTCGGCATCCGTCTGGGCGACCACGACGGAGCTGGCGCGGTACTGGCGAGCGATCTCGGCCATAAGACGAGCCTCGTCCTCCACGGAGCCGGGATGGCCATCGGTCTCGATGAGAAGGATCGCCGCCGCGTCACGGGGCAGGCCGATCTTCACGTAATCCTCCACGCAGTTAATCGTGACCTGATCGAGGAACTCCAGCGTACAGGGGATGATCTTCGCCTCGATGATGCCGGAGACGGCCTCGGCGGCGTCCTCCATGCGGGTGAAAGTGGCGAGCAGAGTCTTGCGAGTGAGGGGCTTCGGGATGAGCTTCAGCAGAACCTTCGTGATGACGCCGAGCGTGCCTTCGGAGCCGATGAAAATATCCCGCAGGGAGTAGCCGGCGACGTCTTTGACGCATTTATTCCCCGTGAAAAGGATCTCGCCGGAAGGCAGGACGATTTCGAGACCCATGACGTAATCGCGGGTGACGCCGTACTTCAGCCCACGCAGGCCGCCGGAGTTCTCCGCGACATTGCCACCGATGGTCGAGATCTTCATCGAGCCGGGGTCGGGTGGGTAAAAGAGACCCAGCTTTTCCGCGGCCTCGGCGATGGAGAGAGTCGTGGCGCCCGACTCGGCGGTGAGGGTCAGGTTTTTCGCATCGACCTCGAGTATACGATTCATCCGCGAGAGGCACAGCACCACCCCGCCGGGCACTGGTACGCTGCCACCGCTCAGACCGGTCCCGGAGCCACGGGTGACGACGGGGAAATTCTTCTCACCGGCGAGTTTGAGCACTTGGGAAACTTCCTCCGGGGTCATCGCAAAGACGACGACATCGGGCATCTGCAAGATCGCCGCCGTGCCGTCGAAGGCATAGGGAACGAGATCTTCCTTCTCGGTCAAAATCCGATCCGGAGGAAAAATTGCACTGAGCCACGTAATAAGGTCCGAGCCTGCCATCGAAGTTATTTATCGTTAGGACACCGGAGCCGGAACAAAAAAATATGAGTGTTTTTGAGCATTTCGGCTATTCGGGATAAATATTGAGCGTTGCCGGGAAGAATTCCCGGTGTACAAATCGGGGCTCCGTATGAAAGTCATCATCGCCGGAGCAGGAATCGGTGGATTGGCCTTGGCGGCCCTATTGCGCCAACGCGGGATCATCGCAGAGATTTACGAACGTGCGGCCAGTTTTGACCGCACTGGCTACATGCTGGGTCTGTACCCGGTGGGGTCGCGTGTCCTGCATGGGCTGGGACTGATGGAGCGTTTTCACGACGTCTCCGAGCGGATGGAGACCTATACCATCCACAACGGCCATGGGGAGGCCATCAACACCTATAACATCGGGGAAGCCCTCGACCACTTCGGCACCACGGGAGGCATCATGCGCGGAGAACTCCTTCACCTGCTGCGCTCGCGGAGCGAAGACGTGCCCCTGCGTTTTAACACCATCGTAGACAGCTTTACCGACACTGGCACCGAGGTTGTGGTGAAGCTTTCCGATGGCTCCGAGAGCACGTGCGACTTGCTCGTCGGCGCGGACGGCATTCACTCCACCGTGCGGCGGCAGCATTTCGGCACGGCGCCGGACGAGGAAACCGGCTGGGGGTGTTGGGTCTGGCTCGCGCGTCAATCCCCCCGCCCACCCACCTCCGTGATGGAATACTGGGGCGCGGGGCGACTGATCGGCGTTTATCCGATCAAGGGAGGATTTGGCGTGGTCGGCGCGGGTCCGGCCGACGTGATCGGGCCCAAGGCCATCGGTCGCGACAGCTCGCTGCTGAAGGAGTATCTCGGGACCTTCGGACCGAAAGTGCACGATGTTCTGGGTGAATTGCCCTCCGATTTAACCAGCGTTTTCTGGTGGAACCTCGCGGACCACCGCAGCAAGTCCTGGGTCAAGGGACGCGTCGCCCTCCTCGGAGATGCGGCCTGCGCCTTCCTCCCCACCGCCGGAGTCGGCGCTTCGATGGCGCTGGAATCGGCAGCCGTGCTCAATGACGAACTGAGCCGGACTGATGCGAAGTTCCTCCCGCTCGCTCTCGATCACTACGAAAAACGGCGCAAGCACCGCGCCGAGATGTTCCAGGAAGACTCCCGCCGACTCGCGTCCATGATGACCGTCGAGGCTGGGCCCATCGCCTGGGGGCGCGATCAGATGATGAAGTTCTACACCCTCGAAATGCTGGTGAAAAACATCGCCAAGAGCCTGGCCGACCCGATCTGAGCCAGGCATTTTGAAGATGCCTCCCAAGGAGGAGTATGGCATCGTCCCCGCGTGAAAAGATGCCTCTTCTCGATCATCGCCTTGGTTTTGGCGACGACCTCCCTCCTCCTCGCCGACCCCAAGTGGGATCCCTCGATCGACGCTTTTGAAAAGCAGGATCAAACCACCCCTCCTCCGAAAGACGCCGTGCTTTTCGTCGGCAGTTCCTCGATCCGACTGTGGAAAACCCTTGCGGAAGACTTCCCCGGCGTACCTGTCCTCAATCGCGGATTCGGCGGCTCCACGATTCCGGCGGTGAACGAATACGTCGAGCGCATCGTCTGGCCCTACGCTCCGCTGCTGATCGTCTTCTATGCCGGAGACAACGACATCGCCAATAAAGCAACTCCGGAGAAAGTCCTGAAAGACTACCAGGCCTTCGTCGCCAAAGTCCGGGAAAAGCTGCCGGAGACGCCCATCATCTTCCTCTCGATCAAGCCCAGCCCGAGCCGAGCCGCCCTCCTACCCGCGCAGCAGGAGGCCAACCGCCTGATCCGCGACTATATCGCCACCGACAAGAGCCAGACATTTGTCGATGTCGCGACGCCCCTCCTCGGCCAGGACGGCCAACCGAACGGAAAGCTTTTCGTGGAAGACGGCATCCATATGACGCCTGACGCCTACACGCTCTGGCGGGACATCCTCCGTCCATACGTGGAGCCTGCAGCCCAGTAAGTCTACTCCTTCGCCCCGAGAGACCGAAGGTATTCTGCGGTCTCCACTTTTCCGTCCGCAAGAGCGCGACCGAGAGCCGTCCGGCCCTTGTTATCGCGGGCGTTGAGGTCGGCTCCGTATTCAATCAACTGCTTGAGCGGCGTGGTCGGTTCGTGCCAGACCGCCCGCATGAGCGGGGTTTCACCCGACTTTGAAGCCACATTAGGATCGGCCCCGGCCTCCAGAAGATCCTTTCGAAAATCGGTCATCTCGCCGTAGTCCCAGATGACCGTCGTCATCAGCGGCGTCCAGCCGGTCTTGGGATTGACCACATCGAGATCCGCCCCACGTTCCAACAGATGGCGGGCCGCGCCCACGTTGCGTTTTCCGATAGCGCAGATCAAGGGCGTGTCGCCCTTTTCATTAGGCTCGTCGATCTTGGCGCCGCCCTTGAGCGCCTCGTCGATGGTGGCGAGATCACCGCGCTTGGCCCCATTATCCAACAGCCAGATCGGGCTATCGCTAAGTCTCGTCCGGCCATCAACGCCATTGCGCCGCAGCAGATCGATGATCCGTTGATTTCCCTCCTGGACGGCGACCTCGAAGGGGGTGCCGTGCTGGGTTCTCTGCTGGGGATCGATCCCCATCCAGAGCAACCACTGCAGCCCATGCTCGTTATCCCTCACGACCGCCCACGTCATCTCGGTGTGCCCGTCCCCGCGAATCGCATTAGGATTGGCCCCCATGGCAAAGAGGAAACGTCTATTCGCATCCAGACCGCCGCCCAGCCAGCCCATCGTCGCCCCGAGGGGACTGCGGCCCTTGGTATCCTGGGCGTTAGCATCGGCTCCCATCATCAGCAGATAAAAGACCACCTCTGCCTGTCCGGCGTTGATCGCCTCATGCAAAGCCGTCCGACCGGTCTCATCACGAATATTCACCCCCAGCCCGTTTTCCAAGAACTTCTCCAGCATGGGAAAGTCGCCCCGACGCGCGGCGTCGTGCAGCGGGTTCTTCACAAACGCGGGCAGACCGGTATTACCCGACCCCATCACCACCGCTCCAGGCTGCGAGTAAGCCTCCAGCAGCTCGATCATCTCCGGCTTGCCACTCGCATTAGCCAAGGCCATTGGCTGCCAGCGAGCCTCGACGTTTTCAGGCACGGGTTTTGCTCCGATCCAGAGCAGGACCTCTGCGAGTTTAAAATCCCCCCGCTGCACAGCGAGCGAAAGTGGAGTCCGCCCATCGGCGGCTACGTGATTCACATCCGCGCCGCGCAGAGCGAGAAAAAACACCATCCATAAGCGCCCGCGTTTCACCGCCTCGAACAGCGGCGTGTAGCCCCGGCTATCCTGCGCGGCAATATCCGCACCGCGCATCACCATCAGGGCCATGAACTCCTCGTCACCCTTCGTCACCGCCCAATGCAACGCCGTTCGTCCGTCCTTGTCGCGGGCTGTGTTGATATCCGCCCGATAGGCATCCAACACAGCAGTGAAGGCGTTCATCGTTTCCCAACGATACTGTTTCTTGATCGCCGTGATCAGCGGATGCTCGGGTGCGGTCGGAAGCAGTGTGGGAGCCTTCTCGACTGCCGGCAATGCCGTCGTCGGTGCGGACGGGACCGCAGGCTTTTCCTCCGCGAACGACGGGCTAATCAATACCGAAGCCGCCACCACAACCCCGACCGCGACAGCCCCGCCCATCATCGGGGCCACCAACTCCCGCCACGTCGGACGCAGAGCCTGGCGGGCCAGTTCGATCACGGGA
>Ga0247822_10001789_pt1 | contig 13381 bp, 24 predicted proteins | sample 13C_Cellulose_Da_FD_192423 | JGI IMG/M metagenome (GOLD analysis project Ga0247822, IMG submission 192423) | Soil microbial communities from agricultural site in Penn Yan, New York, United States - 13C_Cellulose_Day30 | ecosystem: Environmental > Terrestrial > Soil > Agricultural land | place...
GCACCGGTGCCCGGCGGCGGCACCGTCGTGGCGCTCGTGGGCTCCCTCGCCGCCGCGCTGGCGCAGATGGTCACCGGCCTCACCGTCGGCCGGAAGAAGTACGCGGCCGTCGAAGCCGAGATGAAGGAACTCGGCCTCCGCGCCTCGCACTTGGTGCGCCGCCTCTCGCAATTGAAGGACGAGGACGCCGCCGCCTACGCCGGCGTGAGCGAGGCGTACAAGCTGCCGAAGGAGACCCCGGAGCAGGCCGCGACGCGCGACGCCGCGATCCAGGCCGGACTGATGAAGGCGGCCGAGGTCCCACTCGAGACCGCGCGGTGGTGCGGTGAGGTGGCCGCCCTGGCCGCCATCTGCGCCGAGAAGGGCAACACCAACGCCGCGAGTGACGCGGGCGTGGCGGCCCTGCTCGCCGAGGCCGCCTGCCGCGGCGCCGCCTACAACGTGCGCATCAATGTTGTGGCCATGGCCGACCGCAGGCTCGGCCAGCCGCTGGCCGAGGAAGCAGCGCGGCTCGTGGAAGCCTGCGCCGCGTCAGCGAAGAGAGCGACGACGGCCGTGGAGCTACAGCTGAACGGCTGAGGCAAACCAGCGTCCGTACAGGAGGCCTGGTAGCAGGGGTCGCCGTCGCGACCCCCGCTGCCAGGCCGACCACTCAGAGCGTTGTAAGTACTCTCGGACCGTCGGCAGTCACCGCCACCGTATGCTCGAAGTGCGCGCTCATGGTCCCATCCAGCGTCACGATCGTCCACTTGTCCGCGAGCGTGCGCGTCGCCGCACCCCCCGCATTCACCATCGGCTCGATCGCCAGCGTCATCCCCGGCTGCAGCTTGGGCCCGCGCTTCGGCTTGCCGTGGTTCGGCACCTGCGGATCCTCGTGCATCGCCGCGCCCACGCCGTGCCCCACGAGGTCGCGCACGACGGTGAACTTCCCCTTCACCACCACGCCCTCCACCGCCGCACCGATGTCGCCGATGTGGTTCCCCAGCTTCGCCTCGGCGATCCCCGCCCAGAGCGACGCCTCGGTGACGTCCATCAAGCGCTGCGTCTCCGGCGAGATCTCACCCACCGCGTAGGTCCACGCCGAGTCCGTGTGGAACCCGCCGTAGTGCACGCCGATGTCGACCGTGACGATGTCGCCTTCGCGAAGCACCCGTTTCACCGAAGGGATGCCGTGCACGATCTCCTGGTTGATGGAGATGCAGGCCGAGCCCGGGAAGTCGTAGAGTCCCTTGAACGACGGCGTCGCGCCGGCGTGCGAACGGATGAAGCTCTCGACCATCGCGTCGAGCTGCATCGTCGTCACGCCGGGCTTGATGCCGGGCTTCACGTGCTGGTGCGTGGCGGCGAGGATGCGGCCGCCGGCCGCCATCGTCTCGATCTCGCGCGGGCTCTTGAGCTGGATCATGCCTCGCTCACCGGCTCAGCGCCCAACGGCCGCGAGCGCTCGCTTGGTGACCTCATCCACTGAGCCCACCGCGTCGATCCGCTCGACCTTGGCGCCCTGGCGCACGTACCAGTCCAGCACCGGCGCCGTCTGCGCGCGATACACCTGCAGGCGATTGCGCACGGCGTCCGGCTCGTCGTCGGCGCGGCGCACGAGCGTGCCGCCGTCGCCCGTCGGGCAGGGCGTGCCGGGCTCGAGGCCCATGAACGGCCGCTGGTCCTTGTCGCAGGTGGTGCGCCCCGAGAGGCGCGCCACGAGCTCGTCGTCGGCGATGTCGAACGCGAGCACGACGTCGACTTTCCGGCCGAGCTCGCGCGTCGCCTTGTCGAGCCCTTCCGCCTGCGGCACGGTGCGCACGACGCCGTCGAGGATCACGCCCTTGCCGTTCTCCGACTGGGCCAGCGCTTCCTTCATGATGCCGAGGATGACCGCATCCGGGACGAGGTCCCCGCGGTCCATGTAGCCCTTGGCCTCGAGGCCAAGCTTGGTGCCGGCCTTCACGGCGGCCCGGAGGACGTCACCCGTGGCCAGCTTGGGAACGCCAAGGGAAGCGGCGAGCCGCTCCCCTTGTGTGCCCTTTCCTGCGCCCGGTGGCCCGAGCAGCACGACGATCACGCCGCGACCGCCTCAGTAACCGGACGACTGGGCGCCGCGACCGCGGAACCGCACGCGCCCCTTCTTCATGAAGCCGTCGTACTTGCGGAGCAGCAGGTGCTGCTGCATCTGCGACATCGTGTCGAGTGCCACGCCAACGACGATCAGCAGCGACGTGCCGCCGAACTGGAACGGCACCGAGAACATGTCGGCGAGCCAGATCGGGAGCAGCGCGATGAGCGTCAGGAAGATCGCGCCCGGGAGCGTGATCCGCGTGACCACGGCGTCGATGTACTCGGCCGTCTTCGACCCCGGCTTGATGCCCGGGATGAACCCGCCCTGCTTCTTCAGGTTCTCGGACAGGTCCATCGGGTTGAAGATGATGGACGTGTAGAAGTACGTGAAGAACATGATCAGCACGGCCGACAGCAGGAAGTAAGCCCCTGTTCCCGGTGCCAGATACTCCGCCCAAACCGCCATCGTCGGGTTGCCGGAGAACTGCGCCAGTGCGCCCGGCACGACGATCAGCGACTGTGCGAAGATGATCGGCATCACGCCCGCGGAGTTGATGCGGAGCGGGATGAAGTTCTTGGCCGCCTCGCGCTGGCGGCCGCGGGCCATGGTGCGCTGCGGGATCTGGATCGCGATGCGCCGCGCCGCGAGCGTCATCGCCACGACGCCGGCCACCACGCCGAGCATCACCGCGGCCATGGCGATCAGGGCCAGCAGCGAGATCGCGCCGGTGCTGACGAAGCCGATGGTCTGCAGGATCGACGGCACGAAGCGCTCGACGATCGAGAAGAAGATCAGCAGCGAGGCGCCGTTGCCGAGGCCGCGCTCGGTGATCTGCTCGCCAAGCCACATGACGAACAGCGCGCCGGTGGTCAGGAAGAGCACCATCTGCATGACGAAGCCGGTGCCGGGGTTCAGCACCGCGCCCTGCACGCCGGAGGTGAAGAGCGCGTAGCCGTACGCCTGCACGACGGCGAGTGCCACCGTCGCATAGCGCGTCCACTGCGTGATCTTCTTCCGGCCTTCCTCGTCCTTCTGCATCTTGTCGAGCGTCGGGATGACCGCCGCGCCGATCTGCATGAAGATCGAGGCCGAGATGTACGGCATGATGCCGAGCGCGAAGATCGTGGAGCGGGAGAGGTTCCCGCCCACGAACAGGTCGTAGAGCCCGAGCAGCCCGCCACCCTGGCTGGCGAAGAAGTTCGTCATCGCGATGACGTCGACGCCGGGCGCGGTCACGTGCGACCCGATCCGGTAGATCAGGAGGCAGAGGAACGTGAACGTGATCTTCTGCCAGAGTTCCGGCGTGCGGTAGATGTTGCCCACCGCCGCCATCGGATTCGCCTGGGCCATGGTGTGTCTTACTCCTCGACCGTGCCGCCGGCGGCCACGATCTTCTCGCGGGCCGAGGCACTGACCTTGAGGCCGAGCACCTTCACCGCACGGCTGATCTCGCCGTTGGCGAGGAGCTTGGCCGGACCCTTCGACAGCTTGACGAGGCCGACCGCGGCCAGCGTCTCCATCGAGATCTCGGCGCCCTCGACCAGCGACAGGTCCTCGAGCCCGACGACCTGCGACTCGATGCGGGCCGGGTTGTGGAAGCCGCGCTTGGGCACGCGGCGCGTGAGCGGCATCTGGCCGCCTTCGAAGTGCGGCTTGTTGCCGCCCGGGCCGTGGTGGCCCGCGCGCGCCTTGATGCCCTTGTGACCCTTGCCCGACGTCTTGCCCGTGCCCGAACCCGGGCCGCGACCGATGCGCTTCCGGTTGCGGTGCGAGCCCGGCGTACGCGCCAGGGTGTGCAGGGTGATCTTCTCCTCACTCATGTCATTCACTCCTTCACCGGCGTCACTTCGACCAAATGACGCACGAGCTTGATCATCCCGCGCAGTGCCGGCGAGTCCTGCTGCACCACCGAGTCCTGGTGGTGGCGGAGGCCAAGGGCCCCCAGGGTCGCCTTCATGCGCTCTTCATGGCCGATACCGGACCGCACCTGCGTGATGCGGACCTTCCCCTCGGTGAGGGTGTTCGGAACGGTGTGCTTCGGCCCCTTGCCGGGGTGCCACACGAACGTACGCGGCATCAGACGCTCTCCTTGATGGTCGCCCGCGAGCGGTAGCCGAGCGAGCTCACCTCGACGCCGCGCTCCCGTGCGATCTGCTCCACCGTCGTCAGGGCCTGCAGCCCGTCGAGCGCGGCGAGCACCATGTTATGCGGGTTCGTGGAGCCCAGCGACTTCGTGAGGATGTCGTGGATGCCCGCGCACTCCATGATCGCGCGCACCGCGCCACCGGCAATGACGCCGGCGCCAGGTGCGGCCGGCTTCATCAGGACCTCACCGGCCCCGTGCTTGCCGACGATCTCGTGGGGGATGGTCTTGCCCGTCATCGGGATCGAGACCATGTGGCGGCGGGCCCCGTCGACGGCCTTGCGGACCGCTTCGGAGACTTCGTTCGCCTTGCCGGTCGCCACGCCCACCTTCCCCTGCCCGTCGCCGACGGCGACGAGCGCGTTGAAGCTGAAGCGGCGGCCGCCCTTCACGACCTTCGCGACGCGATTGATCGCGATCACGTTCTCGAGGAGATCGCTCCCCTCGCGGTCCTGCTGCGGACCACCGCGGCCGCCGTCGCGGCCACCGCCGCGCCCGTCACGACCGCCGCCCGGGCCACCGCGACCGCCGGGGCCGCCAGGGCCCCCACGACCGCCGCCCGGACCGCCGCGTCCGCCAGCTCCGCCCGGGGCGCCACGACCGCGGCCAACTCCCGGACCACCACGGCGCCCGCCGGGCGCCCCTGAACCACCAGTCATCTCAGCCATTTAGAACTCCAACCCGCCTTCGCGGGCTCCCTCGGCCACCGCCTTCACGCGGCCGTGATACTGGTAACCGCCTCGGTCGAACACGACCTTCGTGATCCCCGCCGCCTTCGCCTTCTCGGCGACGCGCTTCCCGACCTCGACGGACTTCTCCGTCTTCTTGCCCGTGAGCCCCGCGTCCGTGATGGTCATCAGGGTCCTGCGGAGCACGTCGTCCACCAGCTGGGCGGACATGTGCTTGAGCGAACGGAAGACCACGAGACGCGGCCGCTCGGCCGTGCCTGCCACCTTCGCCCGCACTCGCGTGTGACGGCGCGCGCGGAGTCCCGCGCGCGTCTTCGGAATACGCTTACCCGGCATTACTTACCCCCCGCCTTGCCGGCCTTACGCCGGATGACCTCGCCCGCGTACTTGATGCCCTTGCCCTTGTAGGGCTCGGGGGGCCGGAGCGCGCGGATCTCCGCCGCCACCTGGCCGACCTTTTCCTTGTCAGCACCTTCGATCACCACCTGCGTCGGCTGCGGCGCCGTGAGCTTGATCCCGTCCGGCGCCTTGTAGACGACCTGGTGGGAGAAGCCCAGCGCCATCTGCAGCCCGTGCGGCTTGGGCTCGGCCTTGTAGCCGACGCCCGAGATCTCCAGCTGCTTCACGTAACCCTTCGAGCAGCCCTCGACCATGTTGGCGATGAGCGTGCGCGAGAGTCCGTGCAGCGACTTGTGCAGCTGCTCGTCCGACGGCCGCGTGACCGTGATCGTGCTGCCTTCCATCGAGATGGCCATCTCCGGGTGGATCGTGCGGGAGAGCTCCCCCTTGGGGCCCTTCACCGACACGGTGTTCCCGTCGAGCTTGACCGTGACGCCGGCCGGGACGATCACCGGCAGCTTTCCGATTCGTGACATGTGGGCTCCCTTACCAGACGTAGGCGAGGAGCTCGCCGCCGGTGCGCTGCTTGCGCGCCTCGCGGTCGGTCATCAGCCCCTTGGACGTGCTCAGCAACGCCACGCCGAGGCCGTTGCGCACGCGCGGGATCTCTCCCGCGCCGACGTAGCGGCGGAGGCCGGGGGTCGACACGCGCTGCAGCTGCCGGATGACCGGCGTGCCGCCGGCATACTTGAGCGCCACGCGCAGCACCAGGCGGCCTTCTTCGTTCTCGAGGGTGCGGTAATCCTGGATGAAGCTCGACTCCTTGAGGAGCCGGGCGATCTCCACCTTCATCTTGGACGACGGCATGTCCACGCGGCGATGCTTCGCAACGACGGCGTTGCGGATCCGCGTGAGCATATCGGCGATCGGGTCGTTCATGCTCATGAGTGTTCTCGCTGCTCCTATGGTATCCGGGGTATCCGGACCTGTAGGAAGTGATGGGGCCGACGCGGATGCAGCGTGCATCCCGTTTCGGAACCCAATTGAACTACAGGTAGCTGGTGGCAGGTGTCAGGGGAGAGGAACCGCGATGCGCGAAACAGCGCGCTGTCGCTACCTCTCACCCGCTACCTGAAACCTGCTACCGTCTTACCAGCTCGCCTTCCGGACGCCCGGAATCAACCCCTGCAGCGCCATCTCGCGGAACGCGATGCGGCTCAGGCCGAACATGGCGACGTACCCGCGGCTGCGGCCGGTCATCTGGCAGCGGTTGCGGATGCGGATCTTCGCGCCGTTGCGCGGCATCTTCTGCAATGCCACCTGGGCGGCGCGCTTCTCCTCGTCGGTCGCCTTGACGCTGCGCACCGTGTCGGCGAGCTGCTGACGCTTTGTCGCCTGGCGCGCGGCCATCGCCTTGCGCCGGTCGTTCTTCTCGATCGTGCTCTTCTTCGCCATGTGTCTTCCCTATGCCTGGACGACGATCGGCTTGTCGTCGCCGCGGAACGGCATGCCGAGCTCGCGCAGCAGCGCGAACGCCATGTCATCCCGGTTGGTGGTCGTCACGAACGTGATGTCCATGCCGTGGATGGTCTCGACGAGATCGTAGCTGATCTCGGGGAAGATCATCTGCTCCTTGACGCCGAGGCTGTAGTTGCCGCGGCCGTCGAAGGCGCGGGTGTTGAGCCCGCGGAAGTCGCGCACGCGCGGGAGCGCCGCCGAGATGAACCGGTCGAGGAACTCCCACATCCGCGCGCCGCGCAGCGTCACCGCCACGCCGATCTCCTGCCCTTCGCGCTGCCCGAAGTTGGCGATCGACTTCTTCGCCTTCGTGCGCAGCGGCTTCTGGCCGGTGATCACCGCCAGCTCGTCGACGATCGCGTCCAGCACCTTGGGCTGCTTGATGGCCTCGCCCATGCCGACGTTGAGCGTGATCTTCACGAGGTTCGGCACCTGGTGCGGGTTCTTCAGGCCGAACTGCTTCATCAGGTGCTCGCGCACCGTCTTGTTGTAGTAGACGTGCAGGCGCGGCGGCGGCACGGGCAGCCCGGCGCCCGCGTGCTCCTTGGGGAGCATCGAGGCGCGCTTCTCGGCACCACCGGTCTTCTTCTTCTCGCCCTGCGTCTTGGTCGTTGCCATGGTCTATGTCCTCGCGGTCAGCGGCTGTGCGGGATCGATTCCCCGCTCTTGGCGCTGACGCGCTCCTTCGTGCCGTCGGCGTCGATCCGCGCGCGGACGCGCGTCGGCTTCCCCGACTTCGGGTCGAGCAGCATCACGTTGCTGACGGCCATGAGCGCGGGCATCTCGATGATGCCCGACTGCTCCTCGGCCGTGCGCGCGCGGCGGTGCTTCTTCACGATGTTGATCCCCTCGATCAGCACCTTGGACTTCTTGAGGTCGACGCGGATGACCTTTCCTTCCTTGCCCTTGTCGTCGCCGCGCATGACGCGCACGGTGTCGCCGCGCGAGATGCTCATCGGCGTGCGCTCGGCGTTCCGCTCGTGGCGGGTGACGTTCCTGCTGCCGCGCGTCTTTCGCTGGGTCAGGATGCGCATGTCAGAGCACCTCGGGGGCCAGGGACACGATCTTCATGTACCGCTTCTCGCGCAGTTCGCGCGCGACGGGGCCGAAGATGCGGGTCGCCTTCGGCTCGCCCTTGTCATCGATGATGACGACGGCGTTCTCGTCGAACTTGATGTAGCTCCCGTCCTTGCGGCGGGTCTCCTTCACGGTGCGCACGACGACCGCCTTGGCGACGTCGGACTTCTTGACCGTGCCGTTCGGCAACGCGTCCTTGACCGCCACCACGACCTTGTCGCCAAGGCCGGCGTAGCGGCGGCGTGTGCCGCCGAGGACGCGGATGACGAGGGCTTTCTTGGCCCCCGAGTTGTCCGCGACCTTCACCACTGATTCCTGTTGGATCATTGATCGTCTCCCTTAGCGTGCGCGTTCGACGATCTCGAGCAACCGCCACCGCTTGTCCTTCGACAGCGGGCGTGTCTCGACGATCCGAACGGTGTCCCCGGTCTTGGCGCTGTTGGCCTCGTCGTGCGCCTTCAGCTTCCTCGTCCGGGTCACCATCTTCCCGTAGATCGGGTGCGGCACGCGACGCTCGATCGCGACCACCACCGTCTTGTCCATCTTGTCGCTCACGACCAATCCCTGGCGCGTCTTGCGCGCCGTGCGGGCGGTCGTCGAAGTCTTCTCGGTCTCAGCCATTCGTGTTTCTCCTCGCGCGCGTCAGCGCGCGGCCTCCGTCGTGCGCGCCTTCTCGGCGAGCACCGTCTGAAGCCGCGCGATGTCGCGGCGAATGGAACGCAGCCGGAGCGGATTGCTCAGCGACTCGGTGGCACCGCGGAAGCGGAGGCGGAAACGCTCCTCTTCCAGTTCTGCGAGCTTCGCGCGGATGTCATCCGGGCCCAGCTCCCTGATCTCGTCAGCCTTCATCGGACAGCGCCTCCTCGCGCACCACGAACTTCGTCTTGACGCCGAGCTTCGCCGCGGCGAGCCCCAACGCCTTCTGGGCGATCTCCTTCGTCACGCCCTCGATCTCGAACAGCACGCGGCCCGGCTTCACGACCGCCACCCAGAGCTCCGGCGCACCCTTGCCCTTGCCCATGCGGGTCTCGGCCGGCTTCTTGGACACCGGCTTGTCCGGGAAGATGCGGATCCAGACCTTGCCGCCGCGCTTGATGTGGCGCGTCAGCGCCACGCGCGCGGCCTCGATCTGCCGCGACGTCACCCAACCCGGCTCCTGCGACTGCAACCCATAGTGGCCGAACGCCACCGTCGCGCCACGCGTGGCGAGACCGGTCGTGCGACCCTTGAACATCTTGCGGAACTTGACGCGCTTCGGTGCGAGCATTGGTCGGTTCTCCCTTACGCGTCGGAGGAGTACGTGGAGCTGCCACGGCGCCCCTCGACGATCTCACCCTTGAAGATCCACACCTTGACACCGATGGTGCCGAACGTGGTCTTCGCGGTCGAGGTCGCATAGTCGATGTCGGCGCGCAGCGTGTGCAGGGGCACACGACCCTCGTGATAGCCTTCCACGCGCGCGATCTCGGCGCCTCCCAGGCGGCCCGAGCACTTCACCTTGATGCCTTCGGCGCCCATCCGCATCGAGCTCTGCACCGCGCGCTTCATGGCGCGGCGGAACGAGATGCGCTGCGCCAGCTGCGCGGCGATGTTGTCGGCGACGAGCTGCGCCTCGATCTCCGGGCGCTTGATCTCCTCGACGTTGATCCCGACGTCCTTGCCGGTCAGCTGCTGGAGCTCGTTCTTCAGCTCCTCCACCGCCTGGCCCTTCTTGCCGATGACCACGCCCGGTCGCCCGGTGTGGATCGTCACGACGACCTTGCCCGGCTTGCGGTCGATCGTGATGTCCGCGATCGCCGCGCCGCCAAGGCGCGCCTTGAGGTACTTGCGGAGGAGCGCGTCCTCCTTGATCAGCCCCGGGAAGTCCTTGGCGCTGGCGAACCACTTCGAGCGCCACGTCTTCGAGACGCCGAGGCGGAACCCGATCGGATGAGTCTTCTGTCCCATTATCGCCCTTCCTTCTCGGCCACGACGATCTCGACGTGGCTGGTTCGCTTGATCATCGGGGTCGCGCGGCCCATCGCTGCCGGCGTCCAGCGCTTCAGCTTCGGCCCTTCGTTCACGATCGCGTGCTTCACGTAGAGCGCGTCCACGTCGACCGACGTGTTCGCCGTGCGCGCCGCCTGCTCCGCGTTCGCCACGGCCGACGACAGCACCTTCCCGATCTGCACCGCCGCGTGCTTCTTGGAGAACTTCAGCATCGCCAGCGCCTCGTTCACGCCCAAGCCGCGGATCTGGTCGATCACCAGGCGCATCTTGTACGGGGACTGGCGCGCGGTGCGCTGGATGGCTCGTGCCTCAGTCATGCTCACTTGCCTCCCTTGCCGCCCGGCGCCGATCCTGCGGACGCCGGGGAGGCCTTCTTGTCCATCTTGTTGTTGCCGCTGTGGCCGCGGAACAGGCGCGTCGGGGAGAACTCGCCGAGCTTGTGCCCGACCATGTTCTCCGTCACGTACACCGGGATGAACTTGTTCCCGTTGTGCACCGCGAGCGTGTGCCCCACGAACTCGGGGATCACCGTGCTCGCGCGCGACCAGGTCTTCACGACCTTCTTCTCGTTCTTCGCGTTCATCGTCTGCACCCGCTTGAGCAGGGCTTCCTGGATGAACGGACCCTTCTTGATGCTGCGTGCCATTGGTCAGTTTCTCCGGGTCAGCTCTGGGTGGCCTTGCCGCGCTTCCGGCCACGGACGATCAGGCGGGTCGACGCCTTCTTCTTGTTGCGCGTCTTCACGCCCTCCTTCTTGCCCCAGGGGCTCACCACGTTGCGGCCGCCGCGCGTGCGGCCACCGTGCGGGTGGTCCACCGGGTTCATCACTTCGCCGCGGACCTTCGGGCGGCGACCCATCCAGCGGGTCTTGCCGGCCTTGCCCCACGACACCAGCTCGTGCTCCTGGTTGCCGACCTCGCCGATGGTCGCAAGGCACTCGCCGTGCACCATCCGCATCTCGGTCGACGCCAGACGCACCGTCACGTACTCGCCTTCCTTGGCCACCACCTGGACGCTCGTGCCGGCCGAGCGGGCCATCTGCCCGCCCTTGCCCGGCTTGAGCTCGACGTTGTGCACCGCGGTGCCCAGCGGCACCTCACGGAGCGGCAGCGCGTTGCCCGTGCGCACGTCCGACCCCTTGCCGCTGACGATCGTGTCGCCGACCGCGAGCCCCTTCGGGTGCAGGATGTAGCGCTTCTCGCCGTCCGCGTACGACACGAGCGCGATGCGGGCCGACCGGTTGGGGTCGTACTCGATCGTCTCGACCGTCGCGACATGGCCGAACTTGTTGCGCTTGAAGTCGATGACGCGGTACTTCCGCTTGTGCCCGCCGCCGAGGCGGCGCATCGAGATGTGGCCATGATTGTCGCGACCGCCGCTCTTCTTGAGCGGCTCGGTGAGCGACTTCTCCGGCGTGGACCGCGTGATGACGTCGTTGTCCGAAACGGAACGGAAGCGCGTCGCCGCGGTGACCGGCTTGAATTGACGGATACCCATTTTTATCAGCCCTCGAAGATCTCGATCGTGTCGCCATCCTTGAGCGTCACGATGGCCTTCTTCCAGCGGGGACGCAGGCCCGACGAGTTGCCGACCTTGCGCGACTTCCCCCGCTGCTGCGACGTCCAGACGCCCGTGACCTTCACCCCGAACAGCGTCTCGATCGCTGCCTTGATGGTGATCTTGGTCGCGTCCGGATGCACTTCGAACGTGTATTCACCGCGCTCCTGGTACGCCGCCGAGGACTTCTCGGTGACGATCGGGCGAACGACGGTGCGGAGCATCGTTGGCATCGGTTACTTCTCCTTCTTCTTGGGTGCGGCCTTCTTGGCCGCAGCCTTCTTGGCCGGTGCCTTGGCAGCCGGGGCGGCCGTCTTCGCCGCGGCCTTCTTGGCCGGCGCCTTCTTCGCGGCCGCCTTGGCCGGGGCCTTCGTGGCCGCGGTCTTGGCGGCGGCCTTGGCCGCCGTCTTCTTCACCGCCGCCTGCTTCTCCTTCTTCGCCGCGGCCTTCTCGGTCGCCGCATCGGCGCCCTTGGAGGAAGCCGCGCGCTTCACCGTGATCCGCTCCTGCGCCTTCTCCGCCACCGGTGCCAGCGTCTCGCCGATCGCACCCGACTCCACCAGCACCACGTCCGACCAGAGGAGGTCGTACGTCGAGGCATCGGAGTACGGCTGCACGACCACGTTCGGGATGTTGCGCCCGCTCAGGTAGACGTTCGTCTTGGCGCCGTCGGTCAGGATCAGGACCTTCTGGTGCGTCAGCTCGAGGCGCGCCAGCAACTGCACCAGCGTCGCGGTGTTCGGCTTCTGGTAGTCAAAGCGGTCGACGACGAAGAGGGCCTGCTCGCGAGCGCGCGCGTTGAACGCGCTCTTGCGGGCCAGCGCCTTGATCTGGCGCGGCACCTTCTGGTCGTAGTCGCGCGGGCGCGGCCCGAAGACCGTGCCGCCGCCGACGAAGTGCGGGGCGCGCGTCGAGCCCTGGCGGGCGCGACCGGTGCCCTTCTGCTTCCAGGGCTTCTGGTTGCCACCGACCACGAAACCGCGCGTCTTGGTGGAGTGCGTGCCCTGGCGCATGTTCGCGAGCTGCGCCTTCACCGCCTGGTGCATCACCGGCAAGTTCACGGTGCCATCGAAGGTCGCGGCCGGGAGGGCCACCCGCTCACGCGGGGTGCCGAGCGCCGTGTATGCCGCGGCGTCGAAGTCGTAGGAGTTGTTCTGGTCGGCCATGGGTTATCCCTGCTTCCGGACCATCACGATCCCGTTGGTCGGGCCGGCGACGGAACCGCGGATGTAGATCAGGTTGCGCTCGGCGTCGATCTTCTCGACGCGAAGGTTGCCCTGCGTGTGACGCGCGGCCCCGTAGTGGCCCGGCATCTTCTTGCCCTTGATGACGCGTGACGGGTCGGTGCCAGGTCCGATCGAACCCGGACGGCGGTGCTTCGTGTTGCCGTGGGTGTTCGGACCGCCGCCGATGCCGTAGCGCTTGACCACGCCCTGGAAGCCGCGGCCCTTGGACGTGCCGGTGACCTTGACGTACTCACCCGGCGCGAAGATGCCGACGGTGATGACGTCGCCGATGTTGTAGGTCGGGACCTCGTTGTCCTTGCCCGGCGCGTCGTCGAGCCGGAAGGAGCGCAGCACCTTCGGCGCGGCCGCGAGGCCGGCCTTGGCCGCATGCCCGAGCTCCGCCTTGTTCGCGCGGCGGCCCTTGGGGGTCCGCTCGCCCTTCTTCGACTCGCGCGCCGTGCGCTGCTCGCCGTAGCCGAGTTCCACCGAGGCAAAGCCCTCCGCTTCCGTCGTGACGATCTTCGTCACCGGATTCGGCGTGGCCTCCACCACCGTGCACGGGATCTGCATCCCCGCCTCGTCGAAGATCTGGGTCATCCCCAGCTTCTTGCCAATGATACCGATCATTGCACTCTCACTTGGAACTTCGTTAGTCACGGCCCGGGGCCACAGGATGCGGCGCCGAATCGGCCGGAGGACCCACTATCTACTTCGGATGCAGGTGTCAGGTGGCGGGGGACCGCCCGGGGCGGGCGGTCCTACGACGGCTCGCGCTGCCGTTCCTGCTACC
>Ga0247822_10001790_pt1 | contig 13379 bp, 13 predicted proteins | sample 13C_Cellulose_Da_FD_192423 | JGI IMG/M metagenome (GOLD analysis project Ga0247822, IMG submission 192423) | Soil microbial communities from agricultural site in Penn Yan, New York, United States - 13C_Cellulose_Day30 | ecosystem: Environmental > Terrestrial > Soil > Agricultural land | place...
GTTATAATCAACACCCTGTTTAGGCTCAATTATATTTAAGCGTCAGGATTAAATAGCAATAAAGAATGAAATGCAAGATTTGATGGCCACCTGAATGATTAAGTGACCACCGAGATGGGGCGCAGGGAAAATAACTATTAAAAGCTGAAAAATTTATTAAATTTTTTCAGCTTTTAATAACTCATATGAAATTACTTCTCAACAAAAGCGCGCTCGATAACGTAATCACCAGCAATTCCAATACGGGGTGAAACCTTCAGGCCAGCAGCATCGAGAATCGCACAGGTATCATCCAGCATGCCGGGGCTGCCACATAGCATTGCACGATCCGTTTCCGGATTTAACGGCGGCAGACCTATATCGCTAAGCAATTTACCGCTCTCTAACAAATCAGTTAAGCGCCCTTGATTCTCAAACGCTTCGCGAGTCACTGTAGGGTAATAAATTAACTTCGCGCGCGCGTCTTCACCCAAGAATTCGTTTTCCAACAATTCTTTTGTTATGAAATCACGGTAGGCCAAATCATCAACTTTACGCACACCGTGAACAACAATTACCTTTTCAAATTTTTCGTAAGTTTCAGGGTCTTGAATCAAACTAATGAATGGAGCCAATCCAGTTCCGGTAGACAATAAAAATAAATTTTTACCTGGGTTCAAATCTGACAACAGCAAAGTACCGGTTGGTTTGCGCCCAACCAAAATAGGGTCGCCTACTTTTACATACTGCAAAAGAGAAGTAAGGGGGCCGTTCGGAACTTTAATACTAAAGAATTCCAAATGCTCTTCGTAATTAGGGCTCGCAATACTGTAAGCACGCAATAAAGGCTTATCGTTTACGGTCAAACCAATCATTACAAACTGACCATTCTCAAAACGAAATGATTCATCGCGAGTGGTAGTAAAACTAAACAGACTGTCATTCCAATGTTTTACGGTTAAAATTTTCTGTGTATTAAATGCACTCATGGTTAAAAATTTTCCTTGGTTAATTAACGTTGCTGAAGCGCGCTATTCAGCGCTGGCAATGCGGTAAACAAATCTGCTACCAACCCATAGTCGGCGTGCTTGAAAATAGGTGCATCTGGATCATGATTGATGGCAACAATAATTTTGCTGTCTTTGATACCAGCCAGGTGTTGCATAGCTCCAGAGATTCCTACCGCGATATAAAGCTCAGGAGCGATAATAGTGCCAGTCTGTCCTACCTGCATATCATTTGCAGCGAAACCAGCATCCACACATGCGCGGGTGGCCCCTACTGCCGCCTCAAGATGCTCAGCAATCGGATTCAACAACTCATCGAATTGCTCGCCCAGACTGCGCCCACCAGCAATAACAACACGCGCAGAGTTCAGCTCAGGGCGATCGGAATGATTCAGCGCTTCACTAACCCAAGAACTAATTCCACGCGATGGAGGAACATCGACAGAAACTAATTCCGCATTGCCGCCTGACTCCGCTGCGCGGAATGCAGTTGCACGCACAGTAACAATCTGGACTTGCTCGTTGTTTTGAATTGTGGAAATGATATTACCGGCAAAACCCGGGCGCACATAAGTCGCCGGAGCTTGAATCTCTACTACATCGGTAATAGGCGCAATATCAAGATGAGCAGCAATACTCGGTATCAAGCTTTTACCAAACACGCTATGTGCAGCAAGAATTACGCTGTATTCACCGGCAATGCTGAGCCCTAAATCAAGCACATCCTCTACTAACGGATGTTGCAAGTGCTCTGCTTTCGCCACTAAAACGCGACGAACACCTTGTAGCTGTGCTGCTTCAGCAGCTGCAGCTTCAACATTGTTTCCATAAACTAATAAGTCAATCGGGAGCTGCCATGCAGCCGCAGCGGCAACTGTATGCAAAGTTGATGGGCGTAGCGCTTTACCATCTTGCTCGGCAAAAATTAAAATGCTCATACCAACACCTCCGCTTCGCGCAATCTGTCCACCAACTCCTGCACACTCGACAATTGAATTGCCCCTGGTCGCTGAGCAGGTTCATTTGCTTTAACAACGCTAAAGCGTGGCAACAAATCAACACCCAAATCATCAGCATTCAATGACTCAATCGGCTTTTTCTTAGCCATCATCAGGTTGGGCAATTTAATAAAGCGAGGCTCGTTTAAGCGCAAATCGGAAGTGACAACAGCTGGCAATTGAAGGCTAACGGTCTGTGTTCCCTTATCGACTTCGCGAGTTACCTCTACCCTGCCCTCATTAAGTGAAATTGCAGACGCGAAAGTACCAACACCAACACCTAACAAGGCAGCTAACATTTGACCTGTTTGGCCATAATCCTCGCCCACCGCCTGCTTGCCTAAAAATATCAGGCTTGGCTGTTCGCGATTCACCACCTCTTTCAGTATTTTTGCAACACTTAATGGTTGCAATGAAGCATCAGTCTCGACTAACAATGCACGATCAGCACCCAGCGCATAAGCGTGGCGCAGACTATCTTTAGCATCAGCAGCGCCTATAGCAACTGCCAGGATTTCTGTGACCTGCCCACGCTCTTTAAGGCGCACAGCCTCTTCGAGTGAAATCTCGTCAAAAGGGTTGATGGCTTTTTTGACATTAGTCAGATCCACCTGCCCTGTATCTGCATCGATATTGGGTTTTACATTGTGGTCGATGGTGTGTTTAACCGCGACAAGAACCTTCACCTTAAGCCTCCGCAATATACGTTCGACATTGAACTTGATGACCATTGTACTTATGGTTAGTATATTTGTTAAATCAATAATTTATATTTTATATATTCACAAAGCAGATATGCGATATACATTACGCCAACTAGAGATCTTCGTCGCCATTGCCCGCTCAGGAAATGTATCCAGAGCGGCAGAGTGGGTATCCCTTTCGCAATCAGCTGCGAGCACTGCCTTGGCTGAATTGGAAAAGCAATTTGATTGCCAACTCTTTGATCGCAATGGAAAAGTGCTTAAACTTAACGCCCTTGGAAAAACCCTACTACCTATTGCTAGTGGATTGCTGGCGCAAGCAGGTGAGCTTGAGCAGCTGCTTGAAGGGAAATCGGCATTAGGGGATATCAATGTCGGTGCAACGCTCACTATCGGCAACTATCTGGCGATTATGATCATCAGTGAGTTTATGCAACACCACGTTGATTGCCATATCTCGCTGCAGGTGAAAAACACCAATGCGATACTCCAGCAAGTTGCTGGATACGAGCTGGATCTAGGGCTGATAGAAGGAAGCTGCCACCATCCGGATTTGATCGCCGAACCCTGGATCGAAGATGAGCTTGCGGTGTTTTGCGCTCCATCGCACCCGCTCGCCAAGGTGTCATCTGTCAGCCTGGATGAGCTGATAGCAGCAACCTGGATTTTGCGGGAACAGGGGTCGGGAACCAGAGAGACCTTCGATCAGGCGTTGCGGCACCACTTAACTGGATTAAATATCCGCCTTGAGCTTGAGCATACTGAAGCGATAAAACGAGCGGTGGAATCCGGTTGGGGTATAGGCTGTATTTCACGACTAGCGCTGCGCGATGCTTTTCGTCGCGGAAGTTTGATCGAGATAAAAACACCCATGCTGGATTTGCGTCGGCAATTTATGTTTGTCTGGCACAAGAGCCGCTATAGAACTCCTTCGGTAATTGCCTTTCTTGATTATTGCCGAAAATTGACTGCGAACCTTAAACGCAGCGACGATATTAACTTACCGAACATAGCCTGAGCCTGTTATGACCCAAAGAGATCAAATGAATTACGACGTGGTAATTGTCGGTGCGGGCCCTGCAGGGCTCTCCGCCGCAATTCGCCTGAAGCAACTTGCAGCCGAACAATCACGTGAAATTAGCGTGTGTGTGTTGGAAAAAGCCGCTGAAGTAGGTGCGCATATTTTATCGGGTGCGGTGATCGATCCTGTCGCGCTAAATGAGCTCATTCCTGACTGGAAAACTAAAGGCGCTCCAGTTAATACAGAAGTAAAAAAAGATCAGTTTTTATTCTTAACTGAGAAAAGTAATTACACCGTTCCAGAATTCACCATGCCGCCAATGATGAACAATCATGGCAACTACATTATTAGCCTTGGCAAGTTATGTCGCTGGTTGGCTAGTCAGGCTGAAGAATTAGGCGTTGATTTATTTCCCGGTTTTAATGGCAGCGAAATTTTGTATGGTGAGGACGGCAGTGTAAAAGGCGTTGCTACCGGTGATATGGGAGTCGCGCGAGATGGTACCCATAAAAATACTTTTTCTGCGGGAATTGAACTTCTCGCCAGCTACACGTTAATCGCCGAAGGCACACGCGGTTCACTCGCTAAATCACTGGAAAAAAAGTTCAACTTGCGTGTGACAGCTGAGCCACAAAAATACGGTCTGGGATTTAAAGAAATCTGGAAAATTGATCCACAATTTCACAGTGAAGGTTCTGTGCTGCACACCCAAGGCTGGCCACTCGACAACCAAACGGGTGGTGGCGGATTCCTGTATCACCTTGAAGACAATAAAATTGCATTAGGTTTTGTAGTGCATTTGAATTACAAAAACCCTTATTTAAATCCCTTTGAAGAATTCCAACGCTTCAAAACCCATCCTGCGATTCAACCTTTACTTAACAATGCCCAACGTTTGGCTTACGGTGCGCGCACGATTAATGAAGGTGGCGTGCAATCTTTACCCAAGCTTATTTTCCCGGGCGGTGCATTAATCGGCTGCTCTGCCGGGTTCGTGAATGTGCCAAAAATAAAAGGCTCTCATAACGCGATGAAATCCGGCATGCTCGCAGCTGAAACTGTTATTGCATCACTTGCTAAAGAACAATTCGAGCCGTTATTGAGCGATTACCCGGAGAAAATTCGCAACTCCTGGCTATGGAAAGATTTATATAAAGTGCGCAACATCAAGCCTGCGCTTTCGGCTTGGGGAAATATTGTGGGAACTTTATACGGTGGCTTCGATATGTGGGCTCACTCTCTCGGCCTCACATTACCTTGGACACTGAAGCATAAGCGCGCTGATCACGAAACATTAATTCCAGCGCAGCAAGCAACACCTATTAGTTATCCTGCACCAGATGGAAAAATTACGTTTGATCGACTGTCGTCAATTTATTTATCCAACCTCGATCATGATGAGAACCAACCAATCCATTTAACCTTGGCAAATGCTGACATCCCGATTGCAACTAATCTGGCCATCTATGCTGCACCTGAGCAGCGTTATTGTCCGGCGGGTGTTTATGAAATTATTCAGAAGGATGACAGCAGCAAGTTGCAAATTAACGCAGCCAACTGTGTTCACTGCAAGGCATGTGATATCAAAGATCCACTGCAAAATATTACTTGGATTCCACCGCAAGGTGGTAGCGGCCCCTATTACGAGGCCATGTAACTTTTTATTTCAAAAATCATCTGCGTAACAAACCCCGGTGCCACCTAAACCACAGTAGCCTCCGGGGTTTTTATGCAAATATTGCTGATGATAAGTTTCAGCGTAGTAGAACTCACTAATCGGCAAAATTTCTGTTGTTATCTCGCCAATATTTTTTTCATTTAATGCTGACTGATAGGCTGCCCGTGTTTGTTCAGCCAGCTCCCGCTGTGAATCACTAAAATAATAAACCCCTGAACGATATTGTGTACCGCGGTCATTTCCCTGCCGCATGCCTTGGGTTGGATTGTGCGATTCCCAAAACACTTTTAATAACTTTTCCAATGTTATTTCTGCGGGATTAAACACTACTAAAACAACTTCGTTGTGTCCCGTTAAACCACTGCAGACTTCTTCGTAAGTGGGGTTTGGGGTATAACCAGCGGAGTAACCAACTGCTGTAGTGTACACACCCGGTTGCTGCCAGAATTTTCGTTCTGCGCCCCAAAAACATCCCAAACCAAACACAATCTGCTCCGTACCTTCGGGAAAAGGTGATTTGATGGGCACCTTTTTTACCGCATGCTGATTATCAACCTGCAAGGCATCCACCCTGCCCTTAAGTGCCTGCTCAGGTGCTGGCATTTGGAGTTTTGTAGTAGAGAAGATCATAAATTGCCCCAGACATACGCTAGAAATAAAAACGGTGCCCTCAGGCACCGTAGTAACTAAAACCAGCGGCTCACATTAAGCCGTTCCCACCAAGTCATAAGCAACCGGTCAACTGCAGCTTGCGCGGCAAAGCCCAATTTTTCAGGCAGGGATTTTTTGTGAGTAAATTCGACCTCATAAATATCAGCATTCTCTGCTTGCGCAAAGAGGTATTCATCACTTGTTTGCAGCTCATCCACTAGCTTCACATCGATGGCGCGTCGACCAAACCATACTTCGCCAGTTGCCACTGCCACAACATCAACCTGCGGACGATGCTCGCTTACAAACTCCTTAAATAACACATGAGTATCTTCCAGCTCTTCGACAAATTTCGCGCGCCCTTTTTCGGTATTTTCACCAAACATAGTGACTGTACGCTTGTACTCGCCCGCAGTGAACATCTCATAGTCGATATCGTTTTTCTTCAATATTTTATGAAAGTTTGGCAATTGTGCGACCACACCGATAGAGCCGAGAATCGCAAAAGGTGCGGCAACAATTTTGTTGGCCACGCAGGCCATCATGTAACCGCCGCTTGCTGCAACCTTATCAACGCAAACAGTAAGAGGAATATTTTTATTGGTGATTCTAGCAAGTTGGCTTGATGCCAAACCATAGCTATGCACCATGCCGCCGCCACTTTCCACTTTCACCACCACCTCATCTGTAGGTTTGGCGAGCGTTAATACAGTGCTAATTTCTTCACGCAAAGATTCAACTTCAGATGCTTTTATATCGCCGTAGAAATCGAGCACAAATACTCTTTTCTTTGCAGGAGCTTCAGCTGCTGTATCGGCCTCAACTTTGCTTTTCGCAACATCTTTAGCCGCTTTTTTCTTCTGCGCTTTCTCTTCTTTTAAACGCTTCTTCTCGGATTTTTCATACTCTTTATATTCGTCATCATCAAGCATTGCATCGCGCAGCGAATCGCGCAGATGGTCAAACTTTTCATTAAGTTTGGTAACTTCAATATGACCTTTATCAGACTTCTTATTGCGCCCACCAACCGACACTGCAACAACTACAACAACAAGAATGGCCACAACGAACGTGATCGTTTTGGCGAGAAATAAACCGTAATTTGATAAAAATTCCAAAGGGTAAACTCCGTACTACTAAAATGAAATAACCGAAATAATTAATTAAACTCAGCGACAGCTTCACGGCCGGCAGCATTAATCGGGCGGGCAACCAAACCAGTATTGGATAAACTAATCTCAAATAAGGCGCCGTCTTTCATCGGCAAATAAGTTGCCGATCCATAAACAGCGTCTATCACCGGAACCCAATCGGGATTAGAGTTGAAAATTTTCCATATATCAACACCGTACAAACTGCTATGGACATTGTGCGCGGTGCGCTTGCCGGTAGTTTCTTGCTCGATATCGTAGTAACGGCCACTTAAACGTTCGAGCCTAAATGCCGGCTTGATACCAAAGCTGGCCAGATAGCCCTGCCACTTGACTATACGGGCATCCAATTGCCACTGATCGCCACGCAATTCTACTCGCTGCTCCTTGCCATCCTTATCCGCGAGCACCGCAAAGTAATGCTGATCTTCTATCTTGTCGAAGTTGATGGTGGCGACCACTTGTTCTTGCAAGACTTGTTTGTAACTAAATACATCAAACGCTATCAACGCGACCAAGGTTCCGATAGCCAGCAACAGCAAACCAAACAACCCGCGACAAAAGCCGACAAACCAGGAGTTTTGCCACAGGAAGCGCCCTGCTTTGTATGCGATAAAGACAGCGATAAGTGCAATAAAAATCGCCAGTAAGGTAAAAATCATAACTTTCCTACCTGCATTAACAGCTTGTTATTGTTTATGGTGAGGGTTGATTTGACGCAAATGCTCGACGTAGTGAGCTATCAATTGTCCCGCTACAGTAGCTTTTGCTGGCACCTGAGGCAACTGATCGTAGCGGAACCATTTCGCATCCACAATTTCAGTGGGATCAATGTTGATCTCACCTGCAGCATATTCTGCGAAAAAACCTAGCATCAGCTGGTTGGGGAAAGGCCAGGGTTGACTGCGAAAATACTCCAGCTTACCGACACTAACACCGACCTCCTCCCTTATCTCGCGCCGAATACAATCCTCTACAGTTTCGCCAGCCTCGACAAAACCAGCCAGCGTTGTGTACATGACACGAGAGGCGCGATGGTGATGAGCCAGCAGCAATTCATCACCGCGAGTAACGAGCACGATCATACAAGGCGAAATTCGGGGATAGAAGCGAAGCTCACAATGACCGCAGACCTTTGCCCGATCGATTTCATCCTGGGCTGTAGGCTGCCCACAACGACCACAAAAACGATGATCGTAAAACCATTGGGCAACTTGTAGCGCGCGGCCAGCCAATTGAAAAGCGTCGGTTGTAAGGACCTCCAGTTGCGAGCGCAAACCTAACCATTGGTAACCATCGGGTACAGTGCCATGTTCAAGCACCCTCACCCATAAATCATTACCTGACAATACCCCCAGATAATGTTCACTCGTGATTGGTGATTGCACCTCGCCAGCCTCAACCTCGCTTGCGATTAACAACTTGCCTTGGACATCGCACAACAACTGGTCGCAACGATAAGACGGTGATGCAGCCACAATAATAAAACGCCGATTGCGGGATGCAACCGGCGTTACCGAAGGTTCAAACGAGGATAAATCGAAACCAAACGACATAATCAGAGGTTATATCCCAAAGCCTGCAGACTCTCTTCTGCAATTTGTAAAACGCTGGTGTCTGCATTTTTATCGAGCTTGATTGCATCAAGATAATATTCGAGGCTGATGACAGCATCGGCAAAAGTTTCCAACAGATGTTGCACTGCCGGATGCTGGTCAGTCGCCAGTAAATCTTCATCAACAAAACGCATACAGCCAGCAAGCACATTGGCTGCACGTGTCAGACCTAACAAAAACATACCACCGCGGACAGAATCCAGAATGCCGGTAATATTACGGATGTGACCTTTATCGTAATTGGATTCAGCAAACGCAGTAAGTGCACGCTTCACCATTGATAAGCCAGCTTCAGCTTCATCGATAACAATTTTTTCTGCTTCAGCAATTTGGTTGTTTGCCATAGCCGCATCGCGTGAAAGTGCATTGATCTGTGCAACCTTCTCATCAGAGAGATTGGCATTGTTGAGGCCAGCAATGGTGCTCTCAACATATAAAAGCGTGTCGGCAACAACCAGCAATTCATCTCGTGTTACCGGCGAATGATTGGATTGCCATACCGCTATTTTTTCGATTTCCTGCTTGAGGCTATTGCTTGGCGCAACTAGGCCGACAATCGATAAAATATCAGCAACCTTCTTCAAAGTTTCCAATAACTCGGGCGATTCACTTAATAACTCCGCGCCACCCTGCGCTGCACGCTCAAGAATATTTTTAGTGCTGTGCAACTCATCGGTCAATACCGCAACCATGGAACTAATGGTATTAGCGCTAGGGCCATTAAGGAATTCCATTTCGCGAGCGAGTTCTGCCTCGGTGTAATTCAGCGGTTGAATTCCGTAGGCTGACAACACTGTTTTAGATAACTCTTGCTCCGAATGCGATAACGCAAGCAGATAAAGCAATTCTTTTTGTAGCGTTACATCAACCTCGCGCGCCAAGACTGCACTTCCTTCAAATTGGAAGCGTTTTATTTCGCGTTCGATTGCACTGAATAACATTTTGCGACTTTTGGTGAGTCGCATATTTTTTTCAGCGATTGCGGTTAACACAGCACTGCTCAACCACCAAAAATTGCTGAGATTGGATCCTGCAGCGGCTGCATCCAAACGTTGCAGCGCGCGAGTCATCATTCCCAAAGAAGCTTTGGGCTGCACATTTTTCAAAACATTCAATAAAGCAGTTTGGTACATGTGACGCAGGCGACGCACCAAGACTGTTAAATCTTCGGGCAGTTGTTGTTGAGTTGCCTTCGCTGTTCGATTCGCCTTTACCGCCGCCAGCGGATAAAAATAACTCTCTGGCAACAGCGCTGCTTTACGGGCGAGACGCAATTCATTGATATGCGGGATTAACAACATCGCCATACTACGGGCAGTTTGTGTGCAATATTCCAGATAGCGCGGCAGGATAAAAAAGCTTGAAGTGAGCAGCTCTAATTTAGCATCTGTTTTTTCATCATCACCCAAGGTGATGTCGGTAATGTGGATGACCAATTCATCAGCCAGCAAATCCACACCTTTTAATTGGATCAAACTGAGGATGCCGCGGATTTGTTTGATGCCGTCGATACAATTTTGCAGTAACTCGCCGTTGTTGCGGTCCTGCGAGAACTGCTCCAGCCGGATTGCCGACTGCTCAATAGTTGCAACCAGTTCATCCTGAACCATCTTAAGGGAAGCGAGATTTAAGGTTTCTGTTGTGCTCACAATAACATCCTGGCGTTGTTCTTAATGGATTGAGGCGAGGCGCACACTGGGCCCCGCCAAACACTATATACAAGTCACATTGACTCTATACCATGTTCGCCGTTATTTCACCGCCATCAGGCAAATAAGCGGAGGCAAGCATGGGAGTTGCCACACATCTCTCACTTGTAGATTTTCATTTGTGTATTTTTTATTCTTGTCGTTACCCTACTGACGCAACCACACACAATTATCACCACTGCTTTTGGCGATGGAAGCAAGCTTTTGCTCATGCACTTCAAGCTCATCTGCCGTTGCAGTGATTACAGGCAAAGGTGCGCGACCTGCGGCCAAACGGCGTATCTCATTTTGACCACCACCGTCTTCGCTCTTGGATTGATTGCCCCCTAACGACAAAGCAGTTTGTCCGCCCGTCATCAATAGGTAGACATCAGCCAAAATCTCGGCATCGAGCAATGCGCCGTGGAGCTCACGCTGGGAATTATCAACGCCGTAACGCTTACAAAGGGCATCCAGATTGTTCTTCTGACCCGGATGCTTGGCGCGTGCCATCAATAAGGTATCGATCACATGGCAGCGATCACTAATGCTGCCAAATCCCGGGCGCAGCATATTCATTTCGTAATTAATAAAGCCGATATCAAACGCGGCATTGTGGATGATCAATTCCGCATCGCCCACAAACTGAATGAACTCATCGGCAATTCGGGCAAAGACCGGCTTGTCGGCCAGCATCGCATTACTGATACCGTGCACCGCTTGCGCACCGGCGTCGATTTCACGCTCGGGCTTAATATATTGATGGTAGTGGCGGCCAGTCAGGCGACGATTGACCAACTCGACGCAGCCAATTTCAATAATCCGATGCCCTTGCGAGGTTTCAAGACCAGTGGTTTCAGTATCCAAAACAATTTGACGCATTTTCTAAACTCTTGAAATTAAACTCTATTGTAATGCGTATTAATAAAGGGCGAGCGCATGCGAAGGTAAGAGCGCAAACCCGGTGCGGGGCCGAGAATCCGGGTCACCGCCATACCCGGTAAGGGGCGATATTTTTTCCATGCAGGTTTTATAGGTGTCAGCGGAATATGATCCTTGCGTGCCACTACCATGTAAAACCCGCCGCCGGGCAGGTGCAGCCTTTTACTCCAGCGCTCCACCCATTGCAAATGTTTAATCGCATTTTCCTGCGGCAACGGCGGCCGAAAAAAACCTTTGTAGATAGCAACCGGCTCCATATCCAACAAGGCTAACCAGTCCAACAATCGACCAAGCCGTAAATATTGGAAGCGCCAGCGCGCTTGCGGTTTAACGATTCGAGCTAAGCTGGCACAAAGTCCCCACAAGCTCCAGGGATTAAACCCAAGCACAATTATGTGGCCGCGCGGGATCAGAATTCGCGTAGCTTCACGCAATAGATGATGGGGGCTTTGGCTGTAATCAAGGCTATGGTGTAGAACCACGGCATCAATCGATTCAGCACCTAAGGGCAGATGATTAAAATCGACCACCCCACTTAAGCGCTGATTTTGCTCTACTTGCGGGTGCAGGACAAAACGATGGGAGATCCGGCTCTCTTCAGTTAAATCAATTCGCCCGCTCACACCCAGCTGCAGCAGGTGATAACCAAACACGGTCTGCAACCCATCGGAAATAGCTTCTTTTTCCTCCTTAAGCAAAGCACTCCCTAACGGCGACTCAAACCACTCGGTTAAATCGGCGATGGACTCACGCATCGGCAATACACCAAAACGCTTTTTCCAGAGCGTGGAAAATCGAATCAATAACCGATGCGGCGCTTTTATCAGCTTACGGTGCATTTTTTGCCCTCATCAACCAATTGCAGCCTCATTAAATAGGGATCATTCCAATCTAGCACAAGAGCTAGGGACAAATTAGCGTTAAAACATCTGTACAGAGCAGCGTAGAATAACGGAAGAATATAGAGAGGTTTAGCTGTGCTAACGATTACCCCTATTCCCGCACTTGATAGTAATTACTTCTGGGTCATCCAACCAGCAACACATAGTCCCGCTGTTTATGTTGTTGATCCCGGCGATGCGGCCCCGGTCATCGAGTTCCTTGACCGCAATAAGCTAACCCTAACAGCTATTATTATTACCCATCGCCACCGCGATCATACTGGCGGTATTGCAGATCTTCTCGAATATCGGCGCGTACCTGTATACGGGCCCGAATCAGAGTTAATTCCGCTCATCTCTCATCCATTAAAAGATGGAGACGCCCTTTATTTAGACGGATTGGAGTTACAAGTGATCGGCGTCCCGGGCCATACGTGGGAACACATTGCCTACCTCTATTCAGGCGAGCAAGCTAAAAATCCATTGTTATTTTGCGGCGATGCCTTGTTCGCAGGCGGTTGCGGGCGACGATTTGACGGTACCGCAGAAATTATGTGGGACTCATTACAAAAACTCGCGGCACTACCGGATGACACACTCGTCTACTGCGCGCACGAATATACCCTTGCAAACCTTGAGTTTGCACAGGCAGTAGAACCCGATAACAAGGAGCTTGTTGATCGCTTGGAGCACGTCAGACAACTTCGCGCCAAAGATCAAATGACCCTACCCTCAAGTATTTTGCTGGAAAAACGAACAAATCCCTTTCTTCGCTGTCAACAACTTGGCATCAAAATCTTCTCAGAGGCGATATCAAAGCGTCAGCTGGATACAGATGCTGAAGTATTTGGTGCATTGCGGCTAATCAAAGACACTTGGCCGAGCTGAAAGACTTACGACCAAACTAAACCCTATCAATGTGGAATTGAAAGCTCCGACCAGCTCTCAGCAATGCTGTGAACAGGTGCCCTTATTCCAGATTAAGCGTTGACCCATGCGACGGCACCACCTAGAATCCGAGATCTGCAGCCCTCAAGGAAGGTGGAGGTAATCACTAATAGCC
>Ga0247822_10001793_pt1 | contig 13370 bp, 11 predicted proteins | sample 13C_Cellulose_Da_FD_192423 | JGI IMG/M metagenome (GOLD analysis project Ga0247822, IMG submission 192423) | Soil microbial communities from agricultural site in Penn Yan, New York, United States - 13C_Cellulose_Day30 | ecosystem: Environmental > Terrestrial > Soil > Agricultural land | place...
GAATCGCATGCCGAGGATCGGCAGTCGCCGCGTCGATGCGGCGGGGGTGTCGCTGGTCGACGCCTGGATCAACGAGACGACGAGCTGCGCGCGCTGATCTCCGCCGTGGCGAGCTCGCGCCACAGCGGGCGCAGCTCGGCGCGCGTGAACAGCGAGAAGTGATCGGGATCGAGCGCATCGCCGAACATGCGCCCGACGATGCGCACGCGCGCCGCGCCATGGACGTGACCCGCGAACGACGTCGCATCGGTGGGCGTGCACATCCAGTCGCCCGCGCCGACGAACGGCAGCGTCGGCGTCGTCACGTGCGCGGCGGCCGCGAGGTAGTCGACGCCGCGCAGGCTCGTCCACCGCATCGAGCGCGTCCAGCCGGTGAGCTGGCGCACGTAGGTGACGGCCTCGTCGGCGTGACCGAGGCGCAGGGCGCGGATCGGGGCGCGTCCGAACGCGGTGGCCGCGCGCCGGTACGCGGTCATCAGCGCGCGCCGGCGCAGCGGACCGTGCGGGCCGTGCAGCCACACCGCGGTCGAGGCGAGCAGCAAGCGCTTCACCGGCGGGATGCGGTGCGTCCCGAGCGCGGCGGTCGCGACCAGGCCGCCGAGCGAGTGGCCGAGCAACGTGACGTCGGCCGCGGCGCACTGCGACGCGCGCGCCGCGGCGATCAAGATCGCCGGCAGATCGAGCTCGACGAGATCGTCGAAGCTCCAGTCGTCGGGGCCCGCCGTCGGTGGGCGCGACCGGCCGTGGCCGCGGAAGTCCGCCACGTAGACATCGAGGCCCGCACCCGCGAGCTCGTGCGCGAACGCGTCCGCGCGGCGCGCCCCGAAGTAGCGACCGTCCGTCATCATCGCGTGCAGGCACACGACGGCGCCACGGCGCACGCCGGCGGCGGGCACGCGATCGATCGCGAGCCGCACGCCATCGACGGTGGTCGCGAACAGCTCCTCGAACACTTAGAAGTAGAACCGCGCGCCGGCGGCAGCATTGAGGGCGGGGTTGAAGCCCTCGCCGTCCTTGAACCAGTACTCCGCGACGCCGGCGACCTCGACGAACACGTCGAGTGGGATCTCCTTGAAGTCGAACACCATGCCGGCGACGGCGCGCAGGCCGACGGCGAACGAGCGTTCGTCGCGTCCGTCGTCATACGAGATCAGGCGCACGCCCGGCCCGACGTAGAACGGCAGCACGAAGCTCGCGCGCTCCTGGAGGATGAACGGGTGGAACACGTAATCGCCGTGGACCTGGAGGCCACCGCCGAGGAATGCGAACCCGACCGCCGCCTGGATCGCCTGATCGTCTTTCAGGTACAGCTTGGCGCTGATGCCCGTCGGCTCGCCGAGGATGAGGCCGACGCCGAGCGTGCCCTTGTCGACGCCGCGCGTGCTCTCGTCGTCCTCACCCGCGAGCGCGGGCGTGGCGAGCGCGGCGAGCACGGCGAGAGCGACGGCAGACCTCATGCGACGACGCTAGCCCGCGCGCGTCACGCGGCGCAACAAAGGGTCATCCAATCGGAAGTTTGCGAATTCGGACCTGGTGCTCCTCGACGGTGACACAGGCGCCTTCGGCAAGATCTCGCTCCAGCTGAGGAAGCGCGCGTTCGAGGACCGCGTTGACAGCATCGACCTTGGCGGTATCGTCAGCTGCGGCGTCCACGGAATCAGCGTGCGATGACGGCGTGGCGCTCGCTCGCGAGCCAGGCGCCGTACTTCGCGGCCTGGTAGACGTCCTCCTTCTCGAGCTCGGGATACTCGCGGGTGATGTCATCCGCGGTGTAGCCATCGCCGAGCAACTTGAGGACGAAGTCGACCGTGATGCGGAGCCCGCGGATCGTCGGCTTGCCTTCGCAGACTGCCGGGTCGATATGGATCCGATCGAGCATGCTGTCAGGCTAGCACGGGTCAGCCGCGCAGCAGGCGGGCGAGCTTGTTGCGGCTGATGCCGAGGGCCCGTGCGGCGGCGGACTGGTTGCCGCCCTCGCGCTCGAGCACGGCGCGCGCGTAGCGACGCTCCGCGTCCTCGAGCGGCAGGTCAGCCGGCAGCGTGATCGCATCGGTGCTCGGCTCGCTCGGGATCGCGATCGCGGGCGTCGAGCGGCTCGGCCCGAGCCCGAGGTCCTTGAGACCGATCGTCGGCCCCTCGCCGAGGACGACGGCGCGCTCGATCGTGTTCTCGAGCTCGCGCACGTTGCCGGGCCACGCGTACGCGGCGAGCGCGGGGCGCGCGTCGGCGGCGAGGCGCATCGCGCGCTTGCGGTAGCGGCGCGTGAACTGATCGATGAAGTGGTTGGCCAGGTCGGCGATGTCGTCACCGCCGCGGGCGCGCAGCGGTGGCACCTCGATCTCGACGACGCGGAGGCGGAAGTAGAGGTCGCTGCGGAACTGCCCCGCGTTCACCATCGCCGCGAGGTCACGGTTGGTCGCTGCGACGATGCGCACGTCGGCGTTCAGCGTCTCGCGCCCGCCGACGCGCTCGAACGCGCGCTCCTGTACGAAGCGCAGCAGCTTGCCCTGCAGCGGCAGCGGCAGCTCGCCGAGCTCGTCGAGGAACAGCGTGCCGCCGTGCGCGGCCTCGACCTTGCCGATGACGCGGCTGTCGGCGCCGGTGTACGCGCCGCGCTCGTGGCCGAACAGCTCGCTCTCGACGAGCGCGGCCGGCAGCGTCGTGCAGTCGACGTTCACGAACGGCGCGTCGCGCCGCGCGCTGTTGATGTGGATCGCACGCGCGAGCAGGCCCTTGCCGGTGCCGGTCTCGCCGCGCAAGAGGACGGTCGCGTCGGTCTGCGCTGCGCGCACGATCATCTCGTAGACCGCCGCCATCGCCGGCGAGGTGCCGATGACGTGGTTGAAGCGGCCGCGCAGCGACAGGCCGCGTTGCTCGTCGTCGCCGCGCAGCGACGTGTAGTCCAGCGCGCGCCCGATCTGCTCGGCGAGCTGGCGCACGAACTCCTCGTCGCGCGCGGTGAACGCCGCCCCCGCGGGCCGCTTGTTGAGCACCTGCAGCACGCCGCGGATCTGGTCGCGCCGCACGATCGGCGCCGTCAGGATCGACGTGGTGTGGTAGCCGATCTTGTGGGCGATCGTGTCGGCCCACCGCGGGTCCGACTGTGCGTCGCGGATGTTGACGAGCTCGCCCGTCGCGGCGACGTGACCGACGACGCCGACGCCGGATGGCACGCGCAGCTCGGGCAGCTCGGGCAACGTGGCCACCCGCGTGCGCAGCTCGCCAGTGGCACCGTCGATCACCCACAACGTCGCGCGGTCGGCGCCCAGCGCGTGCGCGACGCGATCGGCGAACGTCCCGAGCAGATCGTCGAGCTCGACCTCGCCGGCGATCATCGCGCCGAGATCGGCCAGCAGCTCGAACCGCTGCTCGTGCTCGCTCATCCGTGGGGCGATCATCGCATACGTCATGCAGCGGCGGCGCGCTCCGCGTCTCGCGCGTTGAGCACCATGCCCTCGCGCGCGGCGACGGTGCCCGGCAGCTCGCGCGCGGCGTCGGCCTCCAGCGCCGCGAGCTGCGCGTCGGTGCGCCCCGGGTCGTGGTGGAACAGCACCAGCTGCGGCACCCCCGCCGAGCGCGCGAGCTCGGCGCCCGCCTGCCACGTCGAGTGGCCCCAGCCGACCTTCGACGGATACTCGTCGGGCGTGTACTGCGCGTCGTAGACCAGGATGTCGGCGCCCGCCGCGAGCCGCTTCAGCGTCGGATCGACGCACGCGAAGTGCTCGGTGTCGGTCGCGTAGACGATCGACTGGCCCGCGTGCTCGAGGCGAAACCCGTAGACCGGATCCGGGTGATTGAGCCGCGCCATCGTGATCGCGATGTCGCCGATCTCGAAGCGGTCGGTCGCGCGCAGCTCGCGCGTGGTCACCTGGCCACCGAGCTCGTCGAACGCGACCGGAAAGAACGGCGCGCGGAACAGCTCGCGCATCGACGCGTCGAGTGACATCACGCCATTCGGCCCGCTCGCGATCTCGACGCGATGGCCCGGCACGTAGATCGGCGTGAAGAACGGCAGGCCGGCGACGTGGTCCCAGTGCAGGTGCGACAGCAGGATCGTCGAGTGCCGCGGCCCGAGCTTCATGCGCTCGTCGCCGAGCACGCGCAGGCCGGTGCCCGCATCGAGGATGATCCGCGTGTCGCCCGCGCAGACCTCGAGGCACGCCGTGTTCCCGCCGGCGGTGCGGTCGGGGCCGGGCGTCGCGATCGAGCCGCGGACACCGAGGAAGCGAACCGTGAGATCGTGGGTCATCGGCTCCGGGTAGAGCAGCTTCGATGCCACTCGCAGTTCCGCGAGGTTAGCGGCGCTCCCACACTTCAATAGCTCCATTTCGAAGCAGGATTCGCTTCGTCTCGACGCACCGTTGTATCCTGGGAGAGGTGGCAGACCGCAAGCAGCGCAGGCCGACCTCGATCGAGCTGGCAGCGCCGATCTCGCCCGCGACCGAGGAGCTCGAAGCGGTGATGCCGGCGTTCGGCAACACGGTCACCGTGACCGAGATCGGCGGCGAGTTCGATGCGCTGGGCCACGAGCACGGCCGCGCGACGCTCATCCTCATCGCCGGTCCCGATCCCGGGCAGGTGTTCTCGCTCGGCGTGGAGAGCGTGATCGGGCGCGATCCGGTGGTCGACATCGCGATCGATGACTCGGCGGTCAGCCGGCGCCACGCGCGCGTGAGCACGCAGGGTGACCTGCACGTCGTCGAGGATCTCGGCTCGGCCAACGGCACGTTCGTGAACGGCACGCGGATCACGAGGCACGTGCTCGCGAACGGTGATCGTGTCCAGATCGGTCCGCGCGTGGTGCTGCGGTTCGGGCTGCTCGACGAGGCCGAGGAGGCCATGCAGCGCCAGCTGTTCGAGTCGTCGACCCGCGATCCGCTGACCGGCGCCTACAACAAGAAGTACATCACCGAGCGGCTGGTGGCGGAGACGGCGCACGCGCTGCGGCACCGCAGTCCACTCGAGCTCGTGATGTTTGACGTCGACAAGTTCAAGCACGTGAACGACGTCTACGGCCACCTCGTCGGCGACACGGTGCTCCGCGTGATCGCGGAGCGCGTGCACGCGCTGGTGCGCAGCGAGGACGTGTTCGGCCGGTTCGGTGGTGAGGAGTTCGTCGTGATCAGCCGCGCCCCGGACGCGGCGAAGCTCGCCGAGCGGATCCGCGTCGCGATCGAGCGGCTCGCGATCCAGACCGAGCGCGGCCCGCTGCACGTCACCGTCAGCCTCGGCGTCGCGCGCTTCGACGAGCTCGCAAGGGAGGTGACCGCCGGGGCCTTGCTCGACAAGGCCGACCTCCGGCTGCTCGACGCCAAGCGCACGGGCCGCAACCGCGTTTGCGCGCGCGACGACGCCGAGCAGGCCTGAGCGGACACGCTCAAGCAAATCGACGAGCCGCGACCGGCAGGCGAGTGGCCGTCAGTCCTCGTCCGCGCCGAGCAGCACCGCGACCGACACCTCGATCGCATCGAACGGCTCGGCGCGCACGCGCTCACCCGCTGTCGCTCGCAGCGCGACGAGGTACCCATCGTTCGTGTGGCGATGAACGGTGAGCGTGTCGTCGATCTGATCGAGGAGCCAGTAATGAGGGATCCCCGCCTGGTGATAGCGGCGGAGCTTGGTCACGGTGTCCGTCGTTCGGTTCGAGTCACTAACGATCTCGCAGATCCAGTCGGGGCGGACCGGAAGGGGGCGCTCGTTCGTGGCCGTGGGCATGCGCTCGCGCCGCCAACCCACGACATCAGGTCGGAAGATGCGCCCATCGAGCAGAACATCGACCTCGGTGGCGATCCACCAGCCGCCAGGGCCTCCCGGACCGCCGGGCTTGCGATGAAACGGCCCGCGCAATGCACCGACGGTGCCTCCCTGGGCATTGCCGTGCTCGAAGGTCGGCATCGCCTTCTCGACGAGCTCGCCGTCGATGAGCTCGACACGCGCGTCGCTCGGGAGAGCCCGCCAGTCGGCGATCGTCTTGAGCCCACCTTTCGACGCGGGAATCGACACATCAGCATCGTAGCATCCGCCTACCCGCCGGGAGGCGGCGACCTCGTCGGGGTTGGGGCGGCCACCAGGATGCTCATGCGTCGGGCTTGGTTCGCTTGGCCCAGCGAGCGAGCTTCTCGTGCAGGCTTTGGCGCGTGATCCCGAGCTGGCGCGCCGCGCGCGACTTGTTCCCGTCGCACTCGGCCAGCGTGCGCCGGACGAGCTCGCGCTCCATCTCGTCGAGCGAAGGAAGTCGTGTTCGCCGAGGCCGGCCATCGAGGGCGGCGATCACGTCGACGATCGTCTCGTCCTTGCTCGCGACGTAGTCCGCGCCGCAGCGCATCGCCTCGACGGCGAGCGGCACCGTGACGTAGCTGCTACACAGCACGCACCGTACCGACGGCCAACGCTGGCGGATCTGCGCGACCACGGTCAGCCCGTCGGCGTCGCCTGGTTCGAGCTGATAGTCGACGATCGCGACGTCGATCGCGTGCGTTCGCAGGAGCTCGAAGGCGGCGTCCCCCGAGGCCGCTGTCGCGACGAGGAACTCGTGCCGGAGGCTGCGCGCGCTCGCGCGCAGGAACAGCGCGTCGTTGTCGACCAGCAGGATCCTCCGCTTCGCGGCACCCTCTTGACTACGGGGGGGGATGCACCAACACCGATCACCGAGCTCGAGCGTAGGCAGCGCGTCCTCCGCTCACAACGCCACCGAGTGTCAAAAAAGGCGACACTTGCTCGCGCGCACGCGCAGCACCTGCTGTGTTCGCACCGCAACTGCGTCACTCGCATCATGCGCATCGCTGTGAGATCGCGCGGCAAACCGGGTGGCTCATCCTCTCGCCATCGGCACGTGCGTTTCAGGCTTGCTGCGCTCGTGTGCCGTCGGTAGTCGATACGTGACCGGTGCACCGCGCGAGGGTCGCGCGCCACGTGGTCGACGTGCCTGGTGCAACGCTCGCCGATGGCGAGTGGAGGGCACGCGTGCGCTCGAAGTCTTGGGGGAGTCATGATGAAGGTACTTTGGGTCTCGCTCGTTCTGTTCAGCCTCGTGATCGTCGCCGCCACGTCCCGTGGTGACGATCTGGGGACCACGACGGAGCCAACGCAGCCGCCGCCCTCGTTCGAGGTCTCGGTGCCGGGGACCGCGCCGCCCGGAGTGACACCGCCCGCTTCACCCTTCGAGCCGTTCGACATCGGCCCGCCGGAGGCGGCCTGGCGGTACGAGCAGCTGTCGCCAGCCGACAAGGCGGTCGCGGATCGCGGGCGCGAGACTTCCGAGTGGGACGCGATCGTCTCGGCTCACATGCGGGTCGCCACCGAGCAGGCCGAGGCCGGCAAGGCGCGGGTGGCCGCAGCGATGCTCGGGCTCGACGGGCTCGACACGCTGGGAGTCGTCCCATGAAGCGAACCGCGATGGTGATGCTCGCGGTACTCGCGAGCTGCGACGGGCAGGAGTCCCAGACCGAGGATGCGAAGCTCGGTCCGCTGACGTTCGAGGTCCCTGCCGACTGGCAGCGCACGAATCACGAGCGGACGGGGACGGTGTCCGCCGAGTGGCGGCCCGACACGAACGCTCGCAAAGAATCGGTGACCGTCGTGCGCAGCGCCGACCGTGCACCGGCCGAGGGCTTCAGCGCCGAACGGCTCGCGAATCTGCTCGCGAACGCGCAGGGCACGCTCCGCGGCGCGCGTGTCTCCAAGGTGACACCGCTCTCGACGCGCCGTGGCCTGACGGGCGCGCGCATCGATGTTTCGTTCCAGCCCGGCGATGGGCCGACGCGGTACCGCCGGGTCCACGCGGTGCTCGTCGACGACACACGTTCGGAGCTCGTGCACGTGCTCTACACGGCGGCGAGCCCCGACGACCACCTCACGGCGTTCTACACGGTGCTCGAGAGTCTGCACCGGGAGGAGGGCTAGCATGATGCGACGCTTCTTGATCGCGTGCGCCTTCGCCGGCGCGCTGTTCGCGCCGGTCACGGCTCGCGCTGCCGAGATCTGCGGCAACGGCATCGACGACGACAGTAACGGCCGCGCCGACGAGGGGTGCCACGCCATGCAGTGCGAGTCGCCGCTGTCGTGCGCCGATACCGGCATGGTCAGTCCGCTGCGCGGATCGCTCCGGTATCAGCTGCCGCCGGACGTCGCGCCCAAGGTGCCCTTCGGCCCTGGGATCGGCCTGCGCCGTTTCTATGCTTCGCACTATCAGCCGGGGCCACCGGCGCCAGCGTTCCAGGCCGCGGGTACCAAGGCGGAGGGCACGACGAGCGCGACCCCGAGCTGGCCGGCGCACCAGGCGGGCGACGTCGCGCTGCTGATCGTCGAGACCACGGGCAACCAGCTGCCGTCGCTCTCGAGCGCGCAGGGCTTCGTCGCGGTGGCCGGATCGCCGCAGAGCACCGGCGCCAGCAATGGCACGACACTGGCGGTGTACTGGAAGCGCGCGGCCTCCGCCTCCGAGGCGGCGCCGACGGTCAGCTCCAGCAACCACGTGCTCGCGCAGATCATCACCTTCCGGGACGTCGCCCCGACCGGCAATCCATGGGATGTCACGGCGGGCGACGCGCTCGGAAGTCAGAGCAGCAGCTTCTCGATCCCCGGTGCGACGACCACAGCACCCAACGCGCTGGTCGTCGGGGTCCTCGCGACCAGCGACGTCGCGACCGCATCGGGCTGGACGAACGCCGGCCTCACCGATCTCACCGCACGTGCCTCGGTCACGACGACCACCGGCAACGGTGGCGGCTTGCACGTCGCCACGGGGATCAAGGCGACCGCGGGCGCGATCGGCGCGACGACGGGCAGCCTCGACGCGGCGAACCGCCAAGCGCGGATGTCGATCGCGCTGCGCGCCGCGGGCGCGCCGGCGCCCGCGTGGATGCAACCGCTCGGTGACCGCTGGCACCACACGTACATGGCGTGGCTGACCAAGACCGGCACCGCGCCGTCGAGCACGATCGTGCTCCACCACCAGGGCCGGGACGTCCTCGCCGCGTACGCGAGCTCGTCGGGAGGCTGGGACACGTACACGCCGCAGGACGGCTTCCGGGTCAAGACGCTGCGCCAGCGCCAAGCATCGCCCAACGAGTTCCAGCTCGTGACCCTGACGGGCGAGACCTTCGTCTACAACAGCGCAGGACGCTTGACCGAGATCTGGGACGGCCTCGGCGGCACGTACACGCACAAGGTCGTCGTGGCGTACGATGGTGCCGGCCAGGTCTCGACGGTCACGGACGCGTCGGACAAGCGACGTCTCCTGTTCGGCTACACGGGCGGCGTCCTCACGTCTGTTCAGTTCCAGATCCTCGGCGGCAGCTGGACCACGTACCACACGACGAGCTACGGCTACGCCGGTGGGGCGCTGTCGACGGTCACGATCGGTGGCGCGCTCGCGCAGACCAACAGCTACGCGGGCGGGTACTTGGCCCAGATCCAAGATGCCGCGGGCAAGAGCATCGCGAGCTTCGCGTACACGGAGTCGCCCGGCCAGGTCGCGCGCATCGACACGACGCAGGGCATGATCGGCTTCGAGTACGCCTCCAGCCGCGCCGCGTGCATGGGCAAGACCGTCCTGCACTTCAACCGCGGCAACGCGCTGTCGTGCAGCACCGACGGCGACTGCGGCTCGGGATTTCTGTGCGGCGGCAAGACCGCCAGTGGCGCGACCGGCGTCTGCTTCCGCGCGGCGAGGTGCCTGACCGTCGCGAGCCCGAGCGACGACGTCATCACCACCGTCGCGCCGCTCGGTCCGCCGAGCGAAAGTTGCACCGGCGCTTGCGCGACGGTGGCACAGTACCTGTGGAACGGCCCCGGCTCGCTCGACAACTACGGGACGCAGGACGCAGCCGGCAACTACACCACGCGCACCTTCGACGCCAACGGCATGGTCACGCAGGTCACCTTCGGCGATCCGGACTCCAACCCGAGCAACGGCAACGGCTCGCGCACGGAGTGGCGCTACTACGGTGACGCCAACTACCCCGGGAAGGTCACCGAGATCCGGCGCCGGAGCGATCTGTCGACGGCGGCCGCCTCCTGCTCCGCCAGCAACGTCGACGGCTGCCTGCGGACCGTGTACACGTACCGCCAGCCCGGCACGCCAGGCGAGGGCCGGGTCGCGACGATCACGCAGACCGGCTACTTCGATCTCGATTCGAGCGGCAATCCGCTCTCGCACTACGTGTCTCTCCCGACGACAACCAATAGCTATGACACGGAAGGACGCGTGACCCAGGTCGACGGGCCGCTCTCCGGCAGCAGCGACCTCACGCTGTTCGAGTATCACGACACCCCCGGCACCTTCGCCGACGATTTTCTGTCCAGGATCCGGCGCTCGAAGGCCGCGTCGAGCTACCTCGACCAGCAGGCGACGCTCTATGACTTCTGGGGCAACCCGTCGACGCTGGTCGATGCGGACGGAACACTTACCTGCCTGACCTTCTCGAGCGCGCGCGGCACGCTGAGCCAGCGGCGTGAAGCGATGGCGGGGCAGAGCACGTGTACGGCGGGGACGGGCGACCTCGTCACCGCGTGGGATCGCGACACCGCGCTACGGCTCGTCAAGCTCACGCGCGCCGACGGCTCGTGCCTGTTCTTCGAGTACGACGCCAAGGGCCACCTCGAGCGCACGAAGCGGCGCGATGACTGCAACGCGGGCTCGGCGGGCGACAAGCAGGAGTTCGTCTACGACGCCGAGGGCCTCGTGACCGAGGTCCAGACCTACGACGCGTCGAACGTCCTCACCGCGAGGCAGCAGTTCACGTACTTCGACAGCCGCCGCCTCGAGAAAGTGCTCAACCCGGTCAACCCGTCGACGTGGACCGGCGTCCAGTACGATGCGCGCGGTCTCGTGAGCCAGGTGGACGCTGCAGGCAACCTCGGCAAGACCGTGTTTCAGCGCACGGGCACCGCCGGGGCCGAGGGCCGCGTCACCGCCGTCGACAAGTACAAGACCAGCACGCTGTTCGACACCTGGAGCCTGGTCTACAGCTGGCTGGGCGAGCAGACCGCGGTCACCGACGGAGACAGCAAGGTCACGCAGACGGTGCGAGACGACCTCGGCCGCGTGGTCAAGCTCGTCTCGCCGGACATGGACTACCCGGTGATCCATCGCTTCGACAGCGGCTCGCGCCGCTACCAGGCGCAGGAGCGGTTCGGTGCCGGCGCGGACCAGCGCAACCACAGCTTCACGTTCGACCTCCTCGGCCGTCCCTTGACCGACGACTACGCCGTCGGGCACAGCGCGGGGACGTGCGGCCGGCCAACGAATCCGCCCGAGATCGAGCGCGTCTACGATGCGCCGCCGGTCACGTGTCCGATCGACAGCGGCACCGGCTGCACGCTCACTCAGGGCCGGCTCGCATACGTCAGGGTGCGGCTTGCGTGCGCCACCGGGGTTGGCCTGGACGACTCGATCGACCAGGAGACCTTCTACGGATACGACGCCGCCGGCCGTAGGACCGTCGAGTACATCCGCGACGACCTCGGCCGAGTTGACGTGCAGAAGTTCCTCTGGACGCCGAATGGCGAGCTCGCCGAGGTGACGACGCCGAGCACCGCCACGATCAACTGGAGCTACGGTTCCGGTTCGAGCAACTCGGACACGGACCGCGTGACCGCGATCTCGCGCAACGGCGTCGGCAACCCGGTGGTCAGCAGCGTCAGCTGGTACCCGTACGGCCCGCTCGCGCAATACAACCAACTGAACACCTATGGCGGCACCGCGCTACGCACGCGACTCACGCGGAACCTCGCCTACCGCCCCGACAAGTACTTCCTCGAGACCCAGACGGGCGGCACCATCCTTCACCAGCTCACGGTGACAGAAGATGCGAAGGGGCGCGTCACCGGCCGCGACTTCACGTCGACGGTCGCCGGTGTACGCGACTCGTTCTTCCTCTACGACCACCAGGATCGCGTCGTGTGCGAGACGACGAATGTCGTGTCGACGTGTCCGACGAGCGGCGGCACGCTCAAGAACAACCACAGCGCCTCGCCGCCGTTCACGAACGCCGGAGACTGGAAGCGCCTGCTGCGACCCATCCCCGGCCGCACGGGCCTCGTGCACGAGTTCAATCCCCTGGGCTACTGGGACGCCCACCGCATCATCAGCGTGAGCCAGTCAGATGCAGTGCCAAACCTGGGCACGCAGACTTTCAGCTACTTCGTCGATGGTGACCGCTCGCAGGCTCACCTCACGGGTCAGTCGGGGGGGCCCAGTCACTGGTACACCTACGACAATCGTCACAATCTGACGCAGGTCCTCGGGTACCTCTGGAATCCATCGGCGTCGGCCTGGCAACTCTACTCGCTATCAAGCGCCTTCGATGCCAAGGGCAAGCGTGTGTGGAAGATGCTCCAGAACACCGTCACGGGGACCACCGCGCTGACGTACTTCTACTACGATCCGCTTGGTCGCCTTACCGAGGTTCGCCACACCCCGGATGGGGCGAGCCCATCGACGTACTCACTCTTCCAGATGATCTGGCTCGGCGATCGTCTCACTGCCTACTGGCAGACCGACTACCCTTCGGTGACGACTTCGAAGCGCTACGTCGTCACCGACGAGACCAACCGCCCGGTCGAGATGTGGAGCTGGCCCACGTCGAACAACGCCGCGGCGGTCTGGGGGATCGATCCAAGCGCCTGGGGCTTCGACACGCAGCTCCTCGGGGCGAACATCTTTCAGCCGGTCCTCTTTGCCGGGCAGTACAAGGACACGGAGACGACCGCGTTCCTAAACGATACGGTGTCCGTCCACCGGCCGGGCTTGTTGCTCGATAAGGCCAGGACGTACGACGCGTTCGCCGGGAGCTACCTGCAGGTATCACCTGGTGCACCTGCTTACGGTTACGCGGGTGCCTTCACGGCAGGAGTCATAGACTTCGATTCTACATCATCTATTACACATATTACACTTGATCGATCTAGCTCGACGATCGCAGCCCAATCTCTGGGCATTCCGGACCTGGTCGACCTGGTCACGAACATGCCACTTAGTATGAAAGGCTTGCCAGATCAAAATAATCAAGATCTGGAACTTGGAGAAGTGCTGATTTGGTACAATGCATGGGTGCTGTTTCCAGGATTCTTCTACGAGGACTTTTCAACCAATCCTGCAGATAGCGATACCGTTTCAACGGTTCCCGTTTCTGCGCCGTCAACTGGGGACTTTATTGGCGCCGTAGACACTAGGAATATTCCATATGTGTTAGACGGGGGGCGTACTCCAGCTGATAGTCCTTTGTATGCACCTGTCAAGGCCTTGTGACGTGTGAGGACAACTGCGGAAACGAACCACCAGTACTATGCAGAGCAGTTGTCCATGGAAAACCATGGCGCATATCTGGGCCGCCGACCATCCCGAATCATGGAAAGACATGGAAGAC
>Ga0247822_10001794_pt1 | contig 13368 bp, 12 predicted proteins | sample 13C_Cellulose_Da_FD_192423 | JGI IMG/M metagenome (GOLD analysis project Ga0247822, IMG submission 192423) | Soil microbial communities from agricultural site in Penn Yan, New York, United States - 13C_Cellulose_Day30 | ecosystem: Environmental > Terrestrial > Soil > Agricultural land | place...
GATCGCGGTCGAGGTCGCGGCGGGACAGCGCGCCGATGATCTGGGCGCGGAACAGCGCGACCGCCTCGGCGTGGTCGCGCGGAGTCAGGGACTCGGGCATGCCCTCGCTCGTCCCACGCTGCCGGCGGCACCGACAGGGCCCAACGCGGTGGGCCGGCTTCGTCGACGGAGCACGGCGCGGTGGCCATCACGTCAGCCGAGCGCGGCGCCTCCCGCGTAGGCCAGCGCGCCGACCTGCCCAACGGTCAACGCCGGTGCGTGTCCAGCCGCGATCTGAGCGGCCCGTGCTGCGGCTGAGCGCGGCGCCAGGCCCGCCGCGACGGCGCACCACGACCAAGCGCCGGACGCGACCGCATTGGCCCAGCGTCGCACCGCGCGCCAGCTGGTCGCCTCCCGGCTGGGCCATGCACCGACCCGCGCTCGCACCACCGTCGTCGGTTGCCCGCCCAGCGCCCAGAGGGCGAGCGCCAGGCAGATCGCGGCTCGCCCGTAGTGCCGCCGCGGCTCGATCCCGCGGGGCACGACTGTTGGTGGTCGTCCGAAAGCGCGGAAATCTGACCAGGCCGGCCGCCGGTCACGACTTGGCGCGGCGTGAGCGCTTGGCGGTCTCGGCGTCGCGGCGGCGGTACGAGTCGCCCTCGATGGCGATGACGTCGGCGTGGTGGACGACGCGGTCGATGAGGGCGGTGGCGCAGGCGGCGTTGGGGAAGATGGACGGCCACTCGGCGAACGGGAGGTTCGTTGTGAGGACGAGGCTCTTGTGCTCGTAGCGACGCGAGACGATCTGGAACAGGAGGTCGGCGTTGCGGTTGTCGTAGGACAGGTAGCCGATCTCGTCGATGACGAGGAGCGCGGGTCGGCTGTAGTGCCGGAGACGGCGATCGAGGGCGCGTGCGGAGTCCTGGGCGGCGAGGTCGAGGAGGAGCTGGCTCGCGGTCACGACGAGCACCGAGTGGCCGGCGGCGATGGCGGCGTGGGCGATGTTCTTCGCGAGCATGGTCTTGCCGAGGCCCTGGGGCGCGACCAGCACGAGGTTGCGGCCGGTCTCGATGAAGTCGAGGCGCAGCGCGGCTTCGACGGCGGCGCGGTCGATGCGGGACGGCCAGCCCCAGTCGAAGTCGGTGACGGGCTTGAACCGGCCGATGCGCGACCGGAGCAGCCGGCGCTCGAGGCTCCGGCGGGCTCGGTCGGCGTTCTCGAGCTGCGCGACGTGCTCGAGGATCTCGACGACGCCGAGCCGGCGCTTGGTCGCGAGTGCGACCAGGTCGTCGAGGTGGTCGGCGCTGTGCCGGAGGCCGAGGGCGCGGAGCTGGGTGACGAGTTCACTCATCGTCGCCTCCTTCGTTCGCACGGGCCAGGTCGTCGTAGCGAGCCAGGTCGTGCGGCGTGACGCGCAGGTCGCGGACGCGCGGATCGGCGGGCAGCACGACGTCGAGCGGAGGCGGCCTGCGACGAGCGCGGGCGCGCTGGTCGAGCACGTGTGCGACGGCGTCGGCGGAGAGCGCGTTGCGCGCCAGCGCGTCGGCCAGCGCCGCCTCGACCTCGGCCGCGCCGTAGCGGTCGAGCATCTTGCCGAGGCGGAACGTATGGGGCGCAAGCCGCTCGCCTCGGCGCGCGAGCGCGTCGAGGAACGGCCCGGCGGAGGCACAGGCCTGGCGCAGCCGGTCGCGGCCGCGGAGGTCGCGTGCGCGCCGCTTGGCGTCGCCGAGGTCGGCGAGATGCGTCGGGTCCTCGACGGTGACCAGTCGGCCCCAGCTGCGCGGGTGCCGTGCGACGACGTCGCCAGCCGCGTCGGCGATGCGCACCTCGGCCTCGGACGCGACGAGCGTCAGCGGCACCTCGACGAGGCGGTGCGGGATCGAGTAGTCGTTGCCGTCGAAGCGCAGGTAGGGCGTCTTGCCCGACGCGATCGACCGGACGAGGTCCGTGGGGAACCGGTGGGCCGGCAGCGGCAGGAGCCGAGGCCGCTCCTCGACCAGCGCGTCGCGCACGAGCCGCCGGTCCGGATCGTCGGGGACGACGCGGGCGTGGGCGATGCGGTCGAGCCAGTCGGCGAGCTGCGCGTTCAGGTCGTCGACCGACGCGAACCGGCGCGCGGCGAAGAACGAGTGGCGCAGGTACTGGATCGCGCGCTCGACCTTGCCCTTCTCGTTGCCGCGGTACGGCGCGCAGGGCGTCGGTGCGAAGTGGTAGTGGCCGGCGAGCTCGAGGATGCTCGGGTGGAACCGGATGTGCTCACCCTGGCGTTCGAGCACGACCGACTTGAGGTTGTCGTAGAGCACCTGGCGCGGCACCCCGCCGAACGCCTCGAAGCCGAGGACGTGCCCGCGCAGGAACGACTCGAGCGTCTGGTCGAGGCTGAAGCGCGCGAACAATGCCCGCGAGCAGCCGAGGACCATCACGAAGCACGACAGCGGCCGACGCGCGGTGCCGATGGTGAACGTGCCGAAGTGGCCCCAGTCGACCTGGGCTTGCTCGCCGGGGAAGGTGCGGACGCGCAGGAACGCCTCCCGCGGCCGCGGCCGTACGTCATGGACCCAGCGACGCACCTGCACGTACGAGCCGCGGTAGCCGCGCTCGCGCGCCATCTCGAACAGTCGCGACGCACGCAGCTTAGGGTGCTTCTCGAGGACGTCGAGCAGGAACGGCTTGTACGGGTCGAGCAACGCCGGCCGCACGGTGCCGCGGCTGGCCATGCGGTCGACCTCGAGCGCGCGCCGAACCGTGTCGTGGTGAAGCCCGAGCTGGCCGGCGATGGTGCCGATGCGCCAGTGCTCGGCGTGGAACAGGCGCCGGATGCGCGCGACCGTGCTGTCGTCGATCATCGCGCCACCGCCATCGGCACGAGCTGCGTGGCGCCGTGCAGGTCACTCGCCCCGCGGCGGCGGCGGCGTGGGCGGGGCTCGGGCAACACCTCGCGCAGTGGCGCTCCGACGAGCGAGTCGCCGGGCGAGGAAGCCGTGTCGAATGAAGGCGACGGCTCGGCCGCAGACCGCGCAGCGCGAGGCGCGTCGTGCCACTGACTCGATGCCGCGAGCAGCGTCAGTGCCGTGGGCCGGTGCTGTGGACGCCTGTCCACTGCCGCCGTGCGGGTCTCTGTCGGGTTCGGGTCGGTGCCGACCCAGAGCGTGTCCATCAGGCTCCTCCTCGCCGGCGACATGGGCCGGCCCGTCACCCACTACGTGGCGGGGCAACTTCTCGGGACCCTGATGCGTCACGTTCTTGCGCCGGTCTCGGTAGTCCTGCGCCCGCGCCGCGTGGTTGAACCGGCCCGCGCGCGTCCGCTGATGGCGCTGGCCGGCCTCGCGCTGCTTCTCGCGGCGGGCCACGGCGGCGCAGGTACGAGCGCAGTACCGCTGCCCCCGGTCACACCGCCGGCAGACGAAGAACACCTGCCCGCAGGCGGGCCGGTTGCACACCACGAAGCGCAGCGAGTCCACGGCTCTGGCCGCGGCCGCCAAGAACTGGACGTCGACCCCGACCCGTGCGACGAACGACTCGTCGACGCCGGCTCTGGGCGTACGGCCTGAAGGCTCGAGAGGTCCAGTCTCGGGCCTTCGCTCTTTTCGGCTACGGCGGCGCCGTCCTACCGCGCCGCGAGTGGCCGGGCCAGTTCTCGGCGCAGCCCGGCCTGTCCAGATTCACGCGGTTCCTGGCGACCACCGACAGCACGACCGTCACCACCGCGCCGCAGCCGACGCACAGGTAGCGCCGGCAGGCGATCACAGCCGTCGTCGAGACGGCGGCCACGTCGAGCGGGCCGCGGACCTGGCGATCACGCAGGCCGTGGCCGTGCAGCCCCAGCGCGCCCCTCGCCGGGCGCCCCGCCGCGTCGCAGCGCGGGCACCGCGCCGGTCGCGCCTCCTCGACGGACGGCGGTCGCTGCATCCAGATCTTGACGTCGAGCGCGCGGTGAACGATGAGGGAGGTGCTCTTGGTCGTCACTTGTGGAGCGACCGAGGGCACCAGAGTTCATACCGATGCTCCCACGAGGGTTGGGCGGATCCCGTCGGTTCGACGAAGCCCAGGCCATCGCAACGATCGGATGCGCGGACCGCGTCGGCGGCGACCCCAACTCTCGTGGATCGCATCCGCTGACTCTTCCTCGAGGAATTCCGATCGCTTGGCCAGCGCGAGTATGAACTCTGGGGCACGACGCCGTCGGTGTTGGCGCACCGGCGGCGTCACCTACTTTCGGCGAGCGAGATGCCCAGCCCGACGGACGCGGCCGACATCCTCGTCACGGATCCGGTCCGAGTCCAACTTCCTAGCTGATGGCGTCGATCCCGGTGTCCATCACGCAGTCCGCTCGGTCAGGCCTCGGCGGCCATCAGGCGGCCTGCTCCCTAACACTGGGCTGGGGCGCCAAGCGGATCGCTCGCGAGGTCGGTGTCGCGCGCAACAGAGTGCGTCGCTACCTGCGCGAAGGCGAGGCCGCGGAGAAGCAGGTGCGGCCTGGCGCCCGGACGCTGAACGAAGTGCCCGGACGCTGAACGAAAGTGCCAGTAGGCCACCGCGCGCGAGCTGCTCGACGGCCCCGCCGCTGGCAACGCGGTCATCGTGAAGCGCCTGCTCGCTGAGCAGGAGGTCGAGGTGCCGTTGCGGACGCTGCAGCGGACGCTCCGCCCCGCACCGGCAGGCGAGGCGCGCGGCCGAGGGCGACGGTGCGCCTCAAGACGCCGCCCGGCTACCAGTCGGCCAGCTGCGGCCCGCTCGCCTTGCAAACCAACGGTGCGCCGGCACGCAGAGCATCGAGAAACCGGCCAGGCCAACCGGGCGCCGACTGCCGTCGCCGCTCACGGCCAGAGCGAAATGACCAAATAAGCCCTGCGAGCCGCCCACCTTGTGCAGCCAGATCAGCAAACGACCGGGTACACTGTGTCTCTCGGTCCCGCAGCATGAATGCAGGAATCGACGTAGGGTGTTGGATCTCCGAATGCTCGTTCGCAGGGGCCATCACACACGGCGAGTGATACCCTAGCAAGCCAGCCGACCCTGCTGGGGGCGAGGCCGCGAACGCGGCCTGGGCGAACCACCCAACCGATTGTTTCGCCTCGCACGACGTGTGCCCCCGCACGCACGCGAACGTCAGCAATGTAGTCGTAGTAGGCCCACTTGCCAATACCTGGATGCGCAATCATCACTCCAACGCCAACACGATTGGAAACGACCTCCGAAACGCCAATCACTATCCCATCAGATATCGCTATCACCCGTCCTTCATCGCCTGTCGAGTAGGCCACGGCGCGGCTGGTTGCTTCCTCTTGAGATTCCGTGCCGCCATAGCGATACCGCCCCAAGAAATGAGGGACTGGACGCGCCGTGCTGCAGCCTAGGGCCCACACAATCGCAGTCGCCGCGGACAGCATCCGCACTGCTCTCGACTTCGGAGTTCCTGCTGCCAAGGCCCACATCATGTTCGAGGACCTAACTCAAGGGGCTGGAGGCGGGCTGGTGAAGAGGCAACGATTGTCTACCATCTCCTGCCGGATCTCGTTGCATTCTTCGCACTGTGTGTAGGTGGGATCTGTCTCGAAACGATATATTTCACAATTCGCAACAATTAGCCGGCGGCATCTGAGTTTCACTGAGTCGCTCGCAAGTTTCGAGCACGACTGAAGCGGTGGATCCGATGAGTCGTCGTCATCGTCTGCGCAGTTTCCAATCTGATTGGCCTCAAGACACTCGTTCCCGAGAATTCCGTCGCGGTTCAGATCGCCAGGCAATTGGTTGGCCGGTCCACCGGTGTTCTCCCAGCCGTAGCAACCATAGTGACCGCCCCACTCACCCAGCCCTGCGCAGTCCCCGCCGCCCGCGCCGCCATTCCAGCTGCCGCCGCCTCCCAGGCCACCTCCTCGTCCCTCGTTGCCCCAATGTGAACTGCCGCCCCCACCCGGGATGCCGCTGCATCCGTGGCCTTCGCACCCCCAGGAATCAACGCAAGCTCGATAGCAGTCATCCGCCCGAGGCACGTATTCGCAGACGCTGCAACCTCCGCTCCCATCAAGTCGGCTCCGTGCAACTGCGCCCGCAGGTGGTGTGTAACTCTCCTCGGCGAGTGTGTCCCCTGCTTGCAATAGTGAGCCGGTCAATGGGTCGTAGTAAACAGCGACCACGCAATCAAGTGCTGGGCGAATCACGGTGGATGTCGGGTAGTCGTAGACCACAGTCTCCGGATCGTGGTATGCCCGACTCCTGTCTCCACGCAAGGGCTGATAGACTGACGCTCCCGCCACGATCTCATCCCAGCCAAACGCGTCAGGGCTGAGTGACCAGACCTTGGTCGCGGCGCCGGAGGTTGGCCAGGTCCAGGCCTCGAGCACCTTGTCGCCTGCGTCACTATACAAATAGCGCCGCGACGTCGTGACGGACGGGTAGTCCGTTTGCCAGTACGCGATCGGACGAGTCTCCATCCAGTGAAACTGATAGAGAGAATAGATCGAACTCGAGGCGATGTTTGGCGTGTGCTTCACTTCAATCAGTCGGTCTTCGGTATCGTAGTAAAAGAACCACTGTGCAGTATACGGGTTGTAGCCGCCCTGAGAGTAGCTCTTGAACACTCGACGCCCTTTGTGATCGTATGCATTCGTAAGCGTGTAGGTTGTCCACTCTCCCGCGATCGCGTCGAAGACTTCGCCCGAGATTTGTCGCACATTCGAGCGACCGTCGTAAGTGTACGATCGCCAAGCTTCGGCGTAGTAGTCTGAAGCTTCGCCGCTCCTGTTTCCGCGGTGATCCCACGTAAACGTGGTTGTGCCGGTCGCGGGAGACGTGATGAAGTAGTCGATTTGGTCCCTGCCGGGCTTGAGAGTGTACGAGTACGCGCGAGTTCCCGTGGATGGATGATAGTGGACCATCTGCGTGCGATCGTTGCTTGCCGTGTAGGCGGGAGTGCCGTTCATGTTGGAACGTAGAGTCGGCCCCGACGTTGGGCAGGTCCCAGCCGTGGTGGCGTCGCAGGTGATGCGATCCAGCCAGTCATATGTGAGATGGCGATCTGGGATCGCAGTGGCTGAGTAGTCCAGGGCGGTTGTTCTGCCCTTGAGATCCTCCTCGTAAGTGACGCTAAAATCAGTGGTGACGATGCCATTCGCGTACTCGACCTTTGACGGGCGATACGCCTTGTTCCATGTTAGATAGGCGCCTACTTGCCAGAGAAGTCCGAACGAACCGGTGGTTGCGTTCATTTGCGAGTACTGCATGATTGGACCGAAGGGTAGCCACTTGACGCTGGCTGCGACTGCATTGCCATCTCGCATCAATGCGCCAATCTTGTTGGCATCGGTGTTGCCGAGTTCATTGTATAGCCAGTTTGTCTGGACGCCACTGGGGGACGTTACCTGGCTCAGTCGTCCGTTCTTGGTCCAAGCGTACGCTTGAGTGGCAATGCGGCCTGCATCGTCTCGGATGTACTCCTGGACGGCCCGCCCCGCATCGTCGTAGGAGTAGAAGGTCTCTTGGTCAAGAGTCTTGTCAGCGTATGATGTGCTGCAAAGGAGAGTGGATCTTGCGTATGCAAGCCGACCTGCTTGCCGAGCGCAGGTGGCGCCGACAGGACAGGAGACGGGAGCTGCGTCGTACGCATAGGTGATGTCGACAGGCTGGCCTGATCCACAGTTCTCTGTTCCGTAATCAGCGGTCAGCATTCGTCCAAGGTTATCGTATGTAAATATGTGCGTTGTCTCTCCTGCTGTGCCGTCCGCCTCGACGATTGTGACAACGCGGCCCGCGGCGTCATGCACCTTTAGCGTGGTGCCCGAATCGGGGCTGACGACCTTCGCCTCGCGGCCAAGGTCATCCGAGAATGACTGCACCGCCTTGCTGTCACCGTCGGCCACTTGCGAGGGTGATGGCAACTGTGCAGCATAGTCAAATGTCCACGCGTCAAATGTAGAGCTCGTCTTGTAGCGTCGAAACTCATCCACTCGGTCAAGGGCGTCCGGCAACCACAGGCTGCGCCCTATTCCAGCCTCGAAGTCAACCTGTGCTAGCGTACCGTCTGCGGTGTAAGTGTACGCGCGCGAGTAGGCCTTGTTCACGGGGTTGATGACCGAGGCTGGGTGTCGACTGTCGTGGTATGTGTACTCCTGTTCCCTGCGCACAATGCCAGACTCGTCGAGGTACTCCACTAGCGTCACAAGTGAGTCGGATGGAACGCCGGCCGAGGAGTACGTGTAGATCAGTGTGTTTCCGCTGGAAAGTGGGTTGCAGTCGTCTCGCTCCTTCACCTTCCAAAGCCTGCCAGCGCTGTCGTATTCGCGGAGGATGCAGTCGCCAAACGGGTTCTTAGTCTTGGTGAGACGAAGCCGCGGGTCGTACTCGTACGCGGTTCTCAAATCAGCAGAGTTGACAATGGAGCATGACGTTTGCGACGCCATCGCCACACGGCTCTCAGTAAGGGTTCCGCGATCGGCATCGAAAGTGGCACAGGTAAGTGTGCCATCGGGTTCCTGTCTGCTTGTGGCGCTTCCCCAGTAGTTATAGCTGTCAGTGGTGTCGACAAGGTAGTTCGAGCTGTCCTTCTTTCGTTTGACTTCCTTCGGATAGCCGTCCTTTAGAAGGTCCGAGGATGACCAATATGTATATTCTATGACATCGTTCGAGCCCGCCAGTGGTCCGTCGCTGAGTGTGATCCTCCCTCGGGCGTCGTAGGTATGCGACGTTGTGTATGAATAGGAAACGATTGCGCCTGTGGCATCGAAAGTGAACCCGATCTCCTGCACGGCTGCAAGGAGTCCGTCGGCGTTCCACGTGTAGAGGGTTCGTGCGCAGTCGGTGGTTGTGCCTGCGTCGCAGGCGGGCGACGCGCTTGCCTTGAGCTCGCTGATGCGTCGTTCCTCGGTGACGCGACCTGGGAAGTTCGCGTCGCCGTAGAAGTACCAGGTCTTGTGCCCGCCCGCGTTCGTCGGGTCGGAGTCCGTGTCCCCGCGGGCCATGAGCGTCACCAGGCCGTCGGCATTGCGCTGGTAGCTGGTCCAGGTTCCGTCCGCTTGCTTCTCGCCGATGAGGTCAGGCGTCGAACCCCAGTCGTACTCGATGTTCTTGACGCACGCGCCGGTGCAGCCGCCCGAGACCGGCAAGGCGGTCACCGTCTCGACTAGATCCTCGTCCGGCGATGTCGTTATCAAGCAACGAGCCGCTCGATAGCAGAACCCAGCCGGCGTGGATGACGGGTTTGCGATGCCACCGCATAGATGATCGGCCCCGCAGTTGGCGTCGCTGTCACAGGTCGCAATGCCGACGCGGTTGAAGAAGATGACCGTGCCGCCAGAACAGGCGCCCCGGCTCGAGTTGTACTCATACCCGAGTTCGCCGCTCTCGCTCACACTCCGGACCACCTTGCCCGGCGTTGCGGCCAGGTACGTCAAGGAGATGATGTCCTTGTTGTCTCCGTCCACGACCTTCGTGAGGTAGCCGCCCGAGTACTGCATGGTTTGCGCAACCTTGCTGCCGATCGACACCGACGTTGGATTGCCGCTCGTGTAGCCGTAGACGACGGTCACCCGCGTGGTCCAGGTCGAGCCGTCAAACGTCTGATATGCGAGCGTCGAGGCCACTCCACTTGCGTAGCTGAACAGAAAACGCTTCCGGTTCGACGCGTCGGTGACTGTCGAGACCTGACCACTGCCGTCGTACGCGAGCGTGACCTTGTTCGGCGTCGCCAGGGTGTCGCGTACTTCGGTTAGCTTCCCCGTTGGGGATGCCCAGTCGTACACGTACACGGTCCCGGTCAGCGTGCGCAGCTCCCACTGGTAGGGCGAGCTTGTCGACTGCCTCAGGTAGTCCGCCTCGAAGCCTTCTTGCGGCGTGTAGTAGTCGTAGCCCCCGTTGGTGCTCGCGTACTGGAACAGCACGTCCTGGCCGGTGACCGTGTGGAGGATGACCTGGTCCGGACTCGGCGCCGTGTCCTTATCGAGCCATGACATGTAGTTGTGGCCCCAATGCGGGCCGAGCGGCTTGCGATAAGCCGGGGCGCCGCCGCCTGGCTCGTAGAGGCTCGTGTAGAACCGCTGGAACGAGAGCGACGGCCCGTAGGCAACGTCGGGAGCGACGTCGGGCGGCAGCGTATACACGACGTTTCCGGACGTCGGCGCGACGCGCCCGGCGGTGCGACACGAGAGGGGCGACTCGCAGACGCCCGTGACGGCGGAAGGATTGCAGCCTTCATCGGCCATCAGATCGCTGTCGTTGTCGATGCCGTCGCCGCAAACCTCCGCGGCGGATGCGACCCTGGGGTGCAGAGCAAGCACCACCAGCGGCAATGCTGCGAGGACGATCTTACGTGCCTGCATGTCAGCCCTCCTCCGTGAACGAGGCGATGAGCTGGTTCCTCGTGGCGTCATCGGCCGCGACCTTGGACGGGGCCGTGTCGATCACGTGGAACACGTGACGCTCGCCGACGAGGACGACGTGGGTGCGTTTGTAGAGCCCCTTGGCGTTGGGCGGGGTAAACGTGAGGCGGTAGGCGGTGGCCGGTAGCGACGCCGACACCTCTCGTTTCGCGCTGACGGTCGCCGATGGAAGCCCGCGCAGCACGATATCCGTGGCGTCGATGACCTTCTGCGCAGCCTCGGGTGAGTTCACCGGGACGGCTCGGATCGCGATCGTTCGGGCCGACGAACCCGGTGGGTGAAGGATGACGGCGCCACGATCGTTCGAGCTGGTCCAGTCAGCCGGCACCGAGCAGGAGAACCCCTCGGCGCTGCCTCCGATCTGCTGCGTCGGGCCCGGGCTTTGTTCGGTCCCGAGGCAAGCCACAAGGCCAGCGAGGAGGGGAGCTGCAATCGCCGTCGCCCTCATGGCTCGACCCCCAACGTCTCGATCCCTTCGAGGCCACTGGCCCGCTGCGCCTCGAGGAGGATGCGCTGCGCGCTGGTGGTGGCGGTTGCTGCCGCGTACGCGTCATGCACCGCTTCGCCATTCTGTTCTTCCGCCCACTGCAGTCGAGCCGCCGCTCTGAGCTGCTCGTCGGGCGAAAGGTCGTCCCATTCCGCCGCGCCCGTATCCGAAGGATGCGGGCGCGACGAATCGATCGGTATGGCTCCGCCCGGCGTCGCCGGCGAGGGAGCTGACTGGCCCGTAGTCGACTGGCCGAGGGATGGCGCCGCCGTATCGGCAACAGCCAGTGGCTTGTAGGTGGCAAGAGTGCCTGCGCCCAGTGCGAGCACAAGCAACGGGACCTCTCTGCGCAACATGAGGACTCCTGATGCGAATAGGAGAACGTCGCCGGCGCGTTCGCCGACACGTTGTGTCGCTGCCTTCCCCGCCCCGGACAACACCCTCCACGTTTCGCGTGAGGAGAGCAATCCCCGCAAAAGGGTGATTCGACGAAGATCGACAGGACGGATGGAGACGACGAAAACATCGCGGCGCTCTGTCGCGAAACCTCACCGTTCGTCGCCTCACCTGCGGAGATCTATCCGCCGTCAACCTGACACGCCGCGGCGCCGGTCAGACGATCTGGTCGGCAGTTCCCGACTCGACGGGCCGTCACCGGCCGGGGGCGGCGAGCGTCGCCTCGAGGCCGAAGTGGTCGGACACGAAGGTGCCCTCGTCGTCGAACGGCACCGTGCCGACCAGCTCGATCGACCGGGCCTGCCAGCGCGCGCCGCGCAGCAGGACCCGGTCGATGCGCTTGTGGGTCGGCTTCTGCTTGACCTGGTAGCGCATGGTGTTGACGTCGGTATCGACGGTGTAGCCCGGCTCGCCACCGCGCAGCGCCGGCCACACGTCGACCCAGCGCGGATCGAGCGCCGCGGTCTCGGCGGCGTCGGTCGGCGTGAAGTTGAAGTCGCCGCACAGGACGACGTCGTCGCCGGCCGCGTCGAGGTACGCCTGGATGAGGCCGAGCTGGGCGACCCGCTCGGCGACGCAGTCACCGGTGCTCTCGAGGTGGACGGTGGCGACGGTCAGCCCGCCCGGCAGCTCGGCGACCAGCAGGCGCCGGCCCATCGACGACGGCAGCGTGACCAGGTCGATCCGGCCGAGGCCGCCACGGGCGAGCAGCAGGACACCGTAGTCGCGGAGGCTGTCGCCGTCGGGGTCCGACAGCTCGTAGGCGTCGGCCAGCGCCGCGGTCGCGCGCAGGCGCGCGTGCAGCTCGGGCGTGACCTCCTGCAGCGCGATCACGTCGGGTCGGCGACGGTCGAGCTCGTCGAGCAGCGCGGCCTGTCGCTCGTCGAGCATGTGGCCACCGAACCAGACGTTCCACGTGAGCAGGCGCAGCGCGGGCACGCGTCGTCGTAGCACGGCGCACGCTGTGAGCCTGATCGCGCGGTCGTGGGCGCCGCCGCGCGTGGCGGCCATGCGAGCGCGGCTGCTCGCTTGCCGGCCGAGGTCGCACGGTCAGGGTTCGCGCGATGGGGGCCGCGATCGTCTGGAATCCTGGCGCCGGTGGCGCCGCCGACCTGATCGTCGATGACATCGCCGCGCGTGTCGGCGGCGACGGCGCGCCGGCCGCCGTGTACGCGATCACTGCCGACCGCGATCCCGCGGCGTGTGCGCGGGCCGCGCTGGCCGACGGCGCCGATCCGATCATCGCGGCCGGTGGCGACGGCACGGTGTCGGCGGTGGCCGGCGTGCTGGCCGGCGGCCCGGCCCGGCTCGGCGTGCTGCCGGTCGGGACCTCGAACTCGTTCGCCGCCGCGCTCGACCTGCCGGCCGCGCTCGAGCCGGCGATCGCCACCGTGCGCGCCGGCCAGGAGCGGGTCGTCGACGTCGCCCGGGTCAGGTGCGGCGACGCCCGGCGGATCATGATCCTCCACACCGTGATCGGCCTCCACGCCGCCGCGGTCGTCGGCGCGTCGCGCGAGGCCAAGCAGCGGTGGGGGCTGCTCGCCTACGCGGCGTCGACCGCGCGCGAGCTCGGCGACCTGGCGTCGTTCGAGGTCGCGCTCGAGGTCAACCAGCGCGAGATCCGCTGCCGGGCCATCGACGTCGCGGTCGCCAACCTGGCGCCGCCGCGCACCGTGTACGCCCACGGCCCGGCCCGGCTCGCGCCCGACGACGGGCTGATCGACGTCACCATCGTCGCCGCCGAGACCCTGACCGGGGCGATCGCCGCCGGGCTGCACCTGTACCGCAGCGCGCGCCAGGGCACACCGGCGACCCGCGACGACATCGGCTTCCTGTCGTGCGCGCGGGTCCGCATCGCGACCACGCCGGCGCGCGAGGTCCTCGTCGACGGCGAGCGCCTCGGCGACACCCCGGTCGAGCTCGATGTCTGGCCCGGCGCGCTGCGCGTGCTGGCGCCGCCGCCACCGCCCGACGACCGCGACGCCGCTCGCGGCGTGAAGCTGGCCGGGCTCCCCGACCTGGAGATCGGACCGTCATGATCGCGCCCGCTCCACCGACCGGTGCACCGTGGGC
>Ga0247822_10001796_pt1 | contig 13361 bp, 11 predicted proteins | sample 13C_Cellulose_Da_FD_192423 | JGI IMG/M metagenome (GOLD analysis project Ga0247822, IMG submission 192423) | Soil microbial communities from agricultural site in Penn Yan, New York, United States - 13C_Cellulose_Day30 | ecosystem: Environmental > Terrestrial > Soil > Agricultural land | place...
GTTTCCCATTCTGACCGGGAGACCACGGAGGGTCGGACCAATGATTCTTCGGTATTCGTCGTCATAGCTTCCTTTCCAGATCGGAAGTTTATCCTCCGATGCTCGTTTCAAAGATATGACGAACGAAAAACGCCGCTCAGGACATCCCGGCGGCGTTTTTGGCAAGAAAGCTGAAAATCGAGGCCTAGAAAGTAGGAGCCTCCGAGGCGATGACCACCTTGCCGCCGACCGGCATGATCTGGAAAATCTCGGGCGCGGTCTTCGACGGCATACGCACGCAGCCGTGGGACGCGGCGACGCCGGGGATGTAGCCGACGTGGAGGCCTACGCCGGAGTTGGTCAGGCGCATCCAGTAGGGCATGGCGGCGCCGACGAACTTGCCGCCGGGAGGGACGGGGTCGGTGCGCACATCGGCGTCGAGGACGGAGACCTTGCCGAGCTCGTCGTAGATGCGTCCGTAAAGATTTGAGTGATAGTCCTTTTCCTTGCTGAGGATCGTGTAGGAGCCCGCCGGGGTGGGGTGGGTCTTCTTGCCCGTGGCGACGGGGAAGTCCATGGCGATGGCTCCGCGGACGAGGAGGTAGGCGCGCTGATCCGCCGTGGAGACGTAGAGCACGGTATTCTCCGGCGTCGACATGGCGATGATCTCCTTGTTGCGGTAGGTGTTCTTTTTCCAGCCGCCGAGCGAGCGGAAAATGCCGTGCTCCGTGCGAGCCTTGGCCTGGAGTTCCTGATCCGCGCGCAGCTGGGCTTTGGACACGCCGGAGGGCGAGGTGGTTTCACAACCAGTCGTAAAAATGGCGACAGCGAGGAGTCCGAAGGCAATGAGAGTCCGGGAAAACATGCGAAAGAGCACCCAACCTAAAAACAGGCCGCAAGAAAAGCGATGATTTCCATGTTGTCAAAAGCTCCCCGTATGCAAATTATATTCGGTTTGGAGTCGATCGACCCGCGACGGGTTTTTTCGATGTCCGAAAGGAGGCAAAACACTTACTTACACCAGCGCATGACAAAACCCGCAACCGCCGCAAGTCAGGTCGACTACGCGAAGGCTCCCATCAACACGAGCCTTTCCAAAGACGACAAAGTGCGCCTCCTCCGTGACATGATCCGCATCCGTCGGTTTGAGTTGACCTCGCTGAAGGTCTATCAGTCCGGCAAAGTGGGCGGGTTTTTGCATCTTTATAATGGGCAGGAGTCCGTCGCCGTCGGCACGACCTCCCTCATGGGCGACAACGATCATGTGATCACCGCCTATCGCGACCACGGCCACGCTCTCTCGGTCGGCATGTCGATGAACGAATGTATGGCCGAGCTGTACGGCAAGGCCACGGGTTGCTCCAAGGGCAAGGGCGGCTCGATGCACTTCTTCGCTCCGGATAAGAACTACTGGGGCGGCCACGGTATCGTCGGCGGCCAGACGCCACTCGGCCTCGGTCTCGCCTACGGCCTCAAGTACAAGGGCCTCACGGGCGCCGCGATGTGCTTCCTCGGAGACGGCGCGGTGAACCAGGGTTGCTTCTACGAGAGCATGAACATGGCGTCGCTTTTCGACCTGCCAGTCATCTACATCATCGAGAACAACCGCTACTCGATGGGCACCAGCCTGGAGCGTTCCTCCGTGGTGGACAAGTATCTGGCTCAGCGTGCCGAGGCCTTCTGCATCGAGTGGGAAGCCGCCAATGGCGAAGACATTTACGAAGTCCGCGCCGTGACCCAAAAGGCCATCGAGCGCGCGCACAAGGAATCCCGCCCGACGGTCCTCGAGTTTGAGACCTACCGCTACTACGGCCACTCCGTCGCCGACGCCAAGCACAAGGGCGGCTACCGTCAGGAAAACGAAATCGATCTCTACAAGAAGCAGCACGACCCGATCCAGCTCTTCAAACAACGCCTGATCGACGAGAAAGTCATCAGCGAAGAGCAGTACGAGGCCATCGACGCCGAGGCGAAGAAGGAAGCGAACGCCGCCACGCAGTTCGCCGACGAAAGCCCGAACCCCACGGTCGAGAGCATCTTTGAGGATGTGTACTTCGAGGTGGACCGCCAGACAGAAGCCGGACGCACGGGCCGCTTCTTCTTCAACAACGACTAAGCACCCCTCGTAGCTTTCCCAACTTTCGCACTCTGTAATTTCTCATGGCTCTGATCGAATACCGCGACGCCCTCAACCAGGCATTTGCCGAAGAAATCGAACGCGACCCGAATGTGGTCCTGATCGGTGAAGAGGTGGCTCAATATGACGGCGCTTACAAAGTGACCCGTGGCCTCTGGAAGAAGTACGGCGACAAGCGCCTCATGGACACGCCGATCAGCGAAGCCGCTTTCATCGGCATGGGCGTGGGTGCCTCCATGCTGGGTCTCCGCCCGGTGATCGAGCTCATGTTCTGGAGCTTCGCCTCCGTCGCCTACGACCAGATCATCAACAACGCTGGCCAGATCCGCTACATGAGCGGCGGCCTGATCAACTGTCCCATCGTCATCCGTGGCCCAGCCAACGGCGGCACAAATGTCGGCGCGACTCACTCGCACACTCCGGAAAACTGGCTCGCCGCTATTCCCGGCCTGAAAGTCGTCTCCGCCGCCACGGCCTATGACGCCAAGGGCCTGATGAAGAGCGCCATCCGAGACAACGATCCCGTGATGTTCATGGAGAACACTCTCCTTTACGGCATCAAGGGCGAAGTCCCCGAAGAGGAATACACCATCCCTCTCGGCGTGGCCGACGTGAAGCGCGAAGGTACAGATATCACGCTCGTCTCGCACGGTCGTGCAGTCCTTACCGCCCTCCAGGCGGCCGAGATCCTCGCAGCGGAGCACAACATCAATGCCGAGGTCATAGACCTGCGCTCGATCCGCCCTCTCGACGAGGAGACGATCCTGAAGTCGGTGCGCAAGACCCACCGCGCCGTGCTCGTGGACGAGAACAAGCCATTCTGCGGGACCTCCGCCCAGATCTCCTCGCTCCTCATGGAGCAGGCCTTTGACGATCTCGACGCTCCCGTTGGACGCGTCTGCTCGCTCGACGCCCCGGCGATCTACTCGCCAGCCGTGGAGCCTCTCCAACTCCCGACTCCCGAGCGCGTCATCAAAAAGGTGCTCGCCACCTGCTAATCATCTCCACTTTTATCTCATACTGCCCATGCCCACTGTAACGATGCCCAAATTGAGCGACACGATGACCGAAGGGACCATCGCGCGCTGGCGTAAGAAGAAGGGTGACACTATCGAGACGGGGGACATCCTCGCCGAAGTGGAAACCGACAAAGCCACCATGGAAATGGAGGCTTTCGATGACGGCATCCTGCAGGAAATCTACGTGCCGGATGGTGGCAAGGCCGCCGTCGGCGCGAAGGTCGCCCTGATCCTGGCCGAAGGCGAATCCGCCGAAGCCGAAGAGGCTCCCAAAGCCGAGGCCGATCTCACGACCAAAGGCTCGGACAAAGCTCCCGAAGCCAAGACGGAGGCCAAGGCCGCCGCTCCAGCCGCCGGCGTCGATCCGAACGCCCGCGTCAAGGCTTCCCCGCTCGCCCGTAAGATCGCCAAGCAGCGCGGCGTCAGCCTAGCCGGCATCACCGGCACCGGCCCGACCGGCCGCGTCGTCGCCAAGGACGTACCCGCGGAAGGTTCCGCTCCAGCCGCTGGCGCTTCCGTCGCAGCCGCCGCTCCCGCGCTCAAGATCCCGCCGACTCCCGCCGGCGAAGGCGACACCACCGTGCCGCTCAGCAACATGCGCCGCACGATTGCTGATCGTCTCGTCGCGAGCAAGCAGCAGAACCCGCACTTCTACCTCTCCATCGAGGTCGACGCTTCACAGCTCATGCGCCTGCGCAAGGAAGCCAACACGGCCAACGAAGCCGCCGGTCTGCCGAAGCTCACGGTGAACGACTTTGTCCTGCTCGCCATCGCGCGTTCCGCTTCTCAGCATCCGAACGTCAATGCAGCTTGGGCTGGTGACTCGATCATCCAATACGGTGCGGTGAATCTCGCGGTCGCGGTCGCAGTCGAGGACGGCCTCGTCACTCCAGTCATCCGCAACGCGCACAAGCTGTCCCTCAAGGACATCAGCTCGTCCGTGAAGGACCTCGCCACCCGCGCCCGTAACAAGAAACTCAAACCCGAAGAGTACCAGGGCGGCACGATCACCGTGTCGAACCTCGGCTCCTACGGCATCGAGCAGTTCTTCGCCATCGTCAACCCGCCTCAGGCCGCGATCCTCGCGGTCGGCGCGATCGTCAAGAAGCCTGTGGTCAACGCCAAAGGTGAGATCGTGGTCGGCGAGCGCATGAATATCTCGCTCAGCGGCGACCACCGTGTGGTGGACGGCGCGGTCGGAGCGGAGTTCCTCACCACGCTGCGCAAGCTGGTGGAGAATCCCGCCTTGATGCTGTTCTAAACGAACGGTCTCAACTTACGAAAAAAAGCCCCGTATGCGAATACGGGGCTTTTTTGTGCCCGCAAACCGATGCAGGCGCTGACCGACCGCTGCCCGTTTGGGAACAGCGGCCAACTAGCATTGCTTAGCTGCCGATGCGCACGACGACCTTCCCGAAGTGAGAGCCGCTGTGCAGATATTTCAAAGCAGCCGGGGCTTCGTCGAAGTCGAACACCCGGTCGATGACGGGCTTGAGTTGAGCCTGGATGACGGCACGGTTCAGCGCCTCAGACATCTCGCGGGAACCGACGAAGATGCCCTGCACGCGCAGGCTTTTCATGAGGACCTTCATGGAATCCAGGCCCTCGCCTTGCGTCAGGACGCCGATCACGGACACCAGACCACCGACCCGCGCGGCATTGATCGAGCGCGGCAGCGTACCCGCTCCGCCGACCTCGACGACGTGATCCACACCAGCCTTGCCGGTAAGGCGGAGGACTTCCTTATCCCAGTCGGGTGTCGTCTTGTAGTTGATCGTTTCATCGGCGCCTAACTCGCGCACGCGAGCCAGCTTCTCGTCACTGCTGGATGTCGCGATCACTTTCGCTGCGTGCAGCTTGGCGAGTTGCAGGGCGAAGATCGACACGCCGCCCGTGCCGAGCGTGAGAATCGTATCGCCCGCCTTGATCTGGCCAACGCAGACGAGGGCGTTCCAAGCCGTGACGGCGGCGCAGGGTAGGGTGGCAGCCTCTTCATAGGAGAGGTAATCAGGAATCCGCACGAGCCCATCCTGGGAGAAAGTGGCGTACTCACGCAGCACGCCGTCGATGCTCCCGCCGCCGAGCGCGGTGGCGCCATGCTCTGGAGCAGGCGGACCGGAAAGCCAACCCTGCATGAAAATTGGCGAAACCCGGTCTCCGACCTGCCACTGCGTGACGCCGGAACCGACGGCGGTCACCTCGCCCGCGCCATCGGAGAAGGGCACTGAGGGAAGGGCGGGATTGGGATTATAAAGGCCCCAGGCAAAAAGAAGATCGCGATAGTTCAGCGAGGCGGCGTGAAACTTGACCTGCACCTCTCCGGCACCCGGCGTCGGGATGTCGCGTTCCACGAGGGTGAGATTTTCGAGGCCGAGCTGCGCGTATTCGTAGGACTTCATAGGAATCTCTTAGTTCGGCGAGATCCGCGCCCGGGTCAAATTGAGAATTCAGCGTGAAGGCTCGCCCGTAGTCTGGGCCAGCGCGGGCGGGAGCGGTTTTTCGAAAACGATCTTGGATTCGCGGCCCTCGCGTGTTTCGACAGCGACGAGCTGGTAACCTTCGGAGATCAAAAACCGCAACATCGCGGGGAAGCGATTCATGCTCTTCACGATGATTTTCGTCAGTCCCATCTCACGCACGAGCCGCTCCTGCAATCTTAGCAACTCACGAGCGACGCCGTGTTGCCGGAAAGCGGGCTCCACCCCGCCGATCCAGCTGTCAAAGGTCTCCTGGCCGATCGTGTACCCTAGCTTGAACCCCACGATCCGATCCTCGACTCTCGCAACCACCAGGAGGGGATGACCTGTCACCTTAGCCGCGATGGTCTCCTCCGTGAGGGGATCGAGCTCCGGAATGGCCGCGACCAGGGGTCTGATATCAAAGGGCCAGTCGGCGCGCTCATAAACAACAGCCATACGCGAGCCATGATAAGACCGAGACGGCTCCCTAAAAAGCAGAAAGGGCCGCGTGATAGACGCGACCCTTTCCTAATAACTAATGAAGTATTAACTTAGCGCTTGGCCAGCACGGTGCTTTCGTAGCTCTTCACTTCCTTGAGCCAGGCGGGGCCGACCGGCACGTTCTGGCGACGGCAATGCTCGTCCCAGACAGCAGCGAAGGGCAGGGTCTTGAGTTCTTCCAGCAGGGCGAGACGCGAGGTGTTGTCGCCTTCGTTCTCGATCTGGCGGAGCTGGTCGATCGGCTCCAGGAGAGCGATGAGGAGGCTCTTGAGCGCGCTGCGCGTACCGATGACCCAGGCGGCCACGCGGTTGATGCTGGCATCGAAGAAATCGAGGCCGATGTGCGTGCGGGAGGTGAACCCACCGCGCACGATCTCTTCCATGATGGCCTTGGTCGGGTCATCGAGGAGGACGACGTGATCGGAATCCCAACGCACTCCGCGGCTGACGTGCAGCAGGATCTCGGGCACGAACTGCAGGACGGAGCTGATCTTGTCCGCGATGGTCTCGGTCGGGTGGAAGTGCCCGGCGTCGAGGCAGAGCAGCTTTTGGCGGGTCACGGCGTAGCCCATGTAGAACTCATGGGAGCCGACGACATAGGACTCGGAGCCGATACCGAAGAGCTTGCACTCGACCGCGTCGAGATTGTGCGACGGATCGATCTTCTCGGCGAAGATGGCGTCGAGCGAAGCCGCGAGGCGCTCGCGCGGGGCCTTGCGGTCGATCGGCAGATCCTTCGCGCCATCCGGCACCCAGTAGTTCGTCACGGCCGTGTTGCCGAGTTGGCGACCGATTTCCACTGCGATCTTGCGGGAGGCGATGCCGTGGTTGATCCAGAACTCGCGTATGCCCTTGTCCGCACTCGAAAGCGTGAAGCCGTCCTTCGACAGGGCGTGGGAGAAGAAGGAGGGATTGAAGTCAATACCGAGCTGGCGTTCCTTGGACCAGTCGATCCAGCTTTGGAAATGCTCGACGCCCACCGCGTCGCGGTCGACCTTCTTGCCGTCGAAGTCGCCGTAGATGGCGTGGAGATTCAGACGGTGCTTGCCGGGGATCAAGGCCAGGGCCTGATCGAGGTCGGCGCGGAGTTCGCCAATGTTACGAGCCTTGCCGGGATAGTTGCCAGTGGCCTGGATGCCGCCGCTGAGGGACTCGCCCTGGACTTCAAAACCCGCGACGTCGTCACCCTGCCAGCAATGCAGCGAGATGGGGATCTGGGCGAGGGCCTGGAGGGCGGCTTCGGTATCCACGCCGAGATCGGCGTAGGCTTGTTGGGCAAATGTATAAGGTGTGGAGGACATAGGTATTGGTAAAAGGAGTATTAGTTTTCCGAAAATCAGACGGGGAATCAGGCCGGGGAGAGGGCGGCGAAGCGCTCCTGCTTCTCCGTCCAGTCGGCGGTGTTCTTCGGTTCGAAGACCGTGGGCTCGAAGGAAGCGCGCAAGAGTTCGCGGCCTTCCTCCAGCGAGCTGATCTCGCCGGCGGCCATGAGTTGAGCGAGCACGTTGCCCGCAGCGGTGGCTTCCACCGGGCCTGCTTCCACGCGGAGGCCGGTGGCGTCGGCGGTCATTTGATTGAGGAGCGCATTCTGGGAGCCGCCTCCGACAATGTGCAGCGTGTCCGGCATGTCGGGCATGATGCGGCGCAGGTGCGTGACGACCTCGCGGTACTTCAGCGCGAGGCTTTGGAGAATGATGCGCGCGGTCTGGCCGGGAGTCGATGGGACGGCCTGGCCGGTCTTCGTGAGATACTCGGCGATGACGGCCGGCATGTCGCACGGCTTTTGGAAAACTTCGGCGTCCGGGTCGAGGAGCGACTCGATGCGGCTGTCGCGGGCCTGCTCGACCAGATGTCCATAATGAACATCGAGCCCATGCACGTCCCAGGAGCGCTTACACTCCTGCAGCAACCACATGCCGGCTACGTTTTTCAGGAAGCGCGTGGTGCCGGCGAGACCCTGCTCGTTGGAGAATCCATTGGCGAAGCTGTCCTCGCTAAGGATCGGCTTCGCGAGTTCCCGACCGACGAGCGACCAGGTGCCGGAACTGAGGAACAGCGGTTCCTTCACGGTCGAAGGCACACCCGCTACGGCCGAAGCCGTATCGTGGCTACCGCAGGCGACCATGCGGATCTTGCCGCAGCCTGTCTCGGACATCACGTCCGGGCGCAGGAAGCCGACAGCCGTGCCGGGTTCGGTGAGATTTTGCAGGAAGTGCGTGGGAATGCCCACCGCCGCCGCGAGATCGAGATCCCACTCAGCCGTGCCCGCCTTCAACATCTGCGAAGTACTGGCAATGGTGCGCTCCGTGATCTGCTCGCCGCTGAGCCAGTAGGTCAGCAAGTCCGGCACGAAGAGCAACCTCGACGCCTGCTTTGTCACCTCGGGATAGTCCCGGGACTCGGCGGCCAGCTGGTACAGCGTATTAAAGAACAAAAACTGGATGCCCGTGCTCCCATAAACATCGGCCTTCGAGACCTTACTCGTCACCCAGTCGATGAGCCCGTCCGTGCGACCGTCGCGGTACATCCACGGCAGCCCGAGCAGGCGACCGCGCGCGTCGACGAGGCCGTAATCCACGCCCCACGTATCGACCGCGACGGACTGGATCGAGTTACCATAGGTTTTATGGGCCGCTCCTATGCCGGCCTTAATGTCGGAGAAAAGCTGCGTAATATTCCAGTGCCAGCCCGAGGGGAGGGGAAAGCCCTGGTTGGCGAACCGGTTGACGTCCGCGATGCGGAGGGTTTTTCCATCGTAGAGACCGGCGACGACGCGGCCGCTGCCGGCACCGAGGTCCACGGCCAGATAAGTTTGGAGAGACATAAAAGAAATCAGTCGGCTATTTCGATGCGGACGCCTTGGGTCGCGAGCGAGGTCTGCACGGTTTGTTCAGGGGAGCGATTGGTTATCCATGTATCCACGGCGGAATTTTTCGCAAAGAAATAACTCGAGGCGATACCGGCCTTGGAATCGTCCGCCAGCAGGTAGACCTTTTCCGCGCTTTCCACCACCCGGCGTTTCAGGCGGGCCTGCTCTTCCGTGGCTTCGCTCAATCCGCGCTCCACGTCGATCCCGCGGCAGGAGATAAAGGCGGCATCGAGTCGGAAAATATCCAGCGTCTGCTCCGCCGCCCAGCCCGTGCACGAGAGCGAACTCGACACCAGATCGCCGCCCAGCAGGACGACGCGGATGGAGGGCTTTTCCGCCAGGGCCATCGCCACTTGCAGGGCATTCGTCAGCGCGGTCAGAGGCTGATCGGGCAGCAGGGTGGCGACCTGGAGAGCGGTCGTGCTGGGGTCGAAGAAAATCGTCTGGCCGGGCTTGATGTGCGCGACGGCGGCCTGCGCGATTAGTTGCTTCTCCGGCGCATGCTGGGTGGCGCGCTCGCGGGCGGTCTGCTCCTGGCGCTGCATTTCGAGACTCACCGCGCCTCCGTGGGAACGAAGCAACATGCCCTCCGCCTCCAGTTTCTCGAAATCACGACGCACCGTCTCCTCCGTCACCCCGAGCGCACGCGCGACCTCGGTAGTACGGATACTCCCCTGCGTCTGGAGCAGGGACAAAACTCGGCGGTGACGTTCGAGAGCGAGCATGTTGGAATAACTTTGCTTGATTTTAGTTTTTTCTGCAATAAAAAGAAAGTCTCAACGAAACGCAGAAATTCAAAGAAATCCCTTCATGAGTTACAAGTACGTAAATTATCTCTGGGACGACGCCAAGGCGGCCTCTCTCGATCCCGTGGCCCGGCTCGTCTATCGCTCGAACATTCTCGGTTCGGACCAACGCATCACCAACACCGGCGGCGGCAACACCTCCTCCAAGATCGTCGAAAAAGACCCTCTGACGGGTAAAGACGTGGAAGTCCTCTGGGTCAAAGGCTCCGGCGGCGACCTGCGCACGTCGAACAAGGAGAACTTCTCCTCGCTCTATCAGGACAAGCTCATCGGTCTCCAGGACGTCTACGGCAACAACCCTGAAAAGGGCCTCAAGACTCCCGTCGAGGACAGCATGGTCGGGATGTTCCCGCACACGACCTTCAACCTGAACCCCCGTCCGTCCTCGATCGACACGCCGTTGCACAGCTTCATCGACGGCAAGCACGTCGATCACATGCACCCGAACGCCATCATCTCCATCGCCGCCAGCAAGCGCTGCGAAGAGCTGACGAAGGAGATCTTCGGCGGCAAAATGGCCTATGTTCCCTGGATGCGCCCCGGCTTCGAGCTCGGCCTCGCCATGCAGGAGATCAATCGCGCCCAGCCTGAGATCAAGGCCATCATGATGGGCCAGCACGGCTTCATCTCCTGGGATGATGACGCCAAGGCGTGTTACACCCTGACCCTCGACTTCATCGAAAAGGCCTCCGCCTACATCGAAGAGAAGTACCAAGCCAAGGGCGGCGACGCCAAGGCCTTCGGCGGTGCGAAGTACCAGTCCCTCGATCCCGAAGCCCGCAAGGCCGCTCTCGTGAAGATCCTCCCCTGGCTCCGTGGCCAGGTCAGCCAGCAGAAGCGCTTCGTCGGCACCGTCCAGGACGACGAGAAGATCCTCCGCTTCGTCAACAGCCAGGACGCCGCCCGTCTCGCCGAGCTCGGCACCTCCTGCCCCGACCACTTCCTGCGCACCAAGATCAAGCCTCTCTACGTCGACTGGAATCCCCAGACCGAAGACGCCGCTGCGCTCAAGTCGAAGCTCGAAGCCGGCCTCAAAGCCTACCGCGCCGACTACGCGGAATACTACAACCGCTGCAAGCACGCCAATTCGCCCGCTCAGCGCGACGCGAACCCGACCGTGATCCTCATCCCCGGCCTCGGCATGATCGCCTGGGGCAAGGACAAGAGTGAATCCCGTGTCACCGCGGAGTTCTACAACTGCGCCGTGGAAGTCATGCGCGGTGCCGAGGCCATCGACGAATACGTCGCCCTGCCTCAGCAGGAAGCCTTTGACATCGAGTACTGGCTCCTTGAGGAAGCCAAGCTCCAGCGTATGCCCGCGGAGAAGGAACTCGCCCGTCAGGTCATCGCCGTCATCGGCGCCGGCAGTGGCATCGGCCGTGAAGTCGCTCACCGCATCGTGAAGGAAGGCGCCCACGTCGTTTGCGTCGACCTGAAGGAAGAAGCCGCAGCCGCCACCGCCAAGGAGATCACCGATAAGTACGGTCTCGGCATCGGCGTCGCCGGCTCGGGAGTCTCCGCTTGCGGGCCATCCATCGGTGTCGCGGGCAACATCACCGACCGCGCCAGCGTTCGCGCCCTGCTCGATCAGACTGTCCTGGCTTACGGTGGCGTCGACGCCGTCGTGGTCACCGCCGGTATCTTCGTCGCTCCCGACACGACCGGTCACATCCCTGATGACAAATGGGCCCTCACCTTCTCGATCAACGTCACTGGTGGTTACATCGTGGGCGACGAGACGGCGACTCTCTGGAAAGAACAGGGTCTCCGTGCGAACCTCGTCCTCACGACCAGCGCCAACGCGGTCGTCGCCAAGAAGGGCAGCCTCGCCTACGACACCAGCAAGGCCGCCGCGAATCACCTCGTCCGTGAACTCGCCGTCGAACTCAGCCCGCTCGTTCGGGTGAATGGCGTCGCTCCCGCCACCGTCGTGCAGGGCAGCGCTATGTTCCCACGTGACCGCGTCATCAGCTCCCTCGCCAAGTACGACATCCCGTACACCGACGACGAGGAAACCGATTCCCTCACGACGAAGCTCGCGCAGTTCTATGCCAACCGTACGCTGACCAAGACCCCGATCACTCCGGCCGACCAGGCTGAGGCGATCTACCTTTTACTCACCAATCGCTTGAGTAAGACGACCGGTCAGGTTATTACGGTCGACGGAGGCCTGATCGAGGCCTTCCTCCGATAGACTGACGTTATGAGTACTCCCAAGGATATCGAGCGGAACATCGAATTCGAATTCGTCCGCGCCACCGAAAACGCGGCCCTGAATTCCATCCACTGGATGGGTAGGGGCCAAAAGGAATCGGCTGACGAGGCCGCCTGCGACGCCATCAATGGTGTCTTCGATCTCGTCGATATCCGGGGAGAGGTCGTCATCGGCGAAGGGATCAAGGACAATGCCCCGGGGATCTTCCTCGGGGATCGTCTCGGCACGTGGAAAGAGGGTTCCCCTCGTTTCGACATCGCCCTTGATCCCATCGACGGTACCAGCAACATCGCCAAGGGGATGCCGAATTCCATTTCGGTCATCTCCGCCGCGTATGTACCCGAGGGCCAGGAAAATGGCATGGTCAATATCCCGAGCTTCTACTCTGAGAAGCTCGCCTACGGACCACAGATCTCCGAGGCCATCCGCCTGCGCGAACTCGCGCCCATCACCCTCGACAATCCCTTCGAAAAGACGCTCATCGTCGCCGCCGCCGCGCTGAACAAGCGCATCAGCGACCTCGTCATCGTCGTCCTCGATCGTCCGCGCAATCAAAAGTATATAGACATCGTCCGCAACGAAGGCGCCTCTCTGCGCCTCATCGCCGACGGTGACATCGCCGCCGCCGTCGCCCCGTCCCTGCCGGACAGTGGCGTCGACCTCTACGTCGGCATCGGCGGTTCACCGGAAGGCATCCTCACCGCCTCCGCTCTCAAAGCCCTCGGTGGCGAAATCCTCCTCCGCATGTGGCCCCGTGACGCGGCGGAACGCGAGGAACTCCTCAAGACCGTCTCCGTCGAAGATCTCGAGAAAGTTTACACGACCGACGAACTCGTCACCGGAGAGAGCTCCATCTTCTGCGCCACCGGCATCAGCGACAGCCCGCTGCTCCCCGGAGTGAAACTCGTCGGAAATACCGCCACGACCCACTCCATCCTCATGCGCGCCCGCAGCCAGACCGTGCGCTACATCCGCGCCGTCCACAATCTCGGCACCAAGACGATCAACCTCCGCAGTATCAAGCGCGAGACCAACGTCTAAGCCACCCGGCCCATTTCCACCGGCGGGCAGGCTCCTAACGCTTCCCGTCCGGCTCCTCGATCTTCACCATATCTCACCGCGTCAGCGAGTATTTGGTCAGATCTTCCGTTTGCAGACCCTTCGCGGAAAACATCGTCCCTTGGTTGTTGCGGAGAAGCAGCAGGCGACAGGTCGGCGTTAGCGCATCCGCTGGCAGTTTGTCCACCAGATGCCGCAAAGTCAGCACGTCCGCAGGAGCAAATTCCAGATAACGTCCATCTCGCAGGAGCACGACCACCACCGGCACCGGATCATCCGCCGACGCTCCTCCCCCGTTCATCCGGTAATTAAAAGTC
>Ga0247822_10001797_pt1 | contig 13360 bp, 12 predicted proteins | sample 13C_Cellulose_Da_FD_192423 | JGI IMG/M metagenome (GOLD analysis project Ga0247822, IMG submission 192423) | Soil microbial communities from agricultural site in Penn Yan, New York, United States - 13C_Cellulose_Day30 | ecosystem: Environmental > Terrestrial > Soil > Agricultural land | place...
TGATAATATCAACGGTCTTCTCGATACCACATTGCGCGCAAATGGTTTATCGATGAGTAACTTGGTGCCTGGTGCAAATGGCGAGGTGCGCGTGCGTTTGGATCGCGCTGCCTACGAACCTTTAATGCAGTGGCTCTATGAGTTGGAGTTCAAGCAGGGCATCACGGTGAGCGATTTATCTATCGCATCTACGAATGATCCGGGGCAGGTGACAGTGAACTTGCGCCTACATAAAGGCAATTAAATAATTCATCGATAACAGCGATTCGCCTCGCTTAAACCAGGTCCGATTGGCCTGGCCCTATTTGACATACCCTTATTTGAAAGTAACTCTATGAGCCGTTTTCCCGAACTACTTAAGAACCATAAAAAACTTTGGATTCCTCTGGGGGTTATCCTGTTTCTGGTCTTTATGATCAGCAGCATTCCTGCAATATGGGGCGCGTATTTTCTGACTCGCGGCACCGGTGTTGCACTGAGTGGCGTGACGGGCACGCTGTGGAATGGGCGCGCGAGTTTGGCCAGTGTGCGCATGACCAATCAGGAGTACTCGCTCGGTCAATTGAGTTGGGAGCTCAGCCCTTGGTCTTTACTTACGTTTTCTCCCTGCGCGCATGTCACTACAAAATTGAGTATGCAAAGTTTTGAAGGTGATATTTGCAGCGGTTCCGGTGGCTCACTGCGCTTGAATAATGCCGACGTTTCATTGCCAGCGGCCTTGGTACAAGCACGAATTCCTTTTCCGGTGCAGGGCCAATTTTCTGCCCACATTGATGAAATGGATTTGCGCGGCAATGTGCTGCTGAAATTAAACGGTAAGCTCAGCTGGAATGGTGCACGCGTGAATACGGGTGCAAATTGGATGGATATTGGCAGTTACGCGGCCGAGCTGAAGGACAATGGCAAAAATGGTGTTAGCGCTAAATTTTTCCAATTGACCGGGCCAGTCGAAGTCAATTTGCAGATTGAACTTGCTGCTCCTAGCGGTGGTAAGGTCGCAGGCGAATTAGCTGCTCCCAAAGCATTTTTTGAAGCGGCCAATGCTATCGATATGCTCTCCATGTTTGCCCAGGAAGATCGCGTAGATGAAGAAGGGCGCACTCATTATCGCGTCGATATCAATTTGTAATGGCATTGTTAATGCGCGCGTTAATGTTATTTGCACTAGTGTTATCAAGCATTCATTGCAGTGCCGCGTGGCACGGCGATAACCAGGACATAATGGGTACCAAAGTCAGTGTTGCACTCTGGCTGGAAGATGATAAAAAAGCCGAGCAAGCGGTCGCGGCGGTGATGAATGAAATGCGCCGCATCGATCAACAATACAGTCCGTTTATTGAAACCAGCGAACTCTACCGCGTCAATCAATTAGCTCCTAAAGCGACAGCAAAAAATCCGCTAAAAATTTCTGCTGAAATGACGGCGATTCTCGATAAATCCCTTTACTATAGCCGCTTGAGCGATGGTGTTTTTGATATTACGTTTGCATCGCTCGGCCGCTATTACGACTACCGCAAAAAACTCAAGCCCAGCGAAAAACAGCGCGAAGAATTACTGCCGCTGATTAATTACCATTTTATTCATCTGGACACCAAAGCAAACACAGTTTGGTTTGAACATCCCGGTGTTTATATTGATTTGGGCGGGATTGCAAAAGGTTACGCGGTCGATACCGCTACCGCGATTTTGCAAAATAAATTTGGTGTGCAGCACGCGAATATCACTGCCGGTGGCGATAGTCGTGTAATCGGCGATAAATTTGGCCGCCCCTGGTTAGTGGGAATAAAAAATCCGCGCGCGGAATCTGTCGCAGTTACCTTGCCACTAACCAACGTTTCCCTTTCTACTTCCGGTGATTACGAGCGCTATTTCATCGATCAAAATGGCGAGCGAGTCCATCACATCCTCAATCCACGCACAGGTAAATCCGCAAGCGGAATCAACAGCGTGACTATTCTTGGTCCCGCTGGTTTTGATACAGATCCACTGGCAAAAATCGTATTTATTCTTGGGCCGGAAAAAGGTTTGGCGATCATCAATAAATTGCCCGGTTTTGATGCGGTGATTATCACCGCTGAGGGTAAGGTTCGCTACAGCAAAGGTCTTGAACCGCCAATTTAATAAAATGTATTGGACGACAAATAAAAAGTTGTCACAATCACTCCCGCAATTTATTCCTAATAAATAAATCTATTTTGATGGCCACCGCTCGGGCTTTTAATTTCAATTTCGTTTTTTCAATTATCAATTAAAAAATTATAAGGAATCGTTATGAAACGCGTTATAGGAATCCTGTTGTCCAGCATATTAATGAGTGCTTGTGGCGGTGGGGGTGGTTCAGGCGGAACCAGTGGCGGCACTTCCTCGTTAAAGTCATCTGTGCCTGCGAGTTCATCTTTATCCTCTGTCTCGTTAGTAGCTTCAAGCTCGTCGTCATCTTCACTCTCATCTGTAGCGTCGATCTCATCGTTAAACTCGTCTGCAGTATCCAGTTCATCAATATCTTCGCTTTCATCATCATCTCCGGGTTTATCTTCAAGTTCAGCGGTATCTTCAAGCTCAGCTGTGTCTTCGATCTCTTCGTCTTCTGCTGCTGGAGCCTGTAACGGCGAAGGTGTGATTTTTACGGAGTGTTTGAATAGTGAGTGGGGTGCACTCCAGGTTTACGAGGAAGATGTACAAACCTACGCTGGCCAGATTTACACCCAGGAAACTAACGACAGCAATTTGCAGTGGAAGGTGATCAATTCTCCCGTGGCCGGTCATGGCAAAGTTATTGAACTCACTTATGGCCAGAAGACGGGTGTGGGGTCGACTCTGCAATTGAGAAGCGCGAACCTTCAGAATCGCTCAGCTTATAGCACTGGCAAATTAGTATTCGATTTGAATGTTGTGAATTTTGGTGAGAGTTATAACTCAGCTACAGGCAGTGCGATGTTTGAGTTGGTATTGGAATGTGTTTGGCCTTGCACCAGTCATGGCGTATTTTTTCCTGTCAGTTTTGAAAATACGTGGCAAACCGTTGAAATCAATATTGCTGACTTGATCCGCGATGGTTTGGATACAAGCAAAATCGATACAGCGTTTATGATTCGTCCTGTGTTCGAGAATGGCAGTCAAAAAGGCGTAGTGCTCCAGTTGGACAATATAAAATGGGTCAAAGGTTCAACCAGCGCTCCGCAGCCCAAAGAAGTTTATTCCGAGCACTTCAATACCCGCGAGTCGTTGGATCAATGGGTTTTTGCAACCTATAGTGGCGGTCAGGTGGAACCGAATAAATATCTGTCGCAAGGGCTTGGGATGTATCCGCTTTGGGCGACTGATTTTGATCACTGGGGAATGGAAACTGAGTTAAGCAAGGCGATCAATATCAGAAACAAAAAGGCCAGTTTCCAAATCAAGTTGGCGGATGCCCTTGTTGGTGCAACCGGTAATGCTATTGGCTTTAGTGTGGTGGCTACCGATAGCAATGCCCGACAAGTTGAGTCAGATATGCTCACTTCGACAACTATGACTGGTCGGCAGTGGCATCAGTTTGAAATTCAGTTGGGAAGTAATTTCCCCAATGGTTTTAACGTAGCTGATGTACGCAAACTGGCAATCCAGTTTTACGCAAATGGCAAGCCTGCGCACATCCACGGTGCGATCCAGATTGATACCCTACGTATAACTGAGTGACCCGCTCTAACCGCATCCTTTCCTTTTGGGAGGGGTGCGAATTTTGGTTGTAGCCCTTCAAAAATCATCTAAGCTTTCAGCTTTTCCAACTGGTTTTCACAGTTGCCAGCCGGGTATTTGATCAACGCGTTAAAAAATAACTCAGGCGCCAGATCAACTGTGCTCAAAGTCACACCCAAGAATGGGTTTGGCTTCTAGAATGAGCCGGCTGTTGGTGCGATTAATAAAATCGCACCTTTCAGCAGATGACCAGCGCGCAGCGATATTGATAACGAGAGCCGTCTACTAGAAATCGGAGAGAGAGCATGATCCATCCCCTGCGCCAGTGGTTTTGTCTGGCTTTTGTGTTGCTACTGATTTGTCCTGCGCAGGTTTTTGCGCAAGCACCCGCCAAAAGTGCAGAGCAAGTTGAATCCCTCAAAGAGTCGGTGCTTACCCTCAATCGCGATTTGTTGATTCTGGAAGAAGAATTACTCTATCCCGCCAGTAGCCAGGTGGCGGTATATGTTTCTATGGATCTGGGTGCCTACTTCGCACTCGATGCCATCAAATTGGAAATTGATAACAAGCTGGTTGCCAGCGAGCTCTATACCGACAAGCAAACCAAAGCCTTGTTTCGCGGTGGTGTGCAGCGATTGTATGTCGGCAATTTAAAAGCGGGTGAGCATGAGATCAGTGCTTTCTTTACCGGGCGTGGTCCGCAGCAAGATTACAAACGCGGAGCGAAACTGGTAATTAGCAAAGATCAGGAGCCGCTGGTATTAGAGTTGCGTATTATCGATTCCAACGCGCAATTGCAGCCTGTTTTTGATATCAAACAATGGCAGATGTAATGCGCATACCAACCTCAGCGTTGCGCTATTTTTTGCTATCTGTTGCGGTAATCATTAATCCGGCAGATGCGAAAGAAAAACCCAAAACCTCCGTCGCTGATTTGCGTTACGGCGTAGCGCTTTATCACTATTACCAGCAGGATTATATTTCGTCGCTCGCCGAATTAATGGTGGCCGATACTCGCGATGGTATCCAAGGGCACGGCGATAATCCCGAATTAATTGCTGGCGGTGTCAGCCTCGCATTTGGGATGCAGCATCATGCCGAAAGTGTATTCAACCAAATCCTGCAAGATGAGCGACGCCCGCAAGCAGTGCGCGATGCAGCCTGGTTTTATCTCGGTAAATTACATTACACCCGCGGCGACTGGGCAGCCGCAGAGCAAAGTTTCGCGCGCGTCAGCAGCGAATTCAAACCGGCGCTGCGTGCACAAATGCAGGCGCTGCAAATCAATATCCGTATCCGCAATAAAAATTTTTCTGACCTGACTGTCGATACTGTTGAGGCAGATAAGCTGCGTGTATGGAATCCCTACGCGCTCTACAACCTCGGTGCCGCCAATGCGCGCGAAGGAAATTTCACGACGGCGCAGGCATTTTTCAATGAACTTGCAGAAATAGATATCGCTGATCAACCGCAACGGCGCATGGAGCAGTGGGCGCTACAAGATAAAGCCTACACTGCCATTGGCTACAGTTATCTCGCTGAAAAAAAATATGCAGCGGCGATCCGCGAATTTATCAAGGTTCGCCTCGACGGTGTGTTTGCCAATCAGGCGTTACTGGGATATGGCTGGGCCGCAGTTGCACAAGAACAGTACAGCGAGGCATTAAGACCATGGCAGCTATTGCGTACGCGCAGTTTGATGTATCCCGCAGTGCAGGAATCATTGCTCGCATTACCTTACGCCTATGAAAAAATGGGTGCGCAAGGTGAGGCGGTAAATGCCTATCAGTCAGCGGAAGATTTACTCTCGCGTGAGATCCATTTGATTCGCGACATGCGCGCGACTTTAACCGAAGGTGAATTGTTGACCCTGATTGGCAGTGAACCGGTATCACGTGAAGATGCAAAAAAAATATTGCGCACCGAAACCACCGGTGATGCAGTGACCGCAGTTGTGACCGATGATGGTCAAAACTGGCTAAAGCTTGATCACACCAGCATTATCAAAACCCGCTCTGCTTATTTGAACGAACTCTTCGCAAAAAATACATTTCAAACGGCAGTGTTAGAGCTGCGCGATTTATTACGCTTGCAAAAGCTGTTGAAAAATTGGCAGCCTAAATTAATTGCTTACAACGATTTGCTGCTTGAAAAGCAATCACGTCGCAGCCGTCACGAACAGCAGCTGGCGCAAAATTATATCGCTCAACAAGAGCAAAAATTACAAGCTGAGCGAGAGGATGTTGCAGCTCATCTGCAAAAAATTATCGGCGATGAAAATTATATGGCGCTGGCAGATGATGACACCCGTGCGCTCTACGGTCGTATTGAGCGCGCCCAGCAAACGATTGCGAAAATGAAAGCAGCAGGGCAAGACACTACTGAGGTAGAAGCCCGCACCAAAATGTTTGGCGGGATTTTGATGTGGCGCGCCGCACAGGCATATCCCGCCAATATGGCTGAGCAGCAATCCCAGCTTGCTGCTATCGATAAAAATCTTGCGCAGATCGCACAGACACGCAAACGCATTGAAGATGTAACGGCTACCAGTATTGATATCCAACCTGTACTCGCTCGTCTGCAAGTATTGCAAAAAGACGTTGATAGCCATTTGGCAAACACTGATCGATTGATCGCGGTGCAAAGCGGTTTGCTGCGGCAGCAAGTTGATCGACAACTGGCGTCGCATGAGAAACGACTCAATAATTATTTGGCGCAGGCACATCTTGCGATAGCGCGTTTGTATGATGCCGAGTTAAGGAAGCAACCCGAATGAAACAGATGAATCGCTCTGCATTCCGGATTGCATTTTTATCGCTCGCGATTGGCAGCGTCACGCAGTTGAGTGGTTGTAGTGTTGTCGGCATGGGTGATGATGGTCGCGGAAAAACGCTGGCAGACTTGCCAGTGGCAAAAATGCCGGATGCGAAAGCAAAAGTTGCCGTAATTGATATGGCACGCATCGAACAAAGTTATCAGCGTGCGTTGGCTTCTGCTGAAGAGCCGGCATTGCGCCAACAAATTATGGTGCGCATTGCCGATCTGGAAATGGCGCGTAGCGAAAAATCGCAACTTAATGCCAATGATGCGCAGCGTCATTACGATAAGCCCATCGCTATGTATAACGAACTGCTAAAAATGCAGGAAGGTAATGCGCAGCCAGTGAAAGGTATTGAAGCTGATCAATTGCGTTATAAATTAGCCAAGGCGATGTCCCTTGATGGCCGCAGTGATGAAGCTGCAGTTGTGCTCGATCAATTAGCCGGCACTAATCCAAATTCACTTTTTATGGCGGAGACACAATTCCGTCGCGCAGAAAAATCGTTTGCTGATGGTGATTACGCCGCGGCAGAGCGTAATTATGATGCGGTGGTAAAAGGAAACAATCCGCAGCTGCAACAAAATGCGCTCTACATGAAAGGTTGGGCACAATTCAAACGCGGTGATTATGACCTTGCACTCAAATCGTTTGCCGGTGTATTGGATCAATTAATCGGCCATGCCTCCAATCCTAAAGATGTTGATGCAGCGCTAACCGATATAGGTGCATCAAAAGCGAATTTAGTAAAAGACACTTTGCGCGTAATGGCGCTCTCACTTTCGTATCTGGAAGGTGCCAAATCAATCAGCGAACTGCAGACTCAACTTGGCGGTGGCCGCGCGTACGAGTATTTGCTTTATCAGCAACTCGGCCAATTGTACCTCGATCAAAAGCGTTTTACCGATAGCGCTGAAACTTATCAGCATTATGTGCAGCACAATTCCAATTCGGACTTTGCGCCCAGCTTTAGCATTAAAGTTATTGATGTTTACCAGCAGGGTGATTTCCCGAGTTTGATCCTGCCTGCAAAACAGGAATTTGTTGAGCGCTACGGTATCAGCAGCAATTATTGGACCCAGCGTAAAGGCGCTATCGGCGATAACGCGCTTGCTTATTTACATCAATCGTTGCAAGAACTCGCGCAATTTGAACACGCGCAGGCGCAAAATTTTAAAGCGACAAAAAATGGGGAAACCACAGCAGCGTTTGGGCGTGCGGCAAAATGGTATCGCGAGTTTGTGCAAACCTTTGAGAAAGATGCACAAGTTGCCGAGATGACCTTTTTACTTGCCGAGTCGCTAAATGAAGCTGGTGATTTGCCGGCGGCAATGAGCGCCTACGAACAAGTTGCCTACGGCTATATGGATAAACTGCGCGGTGCAGATGCAGGATATTCTGCAGTGTTATTGCCGCAACAATTAATTCAGTCTGCGCGCAGCTTACCCGATAATCGTTTGGAAGAATGGCAAGCGCGCAAAATCCAGAATGCGATAAATTTTGCCGATGTCTATAAAACCGATCCGCGCGCGGTCACCGTATTGGCCGAGGCAGCCAATGATTTGCTGCAACAAAATCGCTATGTGGATGCTAAAGCAGTTGCAGAGCGTGTCATCGCCTGGCAGCCGCCAGCCGAGGGAAAATTATTATTTTCCAGCTGGCTGATTCTCGGCCATAGCCGTTACGAAACCAAAGAGTACGCCGCTGCCGAACAAGCTTATGTGCAAGTGTTAAATTTATTACCTGCTTACGGCAATATCGCCGGTGCACCTACTGCACAACAAGTGCGTGAGCGGATCGCTGCCAGCATTTATCAGCAGGCCGATGCGAGTTTGGTGTTCGGCGATAAAGATGCAGCAATTGCGCAGTTGTTGCGTATCACTCAGGTAACTCCCGATACCGAGATTGCAGCCAAGGCGCAATACGATGCGGGCGTTTATTTGATTGAACAACAAAAGTGGGCGCAAGCTGAAAATGTCTATTTAGGTTTTCGCAAAAAATATCCTAACCATCAATTGAATTCGACGCTGCCGGCGAAAATGGTGTTGATTTATCAAAATCAAAATAAGTGGCAACAAGCGGCGGATGAGTTGGCGATTTTGGAACGCTCCAGTACTGATCCTGATGTTAAACGTCAGGCGTTGTATCTCGGCGCTGAGCTGTACGAAAAATCCGGTAAGCGTGCACAGGCAATCGAACAGTATCGTCGTTACGCAACTGAGTACGCGCGGCCGCTTGCTAATAATTTGGAAGCACAATTTAAATTAACCGAGCTTTATGCAGCGTCGGGCGAGCGGGATAAACGTCTTTATTGGCTGCAAAACATTATTAATACCCACAATCGTGCCGGTAGCGCAAAAACGGATCGTTCAACTTATTTGGCGGCGAGTGCAAAAGCCGAACTGTCGCAACAATCATACGATGAGTTTTCGCGTATCCAATTGACCTTGCCGTTGAAAAACAGTTTGCAGCGTAAACGTGCTGCGCTTGAAAAAGCACTTAAAGGTCAGGAACAGGTATTGGCATTTGGTGTCGGCGAGTTTACTACCCAGGCCAGTTTTAATATCGGTGAAATTTATGCGCAGCTTAGCCGCGATTTAATGAGTTCGCAGCGCCCCAAAGATTTGGATGAGTTGGCGCTTGAGCAGTACGAGATTTTGCTGGAAGAGCAGGCCTATCCATTTGAGGAAAAGGCAATTGAAATTCATCAAGCGAATGTCCAGCGCAGCTGGACGGGAACCTATGATGCCGGCGTTAAGCGCAGTTTTGATGCGCTCGCTAAATTATTGCCTGCGCGCTACAACAAAACAGAATCGCGTCTGGAGGTGAGCAATGAAATTCAATAAGCTCATTTCATGCGTGCTGGTGATGTCTACCTTCATGGTTGGTTGTGCATCTACGCCAGAAAAAAAACCAGTTGTAGCCAAGGCCGAAGCAGCAGTTGCTCCTGCAACAAGTGCGGCTAGTGTATCCGCGTTGCCAGCGGGGCCTGCAACACCTAATCCTTACTTGCAAAATAAACCCTCAGTCAGCCGGCAGGCATCACAAAATTTTACTGATGCAACGCGAGCGATGCGCAATAAGCAGTGGTCACAAGCAGAGTCTTTGTTGCAAAAAGTAATTGCGGAAAATAATAAATTTTCAGGTGCTTATCTTAATTTGGGTTTGGTTTATCGTGCCCAAAAAGAAGACAAGCGTGCAGAGCAAGCATTTAATGATGCAATAGCAGCCAATCATACCAACCTTGATGCTTACAACCAGCTGGCGATTTTGCAGCGCGAAAGCGGTCGTTTTGCAGAAGCTGAGTCCAATTACAAAAAAGCATTAAGTGTTTGGTCGTTCCATCCCGAGAGCCACAAAAATCTGGCAATACTTTACGATTTATACATGGGCAAAAGTGCAGAGGCACTCCCGCACTATGAAGCCTATTTGCAATTGATTGGCGGCAATGACAAACAAGCGATCAGTTGGATTGCCGATTTGCAACGACGTTTAGGTATAGCGCCGAAAGCCAAAGCAGCTACACCTGCTGAAGCCTCCTCTACTGCTACTGACGTCTCGCAACAAGAGGTTTCGCAAGAGGAAGTCTCGCAAGAGGAAGTGAACGATGAATAAAATTATATTGTTAGTGAGCTTGTTGTCTCTGGCGATGGGGCTAGGTGCGCAGGAGCAGGAGAGTTCTGTTGCAGCTGAATCTTCTGAGAAGTCGGTACCAAAACAGCCGGCCACTGCGATTCCATCTGCAGAAAAAAAAATGGTGCGCGAGGCCAATATTAATTTGCAAACCACCGTGACCGGAAATCAGGAGCAGCCACGGGTCATGTATATTTTGCCGTGGCAATCACCGCTTAGTCCGGAGTTGGAAATGGAAATGCTAAGCAGCCAGGAAGATGCGGTGTTTGGTCATGTTGAGCGAGAAGAATTGACGCGTGAGCTGGAAGCAGCTGACGAGATGCAATAAAAAATAAGTGATCAGTTTTTGCGATCACGATTTATAGAATTTTAATATCCACTATTGATGGGCAGAGGAAGTTTTTATGATGAGTATGACTGAGATCATTCGTTTTTTTCAGGATGGAGGACTGTTTATGGTTCCCATCGGAATTATTTTGGTAGTGGGTTTGGCGATAGTAATTGAGCGTTTTGTTTTTCTCGCCAACGCAAAAAAATTGAACCGTGAGGCATTCGACCGCATCCTTGCGTTGTTGCAAAAGCGTGATTACCAGGGCGCGTTGAATACTAGCAAGAGTTCCGACTCACCGGTGGCGCGTATTATCAACGCTGGTTTGGTGCGTATGTCGCAATCTGGTCGCCGTGAAGATATTGAATCGGCAATGGAAGAGGGCGTGATGGAAGCAGTACCGCGTTTGGAACGTCGTACGGGTTATCTTGCCACGCTCGCGAATATCGCAACCTTGCTTGGCTTGCTCGGTACCATTCATGGTTTGAGTTCCGCGTTCTCGGCAGTGGCTGCGGCTGATCCATCAGAAAAAGCGGCGCTGCTCTCTGCCAGTATTGCGGTGGCGATGAACGCAACGGCATTTGGTTTGTTTACTGCAATTCCTTTGTTGCTCGCGCACTCTATGATCCAGAGCCGCACCTTGGAAATTATCGACAGCCTTGAAATGGCTGGAGTGAAATGTCTCAACATCATTACCAATGCACAGGATTCTGTTGCGCGTCAGCGTGCTACTGATGCGACGACTGCCAAACCATAATTGGGGCTAGAGGTAAAACCACATGCGCCGATTATCGAAACGAAATGGCGAAGAGGCTGATGTTGACGTTACGTCATTCATCAATCTCGTTATTGTTCTAGTGCCAGTATTGTTGATGGGTATGGTGCTCTCACGCATTACGGTATTGGACCTGAAATTACCGGACGTAGCAGCGAGTAGCCAACAACAGGAAGAGCCACCTGCGCAGCTCGAACTGGTGGTGCGCGCGGATTATTTTGATATTAATTATCCTGCGGGCATTCAACTTAAACGAATCGAAAAAACTGCTGCCGGCAATTACGACTATGAAAACCTGACTCTGCACCTGCAAGAAATAAAACGTCAGTTGGCGGACAAAGGAATCCAGAAGCGCGATATTTATTTGCTGTCGGAAAAAAATATCGACTATCAAACCCTGGTGCAGGTAATGGATACCGCTCGCTCCTTCCGCGCTGTTGTTGCGACTTCTGTTGTCAATGCAGAATTGTTTCCCGAGATTTCGCTCGGTGATGCACCACCTCCGGGTGAACAGATTCGCGCTGTGACTCCTGCTACAGGAGTGCAGCCATGAAACAATCGCAACGCGCCAAGCGGATGGCTCGTCATCGCGGCCGGTTGAACTTTGTCCCCAAACTTAATTTAGTGCCTTTGATTGACTGCTTTGTATTGTTGATTTTTTTCCTGCTGATCAACTACTCGACTGAAGTGGAAGTTTTGCAGACGGATAAATCTGTTAAGTTGCCGAGCTCAATTTCCGAAACACTGCCGAAGGAAAATTTGGTGGTGGTATTGAATGCCAGTGAGATTTTGGTATCCGGTCGCCGTGTGGGTAGCATCAGCGACATGATGGCCAACGAGGCGGCGAAGTTTGAGCCGCTGGAAACGGAATTAAAATATCTGGCGAGCAAAGCAGCACCCTTAACGGAAAAAGAAAAAACGGAAGGGCGTTCCATCACCATATTGGGTGATCGTGAAATCCCTTATGAGCAGCTGAAGAAAATTATGGCCACTTGTGTTGCAGCGGAATATCGCAATATTTCGCTCGCGGTATTGCACAAAGAAGCCAGCGATAAGGTTACGGGAGGTTGATATGGCTGCGACCTATCCTGTAACTGTATTGCAGCTGCCTTGGGCATTGACGAACGACGACCAGCGCTTCAAGAAAATTCTGGCGGTGCTGCTGCTGGTATTTGTTGGTCTCGCCATTCCAATTGCCTACGTGACTCTGCCGGAATTAACCCGTGCAGAAAAAGAAACGCTGCCGCCGCAATTGGCCCGGGTTGTATTGGAGCAGCAAGTGTTGCCTCCGCCGGTAGTGGAACCACCGAAAGTGGAAGAAGCTAAACCGGAAGAGGAGAAACCGGAGCCGAAAAAATCGGATGAACCTGTAGTCGCAAAATCGCCAGAAAAGTCGCCGGTCAAGCCCTCGCAAAAGCCAGTGAATGATGGTCCAGCAAGTAAAGACGTTGCAGTTGCAGAGGCGCGCGAACGTGCAGGTAATAGTGGATTAATGCAATTTAAGGACGATCTCGCAGAAATGCGCGATACCTTGCAAACCTCGGCGATTGAAACAGCAGAGACAACCACGACCAATAGTGCAGGTCAGGCTGCTACTGTTGATCGCGCGATGATTACCAGTGGCGTAACCAAAGGCAGTGGCGGGATTAATACTGCAGGTTTGAGTCGCGATACTGGTGGTACCGCACTCTCCGGGCGTGAAACCACCCGTGTAAAAAGTGGCTTGGCAAAGGGCACAAAAAAATCTGGTCAAGCGACGGCGGGTAATAGTAATAGCACTGGCGGCGCGGCGCGCAGTGAAGAAGAAATTCGTAAAATTATGGAGCAACACAAGGGCGCGATCTATTCGATCTACAATCGTGCGCTGCGCCAGAATGCGGCGCTGGAAGGTAAGATGGTAGTCAAGATTGTTATCGACCCTAACGGCAAGATTGTAGAGGCAAGCCTCGTATCAAGTGAGTTGGGCGATAAGGATCTGGAGGCAAAAATACTCCAGCGCATCAAATTGATTAGCTTCCCGGCATCCAATGTAGCGCGTACTACCTTGAACCAAACGTTCGACTTCCTACCTCAGTGATTTGCCCAAGCTCCCGATAAACCCCGGCTTACCGGGGATTTGATTTTCTTC